>Ga0265797_10003119_pt1 | contig 26912 bp, 24 predicted proteins | sample P2T30metagenome_FD_192433 | JGI IMG/M metagenome (GOLD analysis project Ga0265797, IMG submission 192433) | Plant litter microbial communities from East Loma Ridge, Irvine, California - P2 T30 | ecosystem: Environmental > Terrestrial > Plant litter > Unclassified | place: USA: California... | reverse complement strand
CAGTTTTTTATTGACATCTGCCTGCTGGTAATTTCCTTTGATTTCAAACACTTTACCTTCAAAATAATATTCTATGGCGCCACCTTCCTGCAACTCACTTTTTAATTCTGCAAGTGTTTCGTTCATAGGATGCCACCATTGTTTCAGATGTTCCTGCTCAGTCCAGGCGTCGAATAGTTTCTCGACCGGAACTGTAAACTCCTGGCTTATTTCAATTTTATGCTGCTTATTATTTTCCATACCGTTTGTTTTTTAATGAAGCCTGTAATTCGACACTGTTTATAGATTTGTTGAAAAGCATCTATAATAATTGTGCCTTGCCAAACGGAGCAAACTGAATATTCCCAGGCTCCCGGACATACCTGATAGCATTACGCAATAATGCCGGCACTTATTAAACTTCGAATCCCATTCTGGGTTCACTGTACCTCCTGCAGCCAGCTATTTACAGATTAGAGTAAACCGGTTTTAATTGCAAGGATAAAATATTAATTCCGAACAGGCTTCTCAATACCATACCCTTTCCCATCATGAAACCACTTCGCTGCCTGTCCTGTCAGCCACAGGTAATAATCCGGATCAAGACCGCGTTCTGTACCAACAAATTTCCCATTACCATTTAGCGGGGTTTCATTTTCTTTTTTAGTTTTAAAAATGGCCGTTCCTTCGTCCACCTCATCGAACATAGCAACATAGAGTGCTTCGGCAGCTGCCCGTTTTGCGCCTGCGATCTGCTGCCAGAAAAAATTACCTTTGTCCCGCGGAATCTGATTATAAAGGGTTTTATCGTTTTTCAAATTTCCCCAGCTGAAACCCGGAAATACAAGCGGGATGTATCCGATCTTATTTGCTTTGCACCACGCTATATCTGCTGCCAGATTGGCCCCTGCAACCATGGGGTAAGTAGAAGCATTGTAACGCCCAACCGCCCAGGGCATGATGACATCGGCTGTCTTAATAAGTGCATGTAATGCCTGGTCCTTTTCTGTATCATTACCAAAGCTCCGCCAGTAATACGGAACGCCAAGCAATACCGATACTTTATGATCAGGACCTTTAATCCTTTCAATCAGTTTATGAACATCACCTGTTGTATACCTTCGTCCGTCATTAAATCCTACACCCCAGACCGCCACCAACGGACGACCGTTCTGCCGCAGATAGGTCGGGTTTTGTTTATTATCAAAAAGTGAAAATTCCTTTTGTAATTCTTCCCAGTCCCTTACGATAAATTCCATGTCTGCCGAGGTTGAGCCGCTAAGATCATACATGATGCTGATGGCCCTTCCGTATTTTTTTGAAGCTTTCAATGCATGGGCAAGTACTTTATTAAAATGCCTTTTCCCGCTTTCCCGTTTTACCTCACTTACGAAACGCTGCATATATACACCGTCAATACCATATTCCTGCATCCACTTGAAATGCAGGTCTACGCTTTCTTCATCGAAACTGCTATATACCCGGGCTGTTTTGCCGGAGGCATATTTAAACCGGGTATCGTAAGTGTTAGCATATTCGGAGACCTCCGGCCAGAAATCAATGGAAGCAAATCCCGGTTCAAATTTTCCGTTTTTCTGATAATGATGAAAACCACGCCCTGCTGCATCGCCCTCTGCTGTAAACCATCCCTGGTATCCGGCCATTACCAGGCCCTTATAAGTTTTAAACAGACAACCCGTTTCATCATACTTAATTAAATTATCCGGCTGCTGGGCAATGCAGCTGAAAGATAAACCAAGAGCAACCAGCAGTTTAAAGAATTTCATCATTTCTGAATTGGATTTGGAGGAAAAATAAAAATGCAAAATAATGCGGATGCATTAAATTATGCTTAATAATGGATTAACAGACCCGTATATCCGCACTTGACCCTAATATAGTTCCGAAACATTTTCAGGCAAGATTTTTTAAAACGGTAACCCAACTATATAATTTTTTATGGACTGTAATAGCAAAATTCATGTTGGAACTTCCGGATGGAGCTACAAGCACTGGACGGGGCTTTATTACCCGAAGCAGGTTAAGATAAAAGAGTATTTATCCTTTTATGCCCAAGAGTTTTGCACGGCAGAAATCAACAACAGTTTTTACCGTCTGCCGAAAGAAACCACGCTGCTTAACTGGATAACAATGGTTCCTGATCATTTTAAGTTCTGTCCAAAGATGAGCCGCTACCTGAGCCATATGAAAAAGCTCCATGATGCCACGGAACCGGTCGAAAGATTTTGTTCCCTTTTTGATGCAATAAAGGAAAGGCTTGGCCCGGTGCTGATTCAGCTGCCTGCCGGATTTCATTTTCATCCTGAACTAACGGAAGAATTCTATCAGATTTTGGAAACAAAAAATGATTTCCGTTTTGCCATGGAAGTAAGACATGAATCCTGGCTAAGTGATGAAAGTATAAGACTCATGAAGCGATACCAAATATGTCTGGTTTTTGCAGATTCAGATCAGTTTCCATATCATGAAGAGATTACTACCAAAGATATTTATGTTCGTCTGCACGGCCCGTCACAGCTTTATGCCTCAAGTTATGACGACAACTATCTTACTGACTTCGCCCGTAAATTAAAACGATGGCGATCAGACGGTCATGAAATATGGGTTTATTTTAACAATGACGTTCATGGATATGCCATAGCTAATGCGAGGCGGACTTTGGAGCTTATAAAGTAACAAGCGTTATTGAAATAAAAAATTCCGAACCACTTTCGGTGATTCGGAACTTCGATGTTATCAAATATCTACCAAACTCAGCTGGTCAGAGGATATCTTTCCACATCCTTCTGCTCACTGATCTGCTTTTTAATATTATCATGTGCCGCCAGCAGTGCAATTTTCTGGGAAGAGATTAAATCCCGTACATCTTCCGGCAAGATGTCTGATTTCAATGCTTCGTCATACGCTTTCTGAGCAGCGTCTTCTCCGCCTTCTGCATTGGAAAGGACCGCCAGCCGGTTGTCAAAGGTAAAAACGGCACGGATATCCATCCAGATCCTGTATAGTTTGCCAGATGCCATCGTACCCGATGCCGGTTCTCCGCCCAGTTCGGTTACTTTTTCAGTAAGTCTTTCGATATGTGCTTTACTGTCATCTGCCAGGCTTCTGAACAGTGCACGCAAATCTGTTTCGATTTCCTTCGTCTCGTCATATACCTTTTCATAACCGGCAATGCGGTCATTGTTGATCATAATCAGATCATTCAGAATTTCAATTACTTCATCTTTATTTTCCATGATTCAATTATTTAAATTTCACAATTCATTGTATTCCAAAGCGGCTTTATCGCTATTCATTGCAACAGGTCCGTTTGAGGCATCCGACTCGCTTTCATGACCTTTCCGGCTTGTTTCTGAATCGGTGCTTTTTGGTAAAAACCGGTTGGCAACCTGCATTGCGGAAGTAACAGCTTCGGGCATCAGTCCCTGGACAGCTACCATTGCTTTTGCCATTTGTGTAAGAACGAGCTCATTGTCTCCATGTTCCAATGCCTTTATAATTTGTTTTGCCGCTTTATTTGCTTTCTGAGAAAGAAGAGGTGATGAATCGGCCAGCTTAAACCATGCATATTCTGCTTCATGATCTCCCTTGACGGTGATGTTACGCGGACTGCCTGTTATCATCAGATTTGGAATAACTGTCGTGACATGAATATTGTCTTTTTTAAGTTCTGCACTCATGCCTTCGGATAATCCAACCATAGCAAACTTGCTGACACTATAAGGCAGCAAATGCGGTACAGCAATCTTTCCGCCGATTGAACAGATATTGACAATCCTACCTTCACCACGTTTTATAAATTCCGGTACAGCTGCCTTAATTGTATAAAGTGCAGCCCACAAATTGGTATCCATCGCTGATTTATAATCATCCAAATTCATCACATTTTCAGGTCCAACCTGAATAATGCCTGCGTTGTTGATAAGTACATCCAGCTGCCCGAAATGATTGATAACCTGTTGAACCATATTTTCAACTTCTGTCTGGTCGGACACGTCTGCCTGAATGGTTAAAACCTCCGTATCCATTTCTTCAAGTTCAATCCTGGCGTTTTCAAGCTGTCCTTCGTTTCTTGCACAAATGGCCAGCTTGGCTCCTTTTGAAGCCAGTTCCCGGGCCATTGCCAAACCCAGTCCGCGTGACCCTCCGGTTATAAGCACAACTTTTCCGCGCAGATCGTATTTTGTTATTTCCTGATAAATATTCTTTGCCAACAAAAAAGCGCCGGCTCCCAGCGCCGTCCATAAAGCTGTCTTTCCTGAAAACCCTGTTTTATTATTCATGCCTACAATTGTTTAACTGATTTTCAAACTATTTGCGCTGCATATAAAAAAACCAAGCCATTGATACTGTAACCGGACAGTCGTTTTTTGAGGAACAATTATTTTTTAAACCTAATCATGAACCAGATTGTATCAAATTCAACTGTTAAATAAAACGTATCATCTATTCACCAGCTTTATGAAATTCTTTCAACAATTTAAAGATTTTGCGATTAAAGGAAATGTACTTGATCTGGCCGTGGGAATTATCATCGGAGCCGCATTTACAACGGTCACCCAATCGCTTGTAAACGACATCATTATGCCCCCGGTGGGAAAACTTATCGACAATGTAAACTTCTCCAATCTGTATATTCCGCTGGATCAGAAGGCAAGAGGGATTCCCTCTGTAGAAGACGCAAGAAAGGCAGGAGCAGTAATTGCCTACGGAAACTTTCTGCAAAGTGTAATCAACTTTCTTATAATTTCCCTGGCAGTATTTATGCTGGTAAATCTGGTGCATTCTCTGCGAAAAAAAGAAGCAGAAAAACCGGTAAACCCGCCTGCGCCGACAAAAGAAGAAAGCCTATTAATGGAAATCAGGGATGCATTGAAAGCCATGCAGCCGAAAAGTTCAGGCACGATGTGAGTTTAAACAAAAAGGAGATTGATTTGAAAATCAATCTCCTTTCCGCGTTTACTGGTTTCTGTTCGGCTTATCTTTCATTTTACCGGATGTTGTATCCGGATCATGCAGTTTTCGGGTAGAATCGCTGTTCAGATTGTTCTGATTTGATTGATATCCGGATACCTCATTCTGATTATCTTCTCCAACTCCCATTGCTTTTCTGCTCTCTGCCCCGGAACTGTCGTTCGGTGTTGTCTGGGAATCTGAACCGCTGTCTTTAGTCTGATCATCTTTTTTCCCACACGATGACAGTGCCATTATTACTGCAAGCCCAAGCATGCCAATGCTGTTTTTGATAGTCTTCATTTTATCGTTTTTAGTTTACAAATGCATTAAATTTAGTCCTCAATCTTTTTTCTTTGGAACCTTCGCTCCTTCCTTTCTTGCCTCCGAAAGTCCGATTGCGATTGCCTGCTTTTTGGAAGTAACTTTTTTACCGGTTCCGGTTTTTAAAGTTCCTTTCTTTTCTTCATGCATTGCCTCCTCTACTTTCTCCCCTGCTTTTTTAGAATACTTTGCCATGATTTCTAATTATTTAGTGACAAATTTGGTACGTATCTATCAAAAAGTATACCTGTGAACAACTATAACTTTAACGGAATCTTTTGACCGGTGCGGGCAGCTTCATAAATAGCCATCAGAATTTTCACATCACGTAACCCCATTTCTCCGGGCACCCTGCTTTGCTTTTTATTGAGCACACAGTCAGCAAAATCATCCATTTGAAAAGCTTGCTGATTTACATCCTTTAAGGTCATCTTGGCCTGAGATGTTTTTCCCTGAATTCCTTTGTACGGATAAGCAGGACTTAACTCATACCATCCTTTTTCTGCTTCAACACGAAGCAGGTTACCGGATTCTGCATAACTGGTATGACAATTTGCCTTAAAGCCACCCGGAAATTCAAGTTGAAAATCCATTGTTTCCTCTACTTCAGCAAATTTCTCCACATCCGTTTTCGGGCTTTCCTTGGCAGTTACGCTAATCGGATTTTTCGCCGCCGCATAAATAGCACCCTGTACACAGTAAACACCAAGATCCATTACAGGACCGCCGCCTGCTCTTTGCTTATCGAGCCGCCATACTCCGGCATCCATTTCCTGGCTATCAATTGCCAGTATCTTTTTTATCGGACCGTAGGCCTGTTTTTTGCTGAGTTCGGCAACAGACATATTATGCGGCTCAAAATGCAGCCTGTAACCAATAGAAAGCATTCTGTCTGCTGCCTTGCATGCTTTAATCATGTCTTCGCATTCCTTCACTGAAATAGCCATAGGCTTTTCGCAAATCACATGTTTTCCTGCTTTCGCGGCTCTGATCGTATATTCAGCATGTAGCGCATTGGGTAAAACCACGTAGACAATATCCACATCCGGATTGTCTTTAATGGAGTCGAAGTTGTTATAATTATAAATATTCTTGTCCGGGATCGAATACTTATTCTTCCATTTTTCTGCCTTCTCGGGTGTACCTGTAACGATGGCAGTAAGCTTGCAGCGAAGCGTTTCCTGCAATGCCGGAGCAAGTTGTTCTTCGCTATACTTCCCCAGGCCAACCAGGGCAACACCCAGTTTCTTATCGGCATGGCGCTTATTTAGATGCTCATCGATCGGAAACACCGGGTTTCCAAGTGCATCCAGGGTAATCGCACCTAAAATCGGGACGGTAAGTGCTGCTTGTCCAAATTGATAAAGAAACTTGCGCCTTTTATATGCATTTTCCATAATGATAAACTTGTAGATGAATAGGTAGTGCTTAAATCAAGCAGACCGCGGCTTCTAAAAGTTTTGTGCCAGGATAGAAAGTAATTATTTACTTAAAATATTAGCTGATTAAGAATCTGGCATCGTTTTTTAATTACCATATCTTCCTGATAACTGGCTGATCTGTTATTAAATATCCTATCCATAATCAGGCATCAACATATCCTACTATTTACTTATGAAAATGTACTTTTTCTCCATGGCCATGGCTACCGCTATGCTGTCTTTTACTCCGGACAAAATCACCGGACCTGCCATCCCGAACGCAGATGCAAACTTTATCACCAAAGCAGTTGAAGATGGAATGCTTGAAATAAAGCTCGGTAAGCTTGCGCAAAACAGAGCTGCTTCACAAAGTATAAAAGACTTTGGGAAAATGATTGCCGACGAACACTCGGTAGTGAGTAAGGAACTTTGGTCGCTGGCAAAGAGAAAGCGGATGGAAACACCCATGACGCTTGGCAGTATTAAACAAGTTCAGTATGACAGTCTTGCTGCGGCGAGTGGTGAAAAATTTGATCAGCTGTTTCTGAAAGCAATGTTGTCCTCGCATGAAGAAGCCATTACATTTTTTGAAAACGAGTCGACTACAGGAAAAGATCAGGATATAAAAAAATGGGCAAATTCGCAGATACCATCACTGAAAAGCCACCTTGAATTGGCCAGGACCATATTTGAGAAAAAATGACCCAAACAATTAAATGCAAATAAAAACAGCTTACAATAGATAAGAGAAGTACGCAGGTATATTTTTTTAACAACACCGGATTCTTCAACCTAAAATCAAAACCTTAACATGAAAAATTACGCATTGATTACCGGAGCCACCAGCGGGATTGGTTATGAACTTGCCAAACTATTTGCGCAGGACAAATATAACCTTGTACTGGTTGCCCGCAGCCAACAGGAACTGGATCAGACAAAACAGGAACTTGCTTCTAACGATATTGATGTGATCACCATTTCAAAAGATCTTTTCAACAAAGAAGAAGTTTTTGATTTGTACAATGAGGTGAAGGGCAGAGGAATACGTATCGACGTGCTGGTTAATAATGCAGGACAGGGCGTATACGGACTGTTCCAGGATACTCAGATAGAGCGCGAACTGGACATTATCAACCTGAACATCTCTGCTCTTGTTATTTTGACTAAATGTTTTTTGCAGGACATGATCGCCAATCAGCATGGTAAAATTCTAAACCTTGCTTCCATTGCCAGTAAAGCTCCCGGACCATGGCAATCGGTCTATCATGGAACAAAGGCATTTGTATTATCTTTTACAGAAGCAATTCGTGAAGAGTTAAAGGATACAGATATTACCGTAACCGCACTGATGCCTGGCGTTACCGATACCGACTTTTTTAACAAGGCAGATATGAATTCCAGCAGGGCGGTTCAGGATCCTGATGCAAAAGCTGATCCAGCCAAAGTTGCAAAAGATGGTTTTGAAGCCCTGATGGCAAACAAAGATAAAGTTGTTTCAGGATTAAAGAATAAATTACAAACCAGTCTGGGAAATGTTATGCCAGATCCGGTGCTGGCTCACCAGATGAGTGAACAGCAGAAGCCTGTTTCAGAAGAATAAATTATATAAATATAAAAAGGTACTGATGAAGACAGCAGATTATCGGCTTCTTATCAGTACCTTTTTATTTTATTCTGAATGACTCTTATATTTGTAAAATTATGGAATAATGTGGTCTACACGGTACCATTTATATCCATATCCATCAAGAGCTACTGAGAATTTCCCACTCTGCGGTTTTTGATCCTGCGGATCAGGCATGAGGTCATACAGCGTTTTCCAGCTTCCGGCAGCAATAGAACCCTTACGTGGCTTGTCGCTAAAATTGTGGAGAATGACCAGTGACTGCCCATTATAATCATAGCGTATTGCCAGAATATCGGACGAGCCTGTATCCAGTACAGTATACTCCCCCAATCCGATTTCAGGACAGGACTTGCGAAGTTTTATCATTCTTGCATTATAATTCAAAAGTGAGGACTGGTCACGTGTTTGCGCGGCTACATTCAGTTTTTGATAATTATAATCACCAAAATCAATTACAGGCCGGAAAGCAGTATCAGCGGTTGTGAACCCGGCATTTTTTTCATCGGTCCACTGCATGGGTGTTCTTACGGAGATCCGTTCTTTTAAGCGAAGGTCATCACCCATTCCCAATTCCTCACCATACCGGATTACCGGTGATCCCGGCAGCGAGTAAAGCAAGCTGTATGCCAATTCCAGATGATTCCGGTTATTGCCCAGCATGGGTGCCAGGCGGCGGCGGATCCCACGGTCATACAACTGCATGTTGGTGTCCGGACCAAATTTCTTATACACCGCATTACGCTGCTTTTCAGTAAGTCTACCCAGATCTATTTCATCATGATTACGAAGAAAATGCGCCCATTGTGAAGCCTCAGGGATTTTCTTCGTCTGTTCAATAGCTATTGTAAAGGGCTTTAAATCACCGGTTGCCAAGGCGTAGAAAAGATATTGGTTCGCATAGAAATTAAACATCATCTGAATACCTTCCCCATTCTTCCCAAAATAATTCTCGTTCTCCTCCGGCATCACGTTTGCCTCGCCAAGAATTGCTGCATCTGCTTTCCTGGACTGTGCAAACTGACGCATATCTGTTAAAAAGTCGTAGTCAAGTTTCGGCTTTTCACTACCTGTTTTTGGAACTTCAATAATAAACGGAACTGCGTCCAGCCTAAAACCTGCTATTCCCTGATTGAGCCAGTATCCGATAATACGCTGGCTTTCCTGTACCACTTCAGGATTTGCAAAATTCAAATCAGGCTGAAAATTATAAAAACGATGATAATAATATTCGTTTGTCTTTTTATCGATGGTCCACACCTCTTTTTGCACACCCGGAAAAACCATTCCCTTATCAGCATCTTTCGGCCGTTCTTTTGACCAAACGTACCAGTCGCGGTATCGGGAAGTTTTGCTCTCCCTTGACTGCTTAAACCAGGGATGCTGTTCGGAAGTATGGTTAATAACCAGATCCATAATTACGCGGATGCCTCTTTTATGTGCCTGATGCATAAACTCAGCAAAATCACCGCTGCTTCCCAGTTTTTCATCCACACCATAAAAATCGGCCACATCATATCCGTCGTCTTCACCGGGCGATGGCTGAAATGGCGCAAGCCAGATTGCATCAATGCCAAGCATTTTAAGATAATCCAGTTTTTGTATCAGTCCGTTAAAATCACCCCGTCCGTCCCCGTTACTGTCTTTAAATACACCTACTTCCAGATTATAAATGACACTGTTTTTATACCAAAGATTCTCTTTAACCTTCACAGCTGCCACATTACTTTGTGAACTGGCTGGAAAACAACAGAGGCTATAGGCTATGGCCAGGGACAGGAATATTTGTTTCATTGTTTCTTATTCTGTTAAATTTTGATTTTTTGTAAAATTGAAATTTGTTTGTTTTTCAGAGATCGGCAGCTTCATATATGATTACACTGTAGCCGGTAATGTAAATTACCTCTCCCCCGAAAATAGCATCCGAGAGATTACTTGTTAAAGCAGAACCTTCTTCCTGCCACTCTGCATCCCTGGAATCGACGATCTTTATCCAATTTTCGTGGTGGCCCGGAACCAGGAGCGATTCCCGCTCTGCCCCCAAATTAAAAATACACATCAGTTCGTGCTGACCATCTGTGCTTTTGCGATACAGTACAAAACCTTTTTCTCCAAACAGGGTTACACGGATATCGTTTTTATTAACATTATCCATTGCGGGATGTGACTGTCTTAACTTGATGAGCATTTTATGCCAGTTAAGCATTATCAGGTGCTTACCTGTTGTCCTTTGCGACCAGTTGAGTTTTGACTTTTCAAAAGTTTCTTCTTCCTGCGGATTTGGCGGATCCATTTCCCAGTTGTAGTTTTCAAATTCCTTTCGGCGCCCTTCCACGACCATCCGGATCAGATCCTCTTCACTGTGACTGACAAAATAGAAAAACGGTGTATCGGCGGCAAACTCTTCACCCATAAAAAGCATGGGGACATAGGGTGATAACATTATGGCGGCAGCTGCCAGTTTTTGCTTTTCCGTATCAACAAGCATGCATAGCCTTTCTCCGCCTACACGGTTACCGATCTGGTCGTGATTCTGATTAAAAACAATGAAATGGTCACCTGATACACCCACAGACGATGCGCCATGTTTTCTTTTACGAAATTTCACATATTCACCACTATGAACAAAACCGTCGGTATATGCCTTTGCCAGATGTTCCATCCTGCCAAAATCCTCGTAACGTTCCTGCCCTTCCTGATCCAGCAAAACATAAAGTGAATGGTGAAAATCATCCAGCCATTGTGCATTAAACCCCCAGCCACCCAGCTCCGGCGATTTTGTTACTTTCGGACTATTCTGATCGCACTCAGCAATCAGATAAAAACTTCTTCCTAGTTTCTGGCGCAGTTGATCCAGTTTTTCATTAGTCATTTCCCAAAAATGCACTGCTCCGTTATCAAACATCATGTGCACGGCATCTACCCGCAAACCGTCCAGATGGTAGTTTTCATACCAGTGTAAAATAGAGTTGGCAAAAAAATCCCGCACGCCATCCGACCATGTCCCGTCAAAATTGATTGCATTACCCCAGGGCGTACAGTAGGTATTAGTAAAATACGGACCGAATCTGTCAAAATAATTACCTTCCGGGCCAAGGTGATTAAAAACAACATCCAGAAAAACCGCTATTCCTTTACTATGTGCGGCATCAATAAAAGCTTTAAATTCTTCCGGACCTCCATAGGAATTCTGTACAGCATAGGGAAAAACGCCATCGTAACCCCAATTCCTGTTTCCGGGAAACTGTGAGACCGGCATGATTTCAATCGCGTTTATTCCGGTTTCGGCCAGTTCATCCAGCAATGGAATCATTGCCTTGAATGTACCTTCCTGCGTAAACGTGCCGACATGTACTTCATAAAAAATCAAATCTTTCAGCGGCAATCCCGACCAGGAATTATCTTTCCACGGATATGTATTGTGATCAATAATCTGTGAAGGACCATGTACGCCGTCAGGCTGAAAATGGGATGCAGGGTCCGGAAATTTTTCCCGGCCGTCGGGAGTGTACCAATACCGTGCAGCCGGTTCAATATCATTTAATGTTTTTGTAAAATAACCATCATTGTTTTTTTGCATTTCGAAAACCTGCTCTCCGGGTGTTTCCAGATGAAGGTACATCTGCTCTTTTTCAGGAGCCCAAACAGAGAATTCACATTTGCCTGTGGAGTAATTAGCACCAATTTTTTTCATTACGTTGTGTCTTGATGAAATTGCTGAAACCGGTAAACTGACTTTATTGCGGTCGTTTTATCCAAAAATTATGCCATTTAAGTCAAAAATTATGCCACAGGATAACGTGTAAGCAGTATATGTATAACTGCTGGCTTAATTTTTTCACATCAGGCAGAAAATTGAAAATTTGAAACGATGACAGCAATAAAAGAGACAAATCAGGAAGAAAAAAAGTCCCTGTGGTGGCAGCATGGTGTTATTTATCAAATATATCCCCGTTCATTTCAGGATAGCAACAATGACGGAATAGGAGATTTAAAAGGTATTATAAAGCGGCTGGATTATCTTCAGTGGCTGGGCATTGACTGTATCTGGCTATCTCCCATATATCCTTCTCCCATGGCCGATTTTGGTTATGATATTTCCGATTACCGGGGTATTCATGCACTGTTTGGCAGCATGGATGAGTTTGATGAATTACTAAATCAGGTACATAGCCGTGGAATGAAACTAATTCTGGATCTTGTCCCTAATCATACATCTAACCAGCATCCCTGGTTTCTTGAATCCAGATCGTCACGTGACAATCCCAAACGAGACTGGTATATCTGGCATGACGGAAAGGAAAACGGCGATTTACCCAACAACTGGCTGAGTGTATTCGGCGGACATGCCTGGGAATGGGATGAAAAGACTCAGCAATATTATTATCACGCATTCTTAAAAGAACAACCTGATCTTAACTGGAGAAATCCGGAAGTACAGAAAGCCATGATGGATGTCATGCGTTTCTGGCTGGATAAAGGCATTGATGGTTTCCGTGTGGATGTAATGTGGCATATGATCAAAGATCAGCAATTGCGGAATAATCCTCTCGCTCCCAACTCACCTTTTGATCCGAAAGATCTTATCTATGAATACCATGATCCGGTTTACTCTACCGATCAGCCGGAAGTGCATGATATTGTCAGAATGATGCGGGAAGTCACAGACACTTATCAGGAAAGGGTTCTGATCGGGGAAATATACCTTCCGATTCACAAACTGGTTACCTATTACGGGCATGATAACAAAGGAGCACATCTTCCCTTTAACTTCCAGCTGCTGACACTGCCCTGGGATGCGCTTCAGATCGCTCGTGCTATTGATGAATACGAAGGAGCACTGCCAACAGAAGGGTGGCCGAACTGGGTACTGGGCAACCACGACCAGCCACGCATTTCAAGCCGGGTCGGGCGTTCACAGGCACGTGTTGCCGCCATGCTTCTGCTGACGCTGCGCGGAACACCGACGGTTTATTATGGCGATGAAATCGGCATGAGAGATGTGCCGATTCCCATTAATGAGGTTGTAGATCCACAAGGCCTGAATATGCCGGACAGAAATATCAGCAGAGATCCTTCACGTACACCTATGCAATGGAACAACGATGTTTATGCAGGCTTTTCAGCGCATAAACCCTGGCTGAGACTTCCGGATAATTTTAAACGGATCAATGTAGAAACGCAAAAAGAGGATCCGTACTCCACCCTGACCTTTTATCGCAGATTGCTTGAAATGCGAAAAAACGAACCTGCTTTGCAAACAGGAAATTACGTCCCCGTCTATTCAGATAAACAGATCATCGCCTTTATCCGTGAGAAAAGCAGTGTTCGTTTTCTGATCATCCTGAACCTGAGCCACAGGCCTTGTTACTTCAATGCACAGCAAAGCCAGTACAAGGGAGAAGTTGTTTTAAGTACCGAAACTGAACGGGAAGGCGCTCGTGTTGATGGTGTCATTACATTAAGCGGTGATGAAGGTTTAATCATCAGGCTGGATTAAGATTAATTATCTGAAACCCGGGTCATTCGGTATGATTTTTGCTGCTTTTTATTTTCAGAAATCTAACCGACAGCTCTTATGGATAACTTACCCAACTTCGTTACCAGCATCGTTCGCTTGTGGAATGTTAACCAGCGCAGGGAAGATTTGTACAAGCAGGCCATGGCTATGGACAATGCTGGAAGCCTGAGAAAAGTATGCAGCCATGGTTTTATTAGTTCATTGTTGTTCAAAAAAGAATTGCAATGGGTATACGACGGCGTTAAATGTGCCTTGAGTGATGGGGAGATAGGTAATATATTAAAGCAAAAAGATATAAAACTTCGTGCTCCGTTATTTGTGTCGGAAGACAGACTTTCCATTGCCCGGGTACTGCGTGATCAGGAAAGCCGCACGATCAGACTTTATAAAGATGCACTGGCAGCTCTGATGTTGTCAACTGATCAAAAAGAAATTCTGACGGATCATTTGGAAAAATTAAAAGATATTGATTATAATCTTAATAAAGAGCTGATTAACAGTTACGGAAACTTTCATCCGTTTGAATACTTAGCTGTATAAAATGCATCAGTAAACAAAACAACCGGCAGAAAATCCTGCCGGTTGTTTTGTTTATTCAACTGCGTTAATCCCTTTATCTGAACCACAGTTTCTGCATTTTTGGTTAATATCACCTTTTGCAACACCGCACTGTTCACAAACAAGCACTTCTGATTCGTTACAAACCCTCTGCTCAAATTCTTTATCCCAATCAGGCAGAACACTTAATCCGGGGACTGGACTTACATTTTTGACAATTGTAAAAGTTCCGTTTGCTTCCAGGTACAATCGTTTCACCTCACCCAGATGATAAAAACCATTATTGCGAAGCTCCACAAAAACACGCTCTTTAGTAATACGAGTCTTCTTCATTGCCCTTAAATCCAGCCTTCCATTTTCTATCAGGGCACTGGTTTTATCCTGTGTAAGGCTCTCAAATTTCTCACTCTGAGTAACTTTTTTTGAAATAAACTGCTGTGTACAAACCACTATAAAAGCGATAATAACAGCAGGCAGCAAACCTCTGTCCGGCGATTGCAAAGGAACTCCAATGGCAGCCGCCAGCGAAATCATAGAAACCATTTCACTTCGTCCAAGCTGCGAAGCCATTTTTTTACCCATAAGCCGCATCGCAACCATCAGAATAAGGTAAATAACCGCAGTACGAATGATAACTTCTATATAAAAACCGAATGGGACTTCACCAATAAATATACGGTTCCAGTCATTAAAATAAATATCGTCAGATTCCATACTGTTATTTGACCGGTAAAGTTGCTTCTGTCCACTCCGTAGATAAACATATGTGACATTCGCGCAGGTATTCGTCCTCTGTACCTATATTGCCACAGCTGATACACACCATTTCCTTTTGCTGGTCCTCTTGTGAAAAAGATTTGATCTCATCATCATCCGGAGGGAAAATCATTAGTCCAGGCTTTGGGTTCTTTGTTTTATATATACTGAACGTACCATATGCTTCCATATAAACTCTTTCAATTTCCCCCAGATTGAAAACACCTTCGGATCTGAGTTCAGCAAAAAGCTGCTGCCTCGAAAGCTTGGCTTTATCCAGTTCAGGAAGTACAAGTACACCGTCCTTAACCATCAGGGCAACTTCACCATGATTCAATTTTTCCAGCTTGTAATTTTTAAGTTCCAGTAAATTAATACCTCTTTGAAAAATCAGTGCGAGAATAAGAATTAACGTTCCCTGAAGAAGGCCTACATTAGGGATTTGCATTGCAGGAGAAACAATTGCCCCAAGGGTTACCATTACCGACATTTCTGCAATTGTAAGCTGGCCGCTCATACGCTTGCCCATCAACCTTACAATAATGAGCAATGCGAAATAAATCAGCATGGTGCGGATAAATACTTCTATCATAAACTCATTTGGCGCCTCACCAAAAATCATCCTGTGCACATCCCACAGGTGAATATCTTCTTTATTCATCTTTAAAATTCAACTAACGGGTTGGTAGAAAACTTGGCATTGCCTCAATTTTTGGGATCAACTGCACAAAAGACCATGCCTAAAACCTTCTTTTTTGTCATATTCTGAAAATTTTATTTTCATGAAAAAAATATGAATTATCTATATAATATTCGAAGTCTAGCATGAATTTTATTTACATCCTGACTCCACTACAAATTGTATGATTTTATGAAAATCGGCGAGAAATTACTGAAAGTATTAAGCAAGAAATATACTCCGTCAGACATGGTATCTGCCCGGTTTGAACGATATGATCTGGCTATGAAGACAGACGAGGAAGGAAATGCAGTGATGCTGTTTATAGGTAAACTAAATGAGGAAGGCGTTATAAAAGGCAACCGCTTCACCAGAGTACTGATTAAAGATCCATCCGGAAAAATTATTAAAGATCATTGGGACCACAAAGGAAAAACCTGAGAAACAGCGTCTATCCGTTTCTCAGGTTTTACTAATATTAGTCGAGTTCTGTGTAACCGTCATCACCCAGGATATCATGACCATTATACAGTCTGAAATCCTCAATAATAGCCCGTTTTTCCTCTCGGTTACGCGGATCAACACTGATGATGATTCCGCCTTCCTGCATATGGCCGCTGTATGATTCCGTATGCTGATCGGAAATCCCGGAACTACTCATAGCATGTTTTTTTTCATAAGGCGTTTCAGCATTTTCCCAGATAGGCAATTTCTTATGCAGAGTATTGGAAATGGCAATACCCAATCCGGGTAAAGAGATCATGGAAGTAATCGAAATGATCACACCTGTAAATGCATTAGCTGCCCTGGTTAGTGCGGATTCTTCTTCCTGGCTCACATCAGTTTCCGGATACGTTTCCTCTTTTCCGGGATCCTGATGTTTATTTAACGTTTCATCTGACATCAAAATGGAAATATCATCAGGTGTATGACCACGTCGCAGCAAACTGTTATATGCTTTATCTGCATCAGATTTCGTAAAAAATACACCTGAAACCGTTCCTATTGACCTGGAAGTAAAACCTGAATTTGCCATTTTGCTTATCTGTTAGAATTATAAAGGAGCAAGATCTACTGCCCAAAAATTACTTTCAACTTCTTCTCCATTGGCATTTTTATAACGGCAGCGTACTTCGCCCGTCTCTTCGTCCGTAACGCCATCTACAACATAACTAACGATGGTCATCCCCTGGGTCCCGTTTTTTTCTTTAACCCAGTCACCTTCTTTGAATTTTGGCTCTTCCATAATAGTCAGTTTTAATTTTTGTTATCGTTCTTATTTTTCTTTTTATCGTCCTTCCTTTTGTCATCTTTTTTCTTATCATCTTTAGAAAAAATCTTCTGCAGGAAAGTCTTTTTGTCTGCCTCTTCCAGCTTTACCGAACCGATACTGATCTCATTATCTATAGCAGGCTGGATGGCATGAATAAAAGCATTTTGTAAAATATTGGTAATAGCCAGCCAGACATTCGTTCTGGGTTCATCCATTTTTCCCCGGAACGGAACTTTGGTAGCCAGCTGGTCTTTTTTCTGATTTTGTAAAACTTCTCCGACTGTACCGACAAAACCCTCCCATATCTTCTGGAAAATATTATCCTTCCGATCTTCATGCCCTAATACGTCGAGATCCTGGATAATTGGTTTTACATATCCTGCAAATTTGTTATCCTTGGCTGCAACTTCTGTATACAGCCCGAAACGGCCTTTATTGACATCAACTTTTGCATAAGCTTTAAAAAAATCGTTGAGTTTGACCAAATTGGTATTTTTCAGCTCAGCACTCATATCAAAAGTTGGCACATCAGCCAGAGGATTTAATCTTGCATCAAACGTAAATTCCCCTTCATAAATCGTCGCCGAGGCATCAACTGTTGCCGGTAGTACCGTGGTAGAATCATAGCTGTTCCTCAGATTCTGGGCCAGTACATGCAATTTGGTCATTTCAATGTCAACCTTCGGATCCGACTGTTCATCGATGTACTGCACCTTTCCGTCGTTAACTTCACAACGGTTAATCCGAAGCGGCATAAAGTCATCAAGCAGCTCTTTGAGATCTGACGAATCTTTGGCCACATCCTGAGGCTCAACTTTGTCCTTTGTGAATCGCAGCATAGGTTCCTGTAAAACTACTTCTCCGACAATGGATCCCCTAAATAACGACTTCCACTCAACCGATAAATCGATTAAAGAAGCTGCGAAAAAAGGTGTCTGCTTTTTTGTAACAGTATCCTGTTTATTCAAATAGATACTGTCTACCTGGTAAGCACCACGGATTATGGCCAGATTAACATCGTTAACATGACCATAATAACCGTTCATCGTTGCCAGATTTTTGTTGACCAAATACAACACTACATAAGGCAGAATCAATCTGACGATCACGATGAATGCAATGATCCCAAGAAAAATATATCCTGCCTTTTTACGTCTGCGTCCCGGCCTTCTGGTTTCCATGCGTTTACATTTTTGTGAATACTTCAGTCTCTGTTATACAAGACTGTCCATTTACTAAGCTGCTGCTCTGCTTCCCGGGTGATCTGACCCGGTAAAAGCCGCCACTCCCAATTGCCGTCACCAGAACCCGGACTATTCATCTTTGTAGTCTCATCCAGATTGAGTATATCCTGAACCGGCATAATGACTGTTTTTGCAACAGATGCAAATACCAGCCTTGCTGCAACCTGACTGGCACTGTCTTCGTCAACCTCTCTTCCTGCATACTCGGACAGTCTTTCCTGTGCATCCTCATCGAGTTCTTTCCTAAACCATCCTTTGATGGTATTATTATCGTGCGTACCGGTATATGCAATGAAATTGGCTTCGTAATGATGCGGGATGTGTTCGGACTGAGGCATGTTCTCCTCAAAAGCAAACTGCAAAACCTTCATTCCGGGTAATTGAAACTGATCACGAAGTTCATAAACTGCCGGACTGATTTCGCCCAGATCTTCTGCTACAAACGGAAGTCCACCCATTGCCGATTGTACCGCCTTAAAAAATTCCGCACCTGGCCCAAGCTGCCATTCTCCTTTGACGGCGGTTTTTTCACCACCTGGTACTACCCAGTAGTCTGCAAAAGCACGGAAATGATCCAACCGGACAAAGTCGTACAGATCTATATTTTTCCGCAGACGCTCAATCCACCAATGGTAATCTTCTTCTTTATTTGCTTCCCAGTTAAATACAGGCATTCCCCAAAGCTGACCGTCATCGGAAAAGGAATCAGGCGGAACACCTGCTGCTCCGGTTATTTTTCCATCTCCATCCAACATGAACAAATTTCTGTGTGCCCACACATCAGCAGAATTATAACTGACATAAAACGGCATATCGCCAAGCAGCTTAATGTCAAGCTCGTTACAATGCAGTCGAAGTGCTTTCCACTGCTTGTCAAAAATATATTGCACCCACTTTTCATACCTGATCTTGTCTGCTTCTTTTTCAGCAAATGATTTCAGTACGGATGCGGTTCTCAGTTTAAAATCTTCATCCCACTCCATCCACGGTTTGTCGTTATGCTGTGTTCGTAAAACCATGTACAGGGCAAAGTCGTCAAGCCATTCTTTGTTTTCATTACAGAATCGCTCAAAGCCATCCGTTGGAAACGAATCCGGTTTGGCATTGAATGTCCCGTAAGCTTTTTTAAGCAGCTCTATCTTGATTTTTTCAGCTTTACGGTAATCTGCTTTACCATTTTCCGGCTGATGATATTCTTCCAGGTTGACGCCTTCCAGCAAACCTTCCTGTGCCAAGACCTCCAGACTAATCAGAATTGCATTTCCTGCACGGCTCGACAAAGCGCTGTATGGAGAATTTCCCTGTCCTGCTTCGGTTGGATTAAGCGGCAGCAACTGCCATACACGCTGTTTTGCACGGTGCAAAAAATCTGCAAAAGCGAATGCTTGAGGCCCCATGTCGCCAATTGCAAAAGGAGAAGCCAGTGAAGAAATATGTACCAGAACGCCTGCGCTTCTTTCATTTGCAGCTTTGCTACCCATCAGGATTGCAAAAGGAACTTTACTGAAAATATCAGCCGGAAGTAACTTATGTTCGTGCTCTTCGGTGGTACCAGTTACCACTGATTCCCAGGCTATGTTCAAACCCGGAGGCAATACAATTTTGGTATCTTCCCAATCCAGTTCAGACAGACTCCTGCCTTGTTCACGACAAACAGATGCCGTATGAACAGGCACAGCCACCACCAAAAAACGCTGTTTATAACTTCTTGCAAAGGCAAAAATGTTATTTTTGAGTGCACCCTGTACTTTCAAAGGAATATAGTCCCCTTCCGAAAAAAGAACAGGATTTAGTTTTCTCAGATTGAAGAGCTGATTCGTCAGCCAAAGCTTGATATGCGCATCACTGCGGTTATCCCATAACTTTACGGCAAGCTCCTCCTTATTCTCATAAGTATCCGTTTGTTCCAGAATTTCCTGCCGTTTCTTGTAATCGACCGGGCGGCGGTTGTCGGGATCTACTAAACTAAAATCCCATAATTCGCAACCCTGGTATACATCCGGTGTTCCAGGACAGGTAAATTTCAGTATGAGTTGTGCCAACGAATTGATGATACCGAATTCCGCAATTTCACTGTGAAAAGCTGCGAATTCTTTCCAAAAGTCACCATTCTTATCCAACAGTTTTTTTGCGAATTGCTTGGTTCCAGTTTCATAAGCTTCGTTTGGCTCTGCCCAGGTTGTATTTGTTTTTGCTTCCCTGAGCGCTTTTTCCAGATAGGCATCCAGGCGTTCTTCAAAATCATCTTCATCCTCTCCTGGCATCGGATACGCTCCAGCCAGAGTCTGGTAAATCAGATACTCGTCATTTTTGTCCGGTCCTGAAAATTCATTTCTTAAAGGCGCATTTAATTCCTGCCATTTTTTAATATGTGCAAACCACTCTTCCGGAATGTCTGTCAGGACGTTCAGCCGTGCACGAACGTCCTCTCCTCTTTTGGTATCATGTGTAGACGTCGTATTTAATGCCAGGGGCCATTCTTTTCTCCGGTGTTTCATTTTGCTGTGAAAATCGGCTTTTGACAGGCCAAAGTTCTCAGGAGAATCGCCTACATCATTGTGCCCGATAAAACGGTGATTGGTATACATCAGTGTATCCTCTCCCCCTTTCGCCATCAGCGGGCCAGTGAACTGCATACAGCGCTGATAGAATTCCAGAACTTTGCTGTTGTATTCCTGTTCACCTTCCACAGTCCACTCAAAGAGGATCTTTTTAAGTAGCAAAATGGCATCTGCAACATCCGGATGTGCTTCCTGGACATCCTTAAAAATAGCTTCCAAAGCAGCTATCTCTGATTGTTCCAAAGGTATCTGATTACCATAATACCGGTATACAGGACAATGGATCAAAAACTCGCCAATTGCCTTCTTTACATTTTCTTTCCCAGCCTGATCCAGAATATCCTTTCCTACCAGATTCAGTTCTACAAAAAGCTGATAAAGATTTTCAAGCTCACCACCCATGTGGTCATATAAAATATGGGCCTTCTTTTTCAGCAGCTGCTGTTTTACAGTTGTTTTGTCACCTGTAATTTCCTGGTAAAAATCAGTAAAAGCCTGGTCACTTTCCTTATTGGTAAACAGGTTATTTACCCAGGAAAGAAACTCATAACCCGTGGCACCCTGGATATTCCACTTGGCAGGAAGATCTTCATTGGCTTCAAGTATTTTCTCTACAACAATGTAAGAATCATCCCCGGCCAGCTCTCTTACTTTTTCCAGATAGCAGGCCGGATCATACAATCCATCAATGTGATCGATCCTGAGCCCCTGAAATATTCCTTCATCAACTAACACTTTTGTTAGCTGATGATATTCCTGAAAAACCTCTTCATTCTGAATATTAAGACAAATCAGCCCGTTGACGGTGAAAAACCTGCGGAAGTTGATCTGCTGCTCCGTTTTCTTCCAGTTACATAACACATAAGTCTGCTGGTCAATAATCTGACGAAGCTTTTCATCGTCTTCATTTATTTCTTTCAGCCTGGTTTCCACCAGTTCTTTTTGCTGTTCATTCTTCATCAGAGATGAAAGCTGCAAAAGAAGTTCGTTCCATGCTGCGGAATAAGACCTTGCATCTTCTACTTCTTCAATCTCTTTGATCTGAGATAAAATCTGACCCAGAGACTGATCGCTTCCCATTAAATCGGAATTCAGTATTGTTACGTAAGATCTGGGATTTAAAGGATAAGCTGAATCCTCATACTTTAAAACAAAACGGTTTCCAATGTATTCAACAGTGATCTTTTTATTTTCCAGCACCTCTTCCAGATCAAATTCCAGAAATGGGACCATCAGTTTGCCCTGGTAGAGACGGCTGTTCCATGCAACATCAAAAAATGAAACATAAAGCGATTGCATCCCTTTTTCAAGTACGTCCATCAGCCAGGGATTTTCGGTATGAAAAGCCATGTGGTTCGGAACGATATCCTGAAGCCAGTTCATATTCAGTTCTTTCAATTTTGCGCTTACTGTTTTCAGCGCTTCCAGGCTGCCGATTTCCGGATCAATCTGATTCGGATTTACACCGTCATAGCCGTGTGTACTTCCTTTGGTCGATTTAAATACCGGAGAAGCATATATAGTACTGACGCCCAATTTTTGCAAATATGGGATCAGTGTTTCAAAATCATTAAAATTCCACTCCTCATGAAACTGGAGGCGGTAGGTAGCAATCGGGTTATTCATGTTGGTTGATGTAAATAGTAAAGGATTCGGGAGGCAATGTTAATTTTAATTCTTCCTGAATAGTTTCAGGTAGATCGTCATAACCTCCCCATTGAAGGTCAGAAGAAGCTAATACCTTGTACCAGGTTGGCGCATAAACGGATGCCGTTGTTTCTTTCGGCTCATTTGAGAAATTCATAAAACAGATTACCTCCTGCATTTTGTATTGACGGTGCAGGATAATGGTCTGCTTTTTTTCATCAAAATCTACGGACAGATCTTTACGGTTCAGTACAGAAAGGGCCGGCTGTTTTTTTCGGATGCTGATCAGCGTTTTATAATAATTCAGCATGGTTTCATGAGGCTCCTGACCTATCAGATCCCATTGCAGTTTTGAATTGGCAAACGTTTCCTCAGACATAGGATCGGGTGCTTCGCCTTCCGCATGAAAAGCCTCAAATTCTTTCTTACGTCCTTTTCTTACTGCCTCGGCTAATTCAGGATCAGTATGGCTGACGAAGTACTGAAAAGGATTCGTTTCCGCATATTCCTCCCCCATAAAAAGCATAGGCAAATACGGACTGGCCAGTACCGCGCCTGCAAGCAATTTCTGCATTTCGGCACTTACAAGCTGACTCGTGCGCTCACCGAGCATTCGGTTTCCTACATGATCGTGATTTTGCGAAAAAACAACAAACTGCTGTCCCGGATTTTCAGTTGCTTTTATACCAAACTTCTTTTTCCGGTGCTCCGAATACCCTCCGTCATATACGTAAGCATCTTCATATGATTTCGCCAGCGAAGTGATGCTTTCAAAATCGGAATAATAACCTGTTTTTGACTGTCCGGAACTAACCCTCAGCGCATGATGGAATTCATCGATCCATTGTGCATCCATACCAAACCCTCCTTTTTCAATAGGATTGATAAACCGCGTATCATTCAAATCCAACTCTACAATTAAATAGTGCGGACGACTGGTCTGCTGCACAAGCATATCAACGTATTGCTTTATTTCCTGCAAAATATGAACGGGACCAAAATCCTTAATTGCATGAACTGCGTCCATTCTCAGTGCGTCAATATGGAAATCCCGGAACCACATCAAAGCATTATCGCTGAAATATTCACGTACTCCATCACACCAGGCGTCATCAAAGTTGATGGCATTTCCCCAGGGCGTATGGTATTTATCTGTAAAATAGGGTGCAAAATTTTCAAGATGGTTTCCCTCCGGACCAACATGATTATAAACTACATCCAGAATCACTGCGAGGCCTTTATTATGGCAGGCATCAACCAGCTGCTGTAATCCTTTCGGGCCGCCATAAGAATTCTGAACACTAAACGGGAATACGCCATCATAACCCCAGTTACGATCTCCTGAAAACTGGGAAACCGGCATGATTTCAATGGCTGTTATACCCAGATCTACCAGATAATCCAGTTTTTCAATCATTGCCTCAAAAGTCCCTTCCGGCGTGAAGGTACCTACATGTACCTCATAGGTAATGTAATCTTTCAATGCCGGATTTTTCCACTCCTGATCAGTCCATTCAAATTTGCTGATGTCGAATGCTTCCGAAGCACCATGCACACCTTCGGGCTGAAACAGGGAGGCGGGATCCGGAAACTGATCCTTTTGGTCTAAAACAAAATTATATTGATCGCCTGGCTGAATTTCATCCGTTTCCAGGGACCAGTACCCATATTTCTTTTGCTGTAAAGCAATCCGATGGCCGTTTTTCAGTAGAGAAATTTCCACAAATTCAGCTTTTGGAGCCCATAACAGCACATTTGCCTGACCATTTCGATGAAAATTTATTCCTAAATGACGGGTTCTTATGTCAAGTGCATTCATAAAGTTGATTTCCTTTTAACCGGAACATGATTGTCTTTCCGGGCCGTGTTCATGATAATAAATACTGTGCCAGTTTGTCGAAAAAATGATTCTTATCATGCATGGCATCGTACCGATTCCCTACTTTTGCAGAAAATCAATCTGATCTTAATTAATATGTATACTTCCAGATTACTTGCCCCTATTTTTTGTATCGCGGTTATATCGTCTATTTTCTCATGCAATTCAGGACCTACGCAGAACAGTGCGCTGGATACCAGGCGATCCGCTTCTGATACTACCTACAATATTTGTTTCTCATCGGTTGTGAAAAAAGATACAGTGCTGCTGAACGCACATATTTCCGGAGACAGCATTACAGGCAGTCTTGGCTATAAACTGTATGAAAAAGATCAGAATAACGGATCGATCATGGGTAAGATGTATGGCGATACACTGCGTGCCATGTACACTTTTATGTCCGAAGGGACCGAATCTTTTCGGGAAGTTACATTCATTAAAAAGGATTCACTGTTTATTGAAGGCTATGGGCCAATGAAGGAAGTAAATGGGAAAACCATTTTCACAGATCCGGGTAAAGTCAGTTTTACTGGTACCGTACTGCAAAAAACTGCCTGTAAATAACAGGCAGTTAAGTATCTGATATTGCATATGTACCGAAACTGAACCGAATATTATTCACACTTTCGGCCATTGCGTTTCTATCCCTTGATTTTTTATAAAGCTTTGAAAATCAGTTAACAAATCCCTGTTTTCTCTAACAGAATGTGGCGTTATCTTTTTCTCTAAAACATATTTGACCAACAGGCCTACCGCTTCGCCAATGCTCCATTCCACGGGATGCAGACGGTAGCAGCCGTTGGTAATATGTGTTGTTCCAATGTTTTTGTTGGCAGGCAGCAGGTTTTCCATTCTTTTGGGCAACAGTGCACCCAGTGGAATCTGGAAAGGTAATGATCCGAAATCGATGTAATTATCACCGGCGGTGCTTGGATGCAGATCGATGTGATAATAGCCTACACCCACGCTGTCGTAAAAAGAAGCGGCGTTATTTCCATCTTTTTGCCCCGTAATCATCGCACGGTTCTCGGACCCGACATGCTCTTCTTTCACGGTAAAAACTGCTTTGATACGCCTGGATTCTCTGACATAAGGATATTTTGCCATACCGTCTTCTGTTCCCATTATATCTTTTCGTAACCTGATACCCGGCCAGCCTTTACCGCCGTCGGGACGGGGCACTTCGGTTTGCAGCCAATATAAAAGCGACAGGCTAAGCTGCTTTCCTCGCTCGAAGTGCTTTGCAAAGTCCTTTTCGCTTGCTCCTATCAAATTTCCCAGAAAGTAGTCATTCTGCGGCCAGTTTACGATTGTAATGTCACCGGTATAAGTTCCTTTTAAAAAATTGTCTTTACTGATAATCCGCCGGTAATTCCAAAGATTCAGTTTATCTCCGGTTGCAATTCCCTCCGGATGAAATCCCAGTAACTTAGGTTCAAGCGTCTTGGGATTGGAATAGGCCAGATCAAGCAGTTTACCAGACCATGGTTTATTCATTTTAGGAACAAAGTTTTTCCAAAAATCATATTCACGCGGTTTGTCAATTACATGATTTTCACCGGGCACATAATCTATCGCAAAACAAACTGTAAATGCCTGGTTATTCTCCGGATCCGCCTTTTCGGGCGCATGAAGTTCCTGCGTTTCACGCTTAGCCTCTGCTCCGGTAACGAATTCAGTCCCGGTTAGAGGAAGCAGGTCCCCCAGCTCGGTGGCATCCACAAAATAAGGAGCTGATAAAGTTAACTTTTTCTTATTTCTGAAACTCAACACTTCCAGAGCATGTACCTGATTGCCTTTTACCTCCGCCGCTGTAACCTTATGCTCGAGCAGAAGTGTAAGCTTTCCGGAACTGATAAATGGTGCAAACAGGGCATTGAGTACGGCGACGGCAACCCTGGGCTCATGGCACAGCTTGGAAACAGAACCATCTCCCGGATTCAGGTACTTTTTGGCCCGGGCTGTATCAGTAAGGGGATAATGACTTTTGTAATAATCGCGGACAGCATTCCGGAAGTCGCGGTACAGCTGTGTTGCACCATGTGTTTCTATCCAGGGATGCTCGTCCGGCGGAACACCCTGCTGCGTTATTTGTCCTCCCATCCAGTCCGTTTCTTCAGTCAAAATGACCGAAAGATTATTACGCAAAGCCGCCAGAGCAGAAGCACATCCCCCAAGTCCGCCACCTGCTATAATCAGATCGGCATGAAGCCGTTGCTTTTCAATTGATAATGGTTTTGTGACAGTTTGTGCTAATACCGGGAATACAGGAAGTGAAACAGTTGCGGCGGTTCCTGCGGCCAGCGTTATATTTTCAATAAAATTCCTACGTTTCATATAATGAGTTTAATCGGACCTGGGTCAGAGAACCAAAGACTATTTCCGGGATTTTCTAACGAGCGTATCGGTTCTGATTTTTTCTGGCATGAAAATAGTCCTCATTTTAGGTCAACAGAATGTTACTTCGGGAGT
>Ga0265797_10003118_pt1 | contig 26918 bp, 20 predicted proteins | sample P2T30metagenome_FD_192433 | JGI IMG/M metagenome (GOLD analysis project Ga0265797, IMG submission 192433) | Plant litter microbial communities from East Loma Ridge, Irvine, California - P2 T30 | ecosystem: Environmental > Terrestrial > Plant litter > Unclassified | place: USA: California... | reverse complement strand
CGGTTTCGTACTCGACGTGGGCGGTGTTGATGGTGATGCCGCGTGCTTTTTCTTCTGGAGCAGCGTCGATCTGGTCGTAGGCTTTCGCTTCGCCGCCGAATTTCTTCGACAGGACGGTTGCGATTGCTGCGGTCAGCGTGGTCTTGCCGTGGTCGACGTGACCGATGGTGCCGACGTTGACGTGCGGCTTAGTGCGCTCAAACTTACCTTTTGCCATTTTATTCTTCCTTAGTACTTTGATTTAAGGTTGCCCGGCCTGGAGGATTGCCCCAGGCCGGTAAGGGACCGAAGTCCCTTTGCTACAGATTATTACTTGGCCTTGGCGGTGACGATCGCGTCGATCACGTGCTTAGGCGCTTCGGAATAGTGCTTGAATTCCATCGTGTACGTTGCACGACCCTGCGTTGCGGAACGCAGCGAGGTCGAGTAACCGAACATTTCCGACAGCGGTACTTCGGCCTTGATGATCTTGCCGCCGCCGCCCGGAATTTCGTCCATGCCCTGCACCATACCGCGGCGGGACGACAGGTCGCCCATCACGTTACCAGCGTAGTCTTCCGGCGTTTCGACTTCAACAGCCATCATTGGTTCCAGGATGACTGGGGATGCTTTACGGCAGCCATCCTTGAATGCCATCGAACCGGCCATACGGAACGCGTTTTCGTTCGAGTCGACGTCGTGGTACGAACCGAAGGTGACGGTGACTTTGACGTCAACGACCGGGTAGCCAGCCAGCACGCCGCTGTTCAGCGTTTCGCGCACGCCTTTTTCTACCGCAGGGATGTATTCGCGAGGAATCACACCGCCCTTGATGGCGTCGACGAACTCGAAGCCCTTGCCTGGTTCCTGCGGCTCGATCGTCAGGACGGCGTGGCCGTACTGACCGCGACCACCGGACTGCTTGACGAACTTGCCTTCGACGTCGGTGACGGCCTTGCGGATCGTTTCGCGGTAGGCAACCTGTGGCTTGCCGACGGTTGCTTCCACGCCGAATTCGCGCTTCATGCGGTCAACGATAATTTCCAGGTGCAGCTCGCCCATACCACCGATGATGGTCTGGCCCGATTCTTCGTCGGTCTTGACGCGGAACGACGGATCTTCCTGTGCCAGGCGGTTCAGCGCCAGGCCCATTTTTTCCTGGTCGGACTTGGTCTTCGGCTCGACGGCCTGCTGAATCACCGGCTCAGGGAAGACCATGCGTTCCAGAATGATCATCGACGACGGGTCGCACAGCGTTTCGCCGGTCGTCACGTCTTTCAGACCCACGGCAGCGGCGATGTCGCCAGCGCGCACTTCCTTGATCTCTTCACGCTGGTTGGCGTGCATCTGCAGAATACGGCCCAGACGCTCTTTACGGTTCTTGACCGAGTTCAGCACGGTGTCACCCGAGTTCACGGAACCCGAGTACACGCGGAAGAACGCCAGCTGGCCGACGAACGGGTCGGTCATGATCTTGAACGCCAGCGCCGAGAATTTCTCGTCGTCGGCTGCGCGGCGGGAGGCCGGTTGTTCGTCTTCGTCCGTACCGTTGACTGGTGGAATATCCACTGGCGACGGCAGGTATTCGATGACGGCATCCAGCATGGCCTGCACGCCCTTGTTCTTGAACGCGGTACCGCACATCATCGGCACGATCTCGGAAGCGATGGTGCGATCGCGCAGCGCTTTCTTGATCTCGGCTTCCGTCAGGTCGCCTTCTTCCAGGTACTTGTTCATCAGGTCTTCGTTCGCTTCAGCAGCGGCTTCGACCATCTTCTCGCGCCACTCGGCAGCGGAATCGGCCAGCTCGGCCGGGATGTCCACGTAGTCGAACTTCATGCCCTGGGACGCGTCGTCCCAGATGATGGCCTTCATCTTGACCAGGTCGATCACGCCCTTGAAGTTGTCTTCGGCGCCGATCGGGATCTGGATCAGGACAGGGTTGGCCTTCAGGCGAGCACGCATCTGCTCGTAGACCTTGAAGAAGTTGGCACCGGTACGGTCCATCTTGTTCACGAAGGCCAGACGTGGCACTTTGTACTTGTTAGCCTGACGCCACACGGTTTCCGACTGTGGCTGCACGCCGCCCACTGCGCAGTAGACCATGCAAGCACCGTCCAGCACGCGCATCGAACGTTCCACTTCGATCGTGAAGTCAACGTGGCCCGGCGTGTCGATGATGTTGATGTGGTGTTCTGGGAAGTTGTTGGCCATGCCTTTCCAGAAGCAGGTGGTCGCCGCGGAGGTGATCGTGATGCCGCGCTCTTGTTCCTGCTCCATCCAGTCCATGGTGGCTGCGCCGTCGTGGACTTCACCAATCTTGTGGTTCACGCCGGTGTAGAACAGCACGCGCTCGGTCGTCGTCGTCTTACCTGCGTCGATGTGAGCGGAGATACCGATGTTGCGGTAGCGCTCAATGGGGGTCTTGCGGGCCATAATTAATCCTAAATCTTTTAATGGACAAAACCGAGCAGCATTTTTTCAACCAAAAATGTGCCCGGCTTGAACAACAGATAAGGCCGGAGATTCCGGCCGGAATTTTTAGAAGCGGAAGTGCGAGAACGCCTTGTTCGCTTCTGCCATACGGTGCACCTCGTCACGACGCTTCATCGCGCCGCCGCGGCCTTCCGCAGCTTCCATCAGCTCACCGCCGAGGCGTTGTGGCATGGATTTTTCGCTGCGCTTGTTGGCAGCTTCACGCAGCCAGCGCATCGACAGGGCCAGGCGGCGCACTGGACGCACTTCAACCGGCACCTGATAGTTCGCGCCACCGACGCGGCGGGACTTGACTTCCACCATCGGCTTGGCGTTGTTGATCGCTGCTGCGAACACTTCCAGTGGGTCCTTGCCGGACTTTTGCTGGATATGGTCGAATGCACCGTAGATGATGTTTTCAGCGACGGACTTCTTGCCCGACAGCATCAGAACATTGACGAATTTGGCGACTTCGGTGTTGCCGAACTTTGGATCCGGCAGAATTTCGCGCTTGGGTACTTCACGACGACGTGGCATTTCTATTTCCTTCCTGTCTTCAGTTGAGTGCCTCTGTGACACTCGCGGAGGTCATCATGACCTTCCACTTACTCGGCCTCGCGACCGCCTCAACTCAATTAAATTGCAAGAATTACTTCTTGGCGGCTTTAGCGCGCTTCGCACCGTACTTCGAGCGAGCCTGCTTACGGTCTTTGACGCCCTGGGTATCCAGCGAGCCGCGAACCATGTGGTAACGCACACCTGGCAAGTCTTTGACACGACCACCGCGCAGCAGAACAACGCTGTGTTCCTGCAGGTTGTGGCCTTCACCGCCGATGTACGAAATGACTTCGAAACCGTTGGTCAGACGCACTTTGGCGACTTTACGCAAAGCCGAGTTAGGCTTCTTAGGAGTGGTGGTGTACACGCGGGTGCACACGCCACGCTTTTGCGGGCAGTTTTCAAGTGCCGGCGATTTGCTCTTCACGACCAGTGCGGTACGTGGGTTGCGAATCAATTGATTGATGGTTGGCATCGTTCTAAATCCAACAAAATTACTGCTGTTGACATCCCGGGCCCGACAACACGCCGCCCCGGGGCTAAAACCTAGTCTCACCGCTGCACCATCGGTCCCGGAGGCGCCGAAAGCCACCCACACTGGAGCGGCTGAGATGCGTGCTGAAGCTGCGTATACCACGCGCAGACTAAAATGAGAACTCGCGAGTATAAACGTCGTTCATGGCCCAGTCAACCAGTTTGCAAATAAATTAGGCAAGAACTTCGTGGCGCCGAGGTCCACGGCGGGTTCATCCACGGCGGGGTCAGGTCCGACATTCGGACACGAGCCCGGCTATGGTCGCTCGAGTCAGTCGCGCGCTGCGGGGTCAGGTCCGACATTCGGACACAAACCCAGCCATAGCGTGGGCCCAATGTCCGAATGTCGGACCTGACCCCGGTGGAATCCCGGCGGAAATGTCCGAATGTCGGACCTGACCCCGGTGGAGAGACGGTGAAGTGCTGCCTGTCTGCCGGAAAAGCATTGATAATGGCCGGCACTTTCTTACCCTGTTGACTATGCGACCGCTGCTGCGCCCTGCCCCACTGTTCGTCCTGCTGAGCTATCTGGCCCTGTCCGGCGTTCCGTATATTCCGTTCCTGCTCGGTAAGCCCGTGCCGGCCGCCTGGCCCATCCTCGGCATCGAGATCGTTGCCTGGACGGCGGTATGGGCCCTGTTCAGCCGCCCCGCCTGGTTCCACTGGCTGCTGATCCCCGCGTTCATGGCGCTGCCGACGGAGATCTACCTGCTCGTCTTTTATGGCCAGGGCATCTCCACGCACCACCTGGGCATCCTGGCCGAAACCAGTCCGATGGAGGCGATGGAGTTCCTGGGCCAGAAAGTGTGGACGATGCTGCTCGTCATGGCGCTTGTCGCCGCGTGGTGGGTGGCGGCGTTCCGCGCGGCGCGCCAGAGCCCGGACCTGGACTGGACGGGCCCGTCGCGCCTGGTCGCGCTGGGCGTGCTTGCCGTGTTTGCCGCGCTGGCCGCCTACGGCTGGGAATTCGGCAACGTCAGCGGGTCGGCCAGCGCGTCGGCAAGCGCATCGGCCAGCGCGGACCAGGGCGCCCGGCGTACAGGCCTGCACCTGCCGGCACTGCCGCGCTGGGCCCAGCCGCCGGCGCGCTTCGATGCCTTCATCAACTCCTGGCCGTTCGGGCTGGTGGCGCGCGGCTATGATTTCTACCGGGAGCGGCGCTATCTGGCCGCGCTGAACGAGACAAGCCGCAATTTCCGCTTCGGCGCGCGCCAGGACCACCCGGACGATACGCCGGAAGTGGTCGTCATGGTGCTGGGTGAGTCGTCGCGGCGCGACCGCTGGAGCCTGTTCGGCTACGAGCGCGCCACCAATCCGCTGCTGGCCCAGGAACCGAACCTGGTGCCGCTGGCGGACGTCATCACGTCCGTGTCCGCCACGCGGCTGTCGGTGCCCGTCATTATTTCGCGCAAACCGGCGCGCGAAAGCCTGGAGGACGGTTTCAACGAGAAATCGTTCATCACGGCCTATAAAGAAGCGGGCTTCAAGACGTGGTGGCTATCGAACCAGATCTCGTTCGGCAAATTCGATACGCCCGTTTCCGTGTTTGCGCGCGAAGCGGACGTGGTGCAGTTCACCAACCTGGGCGGCTTCACCAACCGGTCCAATTACGACGAAGTGCTGTTCGAGCCGCTGCGCCTGGCGCTGGCCGACAAATCGGCGAAGAAGCTGATCGTGCTGCATTCGCTGGGCAGCCACTGGAACTACAGCCAGCGTCACCCGAAGGCGTTCGATAAATGGCAGCCGTCGCTGTTCGGCGTCGACAAGCCCGTCTACACGGATCTCGCCATCAAGCCGCAACTGAACAACAGCTACGACAATTCGATCCTGTACAGCGACTGGTTCCTGTCCCAGGTGATCGGTCAGCTGAAAGCGGCGCAGCGCCCGGCCGCCCTGCTGTACGTGGCCGACCACGGCCAGACGCTGTACGACGGCAGCTGCCGCATTGCCTTCCACGGCCACAACACGCAGTACGAATTCCGCGTGCCCGCTTTCATGTGGTACTCCGACCAGTATCAGGAGCGCTATCCGAAGAAAATCAGGGAGCTGCAGCGCCACCGCAAGGCGCGCCTCGCCACGGAAAACATGTTCCATACGCTGCTCGACGTGGCCGACATCCGCTACCCCGACGACCGTCTCGACTGGAGCTTCGTCAACGGCGGCTGGAAAAAGCACACGCGCTACGTGGACAGCTACGGCTGGACGGACTACGACAACGCCACCGTGCGCGGCGATTGCCGCGAGATTATCGCGAAGAAGCCGGCGCGCAAGCGGTAGGACGAATCCGGGACTGTCCCGGAATATCGGCAAATTGATTGGAGGTTAAATGATCGGTATCGGTTTGCGCGGCATGGTCGCCGCTGTCGCGCTGTGCTGCGCCCTGCCCGCTTCGGCCACGTCACAGGTGCCCGAGCGGATCGTCGTGGATGGCCAACAATACGAGATGCTGACCCAGCCGCTGCAGCCGTGGATGGCGGACCCGGACACTGCCAGGCGCTTCAAGCCGTTCCGCCGGCCAGGTCGCACGACGGCGCTGGGACGTGGCTACCGGGGCACCTGGGCGATACGCGACGGCGCCCTGTACCTGGTATCGCTCGACAACCGAGGCGACGAGGCGCCGGATGCGCCTCGGCCTGAGGACCTGATCCCGCTGGACGCCCTGTTTGCGCCGGCTGCTGGCCGGACGACGACGGACAGCGCCGTCCCGGCCGACTGGTACACGGGACAACTCGTCATCGGCCAAGGGAAGTGGACCACGCCACCGGGCTATGGCTGGGATGGCAAATACGAACGCTATCTGCTCGTGCAGGTGCGGCAGGGCCGTGTCCTGAGTCGGCAGCAGGTCAGCGACCTGGAGCGAGAACGCTGAAGAGCCCGTGTCAACATCGGGGTCAGGCACCAAAACTGTCACGGGCTCAGGCTTGTTGCCTCAAAACAGGGGTCTGTCCCGGGTTTTCCGACGTCAGCACCGGCGGCGGCCCCGCATCCTCGCCGCGCGCATGCCTGCTGAGCCACGCGAACACGACATCCGCATCGCGCTGGATGGCCGGATCGAAGCCGCTGCCGGCCAGCAGCCGGATGCCGTTGGTCTCGACCAGCACGCCCGGCCGCACGCGCACGACGCCATCGACAGCCTCCACGCAGAACGGTGCCAGTTGCGTCCGCAGCAGCAGTGCCAGCTCCAGATTGTGCGACGAGACGATCACCAGATGATGTCGGGCCAGCTCGTGCAGCACGGCCGTCGCGGCCGACACGGACTCCAGGTGATTGGTGCCGCGGAAGATCTCGTCGATGATGAACACGGCCGGGCCTTGCGCCGCCAGCGCCAGCAGTTCGCGGGCGCGGCGCAGCTCCGCCATATATAAACTCTCGCCGCTGTCCATCGCGTCTTCGCTCTGCATGCTGGCGTAGACGGGGAACGCCGGCACGTGCGCCGCTGTCGCGTAACAGAAGCCGAACGCGCGTGCGGCGATCAGGTTGATGCCGACGGTGCGCAGCAGCGTGCTCTTGCCGACGCCGTTCTGGCCCGAGATGAAGGCGCCCTCGCCCTGCCGCCCCAGCGCGAAGTCCAGCGGCGCCGGCTGCGCCAGCAGCGGATGCACGACGCCCGACAACGTCAACGCAGCGGCAGGTTCCGCCCAGCAGAACACTTCCGCTCCTTGCAAGTGGCGCGCCAGCGCGCAATCGGCTTCCAGCGCCGCCACCAGTGCAAAACTGCGGCGCAGGAAATCGCGGTGCGCCATCAAGGCGGTGCGCGTGGCGCAATAGCGTTTGACGTTCGCCTGCAGCAGCCAGTCGCGATACTCCCGCTGGCCCGGCACGCGGTCGCCCAGCGCCAGCTCGAAGCGGCGCCGCAGCTTGCCGGCGGCGGCCGCGTCAGGGGCGAATGGCGTCAACAATCCCGCGTCGTCCGGCTCGCGACCCAGCGCCTGATGCACGTCCAGCATCGTCCGCAACGGCAGCAGCACGCGGTCCCACTCCGCCGCGCGTTCGTGCCACGCCGTCTGGATCGCCACCAGGACCAATGTCAACGCGACCGCCGCCACCCACCCCAGCGGCAGGACGAACGCCAATGCGATACTGGCCAGCCAGGCCACGGGCAGCACCCACAGCCAGCGCACCCACCCAGGCGTCGGCGGCAGCGCGGCGCCGAACAGGTGCTCCGCGATCTCGGTGTCGGCACTTCGCAAGGGCCGGCAAATCACCCCGAGACGTTGCAGCAGTTCGGGGGCCGCCAGCAGCGCACGCACGCGCGTTCCATCGCCGCCGCTGCGCAGCCGCCGGTGCAGCATCTGCCGGCCGAAGATGCTCGTGTCGCGCCCCACGCGGTCGGCGTAGTCGTCGAGCAGCATGTCGCGCGCCGTCTGGTCGTCCACGCCGCGTTCGTCTTCCCCCGCGACCAGCGCGTGGTAGCGCCCGATGTCGCCGCGGCTGAAGGGATAATCGGCGACCTCGTCGTTCAGCCCCGTCAAGATTTGCAGCCAGCCCATGGTGTCCTTTGAAATTTATGCTCGGCAATATGAAGGACGATTGCCGAATAAGCAAGCCGCGGACAGTCCCGGACATCCGTCGGACAGCCTCGGACAGCGGACAGTCCCGTAAAATCAAGCACTTAGCAAGTGGCACGGTTCCTGCACTACCGGTGCCATCACACCACACGACCTTTTGCCATGATCCGCGACACCTCCCATCAGGACACCGTCATCGCCGCGCCGACCGGCCACCAGTGGCGGCGCCGCGCCTTGCTGGCTGGCGGCGCGCTGCTTGTTGCCGCCGCATTTGCCGCCGCTTTCGGCAGCTGGCGCGGCAGCGAGCATGCCGTCAGCGCGGCCCGGCTGCGCATTGCCGAGGTCACGCGCGGCACCCTGATCCGCGACGCCGCCGTCAACGGCCGCATCGTCGCCGCCGTCAGCCCGACCCTGTACTCGACGGCACCGTCGTCCACGGTCACGCTGAAGGCGCGCGCCGGCGACACCGTCCGCCAGGGCGACGTGCTGGCCGTACTGGACTCGCCCGACCTGACCGACGAACTGAAAAAAGAGCAGTCCAGCTACCAGGAGCTGTCCGCCGAGGTGGCGCGCCAGGAGATCCTCGCGCGCAAGCAGAAGCTGCTGGCGCAGCGCGATGCCGACACCGCGGAAATCGACCGCCTGTCCGCCCAGCGCACGCTGGAGCGCTACGACAGCGTCGCCAACGAAGGTGTCGTGGCCAAGATCGACTATCAGAAAGCCAAGGACGCGCTGAAGGCGGCCGAGATCCGCGCCCGCCATGCGGGCCAGGCATCGCACCTGGAACGGGACGACGTGGAGCTGGCGCTGAAAACGAAAAAGGCGCAGCTGGAGCGGCAGAAGCTGACGCTGGCGAACGCGCAGCGCCGCGTCGACGAGCTGACGGTGCGCGCCCCGGTAAACGGTTTTATCGGCACCTTGAACGTCGCCAACCGCAGCGTGGTGCAGGCGAATACGCCGCTGATGACGCTGGTCGACCTGTCCGCGCTGGAGGTCGAGCTGGAGGTGCCGGAGACGTACGTCAACGACCTGGGACTGGGCATGCGCGCGGAGATCACCGTCAACGGCGCCACCGCGACCGGTAAGCTGTCGGCTCTGTCGCCGGAGGTCGTCAAGAACCAGGTGCTGGCGCGCGTGCGGTTCGACGGCCAGCAGCCGGCGGGCCTGCGCCAGAGCCAGCGCGTGCAGGCGCGCCTGCTGATCGACGAGAAGGCCAACGTGCTGATGCTGCCACGCGGGCCGTTCGTCGAATCCGAAGGCGGCCGCTTCGCCTACCTCGTGCAGGACGGCGTGGCCGTGCGCACGCCGGTGAAAATCGGCGCCACCAGCGTCAATGCCGTGGAAATCGTCAGCGGCCTGAAACAGGGCGACAAAGTCGTTGTCGCCGGTACCGAATCGTTCGAGAACGCCAAGCGCGTGTCCATCAACCAGTGAACATCCCACGAGAGGCCACCATGCTGCGCATGCAGAACCTGAGCAAAGTCTATCGCACCCACATGATCGAAACGCACGCGCTGCGCGGCTTCGAGATCCATGTAAGACAGGGCGAATTCGTCACCGTCACAGGGCCGTCGGGATCGGGCAAGACCAGCTTCCTGAACATCGCCGGACTGCTGGAGGAATTCACCGATGGCGAATACATTCTCGATGGCGTCAACGTGCGCGGCATGGACGACAACGCCCGCTCGCGCCTGCGCAACGAAAAGCTCGGCTTCATCTTCCAGGGTTTTAATCTCATCCCCGACCTGTCGCTGTTCGATAACGTGGACGTGCCGTTGCGCTACCGCGGCTTCAACGCGGCCGAGCGGCGCGAGCGCATCGAGGACGCGCTGGCCAAGGTCGGACTTTCGTCGCGCATGAAGCACTTCCCCGCCGAGCTGTCCGGCGGTCAGCAGCAGCGCGTGGCGATCGCCCGCGCACTGGCCGGTTCGCCCAAGCTGCTGCTGGCGGACGAACCGACGGGGAACCTGGATACGCAGATGGCGCGCGGCGTCATGGAACTGCTCGAGGAGATCAACGCGCAAGGCACGACGATCCTGATGGTCACGCACGATCCGGAACTGGCGGCGCGCTCGCAGCGCAACGTGCACATCATCGACGGCCAGGTGTCCGACCTGGTGAAAAAGTCGCCCACGCTGGTGGCCTGAGGAGCGCCCATGTTCGGCTATTACTTCCGCCTGGGGCTGCGCAACCTGCGCCGCAACCCGGCATTGACGGCGCTGATGGTGCTGACGCTCGCCGTCGGCGTGGCGGCCAGCGTCAGCACGCTGACGATCCTGCACGTCATGTCCGGCAATCCCATGCCGCACAAGAGCGAGCGGCTGATCGTGCCGCTGATCGACAACGGCACGCTGCAGGGTTACACGCCCGGCGAAAAGCCGGACGACGACCAGCTCAGCTACCGCGATGCGATGAATCTCCTTGCCAGCAAACAGGGCATTCGCCGCACCGCTATCATGGGCACGGGCGGCGCCATCGAGCCCGATCGCAAGGACATGCCGTCCTTCGCCGCCGCCGGCCTGGGGCCCACGCGCGACTTTTTCGCCATGTTCGAGCTGCCGTTCCTGTACGGGCAACCGTGGTCCGAGGCGGACGACCGCGCCGGTGCCGACGTGATCGTGCTGACGCGCCGGCTGGCCGAAAAACTGTACGGCGACGTCAACCCCGTCGGTCGCCGCATGCGTTACAACGGTTTCGATTACCTGATCGTGGGCGTCACCGATCGCTGGAATCCGCTGCCGCGCGCCCACCGCATCATCGGCAAGGGCGCCTTCGACGACGAGGAGGACTTCTTCATCCCGATGGCGAGCGCCACCCGCCACGAGTGGATGAACAACGGCAGCACGACGTGTTTCGACGATCGCGGCCCCGGCTACCAGGCTTTCCTCGACTCCGAGTGCACGTGGCTCCAGTTCTGGTTCGAACTCGATTCTGCATCCGACCGTGGCGCGTTGCAGGACTGGCTGAACGGCTACACGGCCGAGCAGCGCAAGCTGGGCCGCCTGCCGCGCAATGCGCCCAACAAGCTGTACGACATGATGCAGTGGCTGGAGTACCAGAAGGTCGTCGGCAACGACAACAAGCTTTCCGCCTGGCTGGCGTTCGGCTTCCTCGTGCTGTGCCTCGTGAACACGATCGGCCTGCTGCTGGCGAAGTTCTCCGTCCGGGCCGCCGAGGTAGGGGTGCGCCGTGCGCTCGGTGCGTCCCGGCGGGAGATCTTCCACCAGTTCCTCACCGAGACGGCGGTGATCGGCCTGGCCGGCGGCGTGCTCGGGCTGCTGCTGGCCTGGGGCGCGCTCGCGCTCATCGCGATGCAGTCGAAGGAGCTGTCGCTGGTGGCGCGGATGGATTGGGTCATGCTGATCGTGACGTTCCTGATGGCGGTGGCGGCGGCGATGCTTGCCGGCCTGCTGCCGACGTGGCGGGCCTGCCAGGTCACGCCCGCCCTGCAACTCAAATCCCAGTGAGGTCGAACATGGAATTCAAGCCTATCCTGTCGTCGCTGCTGCGTAACCGCACCGGTCCGTTGCTGGTTGCCGTGCAGGTGGCCCTGAGCCTGGCGATCCTGGCCAATGCGCTGCATATCGTCTCGGTACGCCAGGCCGTCGTCTCGCGCCCTTCCGGCATCGAACGCGAAAGCGACGTATTCCACGTGCGCGTGGCCGACCTGCGCGGCGGAAGCACGTTTAACGAAGTGCTTGCGGGCCAGAAGCGCCAGCTCGACCTGCTGCGTGCCGTGCCGGGCGTCGAGTCGGTGGCGCAAACGAATCAGGTGCCGCTGTCCCAGTCGGGCAACAACACCGGCCTCGCCACGGACCGCAAGCAGATCCGCACGACCACCGGCGTGTCGTTCTACGTGTCGCCCGATTCGCTGGTGAAGACGTGGGGCCTGAAGCTCGTCGAGGGCCGCGATTTCCTGCCCACCGAGGTGCTCGACCTGGACGTCAAGAACAGCACCGAGCAGCCGAAAATCGCCATGATCACGCAGTCCCTGGCGAAGAAATTGTGGCCGGAGGCGACCAGCCATGTCGGCAAGACGTTCTATTTCGGCATCGGCGACACGGCCGAAGCGGCCCGCGTCACGGGCGTCGTCGAACGGCTGCAGTCGACCGGCGCGGAACTGGGCGAGCGGGGCGAGATGTCGCTGATCATGCCGATGCGCCGTGTCGGCGAGCCGCGCGCGATGTTCACGCTGCGCGCGGAGCCGGGCCAGCGCGACCGCGTCATGAAGGAAGTCGAGGAGGCATTGCGCAAGGATGCCGGCAACCACGTGCTGGTGCGGCCGAAAACGTTCGACACCGACCGCAAGGACCGCTACCGCGCCGATCGCGGGCTGGCGTGGATGCTGGTGACCGTCAGCGTGCTGCTGATGCTGGTGACGGCCAGCGGCATCGTCGGCATGGCCAGCCTGTGGGTTACGCAGCGTAAAAAGCAGATTGGCGTGCGCCGCGCGCTGGGCGCCCGGCGCCTGGACATCCTGCGCTACTTCATCCTGGAGAACATCATGATCACCAGCACCGGCGTGGCCGCCGGCCTGCTGGGCGCACTGGCGCTCAATCATCTGCTGGTGACGACGCTGGAACTGGCCCGGCTGCCGGCCGCTTACCTGATCGCCGGCGCCGGCATCTTCCTCGCGCTGGGCATCGCCGCCGTCTACGGCCCCGCATGGCGCGCGGCCAGCATCTCGCCCGCAACGGCCACGCGTGGCGTGACGTGAGGCCACTGCCGATGGTGCGGGCCCGGGCTTCTGATGTATGCTGACGGCCATGCCCACTGTACTCATCATCGACGACAACGCCGCCATCGCGATGGCCCTGGACGTGCTGTTCTCGCTGCACGATATCGACACGTTGCGGGCGGCGTCGCCGGACGAAGGCCTGGCGGTGCTGTCGCGCCATGGTGCGACGATCGACCTGGTGGTGCAGGACATGAACTTCACGGCCGACACCACCTCCGGCGAGGAAGGCGTGGCGCTGTTTCGCGCCATCCGCCGCCAGCACCCGGACCTGCCCGTGATCCTGCTGACGGCATGGACGCACCTCGATGCGGCCGTGGACCTGATCAAGGCCGGCGCCGCCGACTACCTTGCCAAGCCGTGGGACGACCAGCGCCTGATCGCCACCGTCAAGAACCTGCTCGAACTGGGACAGGTGAACCGCGCACTGCGCCAGCGCATGCAGGGCGAGCTGCGCCAGCGCCGCGAGCTGGCGCAATACGACCTGCGCGGCATGGTGTGGCAGGACCCGGCCACGGAGCGCGTGATTCACCTCGCTTGCCAGGTCGCGCGCGCCGACATCCCTGTGCTGATCAGCGGACCGAATGGCACCGGCAAGGAACGCATCGCCGAAATCATCCAGGCCAATTCGGCCGTGGCACACGGGCCGTTCGTCGTGCTCAATTGCGGCGCGCTGCCGGCGGAGCTGATCGAGGCCGAACTGTTCGGCGCCGATGCGGGGGCCTACACAGGGGCGTCGAAAGCGCGCGAGGGGAAATTCGAGGCGGCCGATGGCGGCACGCTGTTCCTCGACGAAATCGGCAATCTGCCGCTGGCCGGCCAGATGAAACTGCTGCGGGTGCTGGAGACGGGCCGCTTCGAGCGCCTCGGTTCGAACCGCGAGCGGCAGGTAGCGGTGCGCGTCGTCAGCGCCACCAATGCCGACCTGTCCGCGATGATCCGCGCGGGCACGTTCCGCGAAGACCTGTACTATCGCCTGAACGTCATCGAACTGAAACTGCCGCCGCTGGCCAGCCGGCCCGGCGACATCCTGCCGCTGGCGCGCCACTTCCTGGCCGGCGCCAAAACGCTGCGTGCCGATGCGGAGGCGGCGCTGCTGGCGCACCCGTGGCCGGGCAATGTGCGCGAGCTGAAAAACGTCATGGCGCGGGCGCGCCTGCTGGCCGCGGGACAGGACATCGGCGTGGCCGACCTTGGCCTGCCTGCCGTCGCTGGCGGCAATGGTGTCGGCAACGGCGCCGATGCGGAACCGGACCGGGATGCCATCAGCGGCGCACTGGCACGGGCGCACGGCGTGGTGGCGCAGGCCGCGGCCGAACTGGGGCTGTCGCGCCAGGCGCTGTACCGGCGCATGGAACGGCTGGGCATCGGCCGCCCCTGATGGCTGCGCGCGGCGGCTCGAGGCGAGCCATGCGGCTTTCGCTGCTGACGCGCTGGTCGGCGCTGGTCGGCACGCTGCTCACGCTGGGCATCGTCATCGCGCTGGCGCTGGAATACTGGTTCCCGAACCGGCCGTTGCTCGTACTGGGCGTCTGCCTGCTGTGCGTGGTGCCGCTGTCGGTCATCACGATCCGCTCGCAACTGACGCCGATGCTGTCGCTGTTTCGCGCACTGGCCGGCACCGTGCACAGCTACCGCGACGGCGACTTCTCCTTCAGCCTGTACTGGCCGCAGAACGACGAGCTGTGCGATCTCGTGGCCGCGCACAACGCACTGGGCGAAGTGCTGCGCGATCAGCGGCTCAATCTGGTCCAGCGCGAGCTGCTGCTCGATACGATGGTGCAGAACACCCCTGTCGCCATGCTGCTGGTGGCCGACAGCGGTCCCGTGGTCTACGCCAACGTGGCCGCGCGCCAGATGCTGGGCGACGGCCGCAAGCTGGAGGGGCACCGCCTGGACGAATTGCTGGACCAGGCCGCGCCCGCGCTGGCCGATGCGGTGGCGCGCGGCGGCGACGGCCTGTTCACCACCGGCGAAGGCGAAGCGGAAGAGGTCTACCACCTGGCGCGCCGCCGCTTCCACCTGAACGGGCGGCGCCACGAACTGCTGCTGCTGCGCCAGCTGACATCGGAACTGCGCCGCCAGGAAGTACAGACGTGGAAAAAAGTCATCCGCGTCATCAGCCATGAGCTGAACAACTCGCTGGCACCACTGACGTCGCTTGCCCATTCCGGCGCGGAGCTGGTGCGGCGCGGCCAGACGGAACGCATGCCACAGATCCTCGCCACGATCGAGGAGCGCACCCGTCATCTGGAAGGTTTTATTCTCGGCTATGCCCGCTTTGCCAAGCTGCCGACGCCACGCCTGGCGCCGCACCACTGGCCCGTGTTCGTGGCGCGCCTGGCCGAACAGGTGCCCTTCCGCGTGCTGGGCGAGCTGCCGGCCGAGACGTGCGCGTTCGATGCGGCGCAGCTGGAGCAGGCACTGCTGAATCTGCTGAAGAATGCCCACGAGTCCGGTTCCCCGCCGGACGGCGTGACGCTGGCGGTCCGCCGTGTCCAGGACGTCGTCCGCATCGACGTGCAGGATGCCGGCCCCGGCATGACCGATACGGTGCTGACGAACGCGCTGGTGCCGTTCTACTCCACCAAACGCAGCGGAACCGGCCTCGGCCTGGCCCTGGCGCGTGAGATCGCGGAGGCCCACGGCGGTCGCATCACGCTGGCCAACCGGGCCGAAGGCGGCCTCGTCGTGACACTGCTGCTACCGTCGGTTTCTTTGACAGATTGATATCTGTCAGATACCTCAGCTATAGGTTTTGCATCAGCTTTCGCGGCGGCTAATGTGGTTGTATGCGGGCCATCCGGCTCGTCTCAACACGGGGAAAAACCATGAAACTCTCTGCTATTGCACTGGCCGCGGCATTGCTGGCGTCCACGGGCGCGTATGCGGATGACCTGACCAGCAACGTCAACCTGGGCGGCGATGCCGCCGACATCCTGACCGCATCGTTTGGCGTCACCCACCTGGAGTCGGGCGAGTTCTACGACACGTTCAACTTCTCGCCGACGTATGGCGACTGGATGGTCGATTCGAGCCTGATCACGATCGGCTTCCGGCCCGAATCCGACATCGACTTCCTCAGCGCGGAAATCAACAACCATTTCCTGACGCTGAGCCCGATCGGCGCCCATGAATACGCCCTGATGCTGCAGGAACCGATCACGGGGCCGCTGGTGATGCACGTCTATGGCCGGGTCAACGGCATGATGGACGCGTCGGCCAGCTACGCCGGCACGATCAACATCATGCCCGTGCCGGAGCCGGCGACCTACGGCATGCTGATGGGCGGGCTGGGTGTCCTGGCCTGGCTGGCACGGCGTCGCAGCGCCGACTGACCGCGCCCTGGTGACCTGGAAAAGACGCTTCGGCGTCTTTTTTTTATGCATCAGGTATTTTTTTAAGGGAAAGTTAATAAACGATTGACAACAAATAATGACATATATTATCTTAGCAGCTCAATAACATATCTAGCACTTGAGGAAACAACATGAAACTGCAATCGATCGTACTGGCAGCACTCCTGAGCACCGCTTTCGGTGGCGCAATGGCCGAGAACTACACCTCCCCAGTGATCGCACTGGTGGGCGACAATGCCGGTCACTGGACCAAAGACTTTGGAACCAACCACGTCGTTGGTGCTTTCACCGATACGTGGACGTTCCAGTACTCCGGTGCAGCGTCGGAAGCGTTTGGTTTCGTCAAGAACATCACCGTTCCAGGCAGCAATATCGACTTCTACACCGCCACCCTGAATGGCGTCGATCTGGATATCGTCAATACCAGCAGGAAGTCGGAAATCGAATTTTATGACCTGCCGGTCAACGGCACGCTGAAGCTGGTCATCACCGGCGCAACGTTCGGCACCAACTCCAGCTACTCCGGCACGATGAACCTGATCTCGTCGGTTCCAGAGCCAACCACCTACGGCATGCTGCTGGGCGGCCTGGGCATCATGGGTTTCCTCGCCCGTCGTCGCAAGGCTTAAGCTTTTCAGGCCTCAAGGCTGGATGAAAAAGACGCTTCGGCGTCTTTTTTTACGTCCGCTGGTAAACTGTCGGCCATGCAAAACCGACGCTTCGACCAGCCAGGCCATCCCCCCGCCACCATTACCGAATACCAGGGAGTCCGTTCGCTCCACCTGGGCACCTCCTGGGTGCAGGGTGCCATGCGGCTGTCGCGGCCCGATGCCATCGAGCTGGAATACGTGCAGATGATGATGATGTGGCTGCTGTTCCAGGAAGATCCCCGCCATATCGTGCAATTGGGGCTGGGCAGCGCGGCGCTGACCAAGTTCTGCTACCAGAAGTTCCCACGCGCGAAGGTCAGCGTGGCCGAACTCAATCCGAACGTGATCGCGATCTGCGAGTCGCTGTTCGGCCTGCCGCCCAACGACGCCCGCCTGAACGTGCGCGAAATGAATGCGCTCGATTTCGTCAACGACCGTGCCAACCACGGCAAGGTGGATGTGCTGCAGGTCGACCTGTACGACGAAGAGGCGCGCGGCCCGGTACTCGACTCGCCCGAGTTCTACCAGGCCTGTGCCGACTGCCTGAGCAACAACGGCATCATGACGGCCAACGTTTTCGGCGACTTCAGCAACTACGACAAGAACCTGCAGAATATGGAACTGGCGTTCGACGCGGTGGTCTGGCTGCCCGAGGTGCACGATGCGAACATCGTCGTCATCGCCTTCAAGCAGTCGCCCGTGCTGGACTTTTCCGTCTTGTACGAACGGGCTGCGGCGATTCGCAAGTCTTATAACCTGCCGGCCAAGGCATGGGTCAACGGCCTGAAATCCTGGATGCTCGACCAGGTCTGAGGGGCGCGCCGCAGTGTCGTAAAAAAGTCGCGTAGCGGCACGATTCGCGCACGATTTGACACCTTTTTAAGGATGAGGCCGATTAGAGTACGGCATCTTTCAATATAAAGCACGCAATATTTCCTCGACGTGCAAGTTACGCAACAGTGTGCTTTTCTCACTCTGTTCGCTCTCCAAACCGGCGGTTAGTATCAAGCGGGTCCGGGCACACGAGCCCGCATGCTGACACCAGCGTGACCACCGATAACCAGAGAGAACGAGACACATGAAGCACACCATCCCAGCTTTCCGCCGTACCCTGCTGGCCGGCGCCGCGCTGCTGCTGTCGGCGCAGGCCATGGCCCAGACGGCCGACACCGCCACCGCGCCCGCCAGCGCCAGCGCCGATCAGCAGACCGTTGTCGTCCTGGGCTCGCGCTCGGCCGCGAAGACCGCGCTCGACACGGCCGCGCCCGTCGGCCTGATCAACATGAAGGACATGCAGAACGCCGGCCCGCTGGAACTGGGCAAGCTGCTGCAGACGCTAGACCCGTCGTTCAACTTCTCGTCGACGTTCATCAGCGACGGCACCGACATCATCCGCCCTGCCACGCTGCGTTCGCTGGGCCCTGACCAGCTGCTGGTCCTCATCAACGGCAAGCGCCGCCACCAGCAGGCGCTCGTCAACGTGCAGCAGACCGTGGGCCGCGGCTCGGCCGGTACCGACATCAATGCGATCCCGCTGTCGGCGATCCACCATATCGAAGTGCTGCGCGACGGCGCGGCCGCGCAGTACGGCTCCGACGCCATCGCCGGCGTCATCAACATCGTGCTGAAGTCGAACATCAACGAGACGCAGCTGTCCGGCCAGCTGGGCACCACGTCCGAAGGCGACGGCGACAATTATTCCGGCAGCGTCAACCGCGGCTGGGCGCTGGGCACCGATGGCGGCTACGTCAACGTGTCGGCCGAAGCGCGCAAGCGCAAGGAAACCAACCGCGCCGGCCTGGATACGGCGCGCACCAATCCGCCGCGCGTGACGCAGCGCATCGGCGACAGCGATGCGAAGGACCTGTACCTGTGGCTGAACGCGGCCCTGCCGACGGGGAATGGCGGCGAGCTGTATGCGTTCGGCGGCGCGTCGAAACGCAAGGGGGACTCGTCCGGCTTCTTCCGCGCCGCCGAAGACGCGCGCACGGTGCCGCAGGTGTACCCGAACGGCTACCTGCCGAACATCCGCACCACCGTCAAGGATGCGTCGCTGGCCGTCGGCTTCCGCAAGGACCTGCCGTACGACTGGAAGGCCGACGTCAGCGTCAACCACGGCCGCAGCGAACTGGCCTTCAACGAGAAGCAGACCATCAACGTCAGCTACTGGTACGAGCCGAAGCCGGGCGGCGGCATCTACGCCGAATCGCCGCTGGAAGCCGATACGGGCAAGCTCAAATTCGACCAGACCACGTTCAACCTGGACTTCAAGGGCCCTTTGACCCTGGGCGGCGCCAACCTGTTCTTCGCCACCGGCTTCGAATGGCGAGAGGATAACTACCAGATCGTCGCCGGCGACCCGGTGTCGTACCAGTATGGCCGCACCAACAATCCGGCCGTCGACATCCGCGACCGCACTGGCGGCATCGCCGCCTCCGGCACGCAGGGCTTCCCCGGCTACACGCCGTCGACGGAAGTGGACGCCGGCCGCCACAACATCTCGCTGTACGGCGACCTGGAATACCGTCCGACGGAGCAGCTGCTGCTGGCCGGCGCCGTCCGTTACGAAAAATACTCCGACTTCGGCAACACGACGACGGGCAAGATCACCGCGCGCTGGGATCCGTCAAAGCAGGTCGGTGTGCGCGGCAGCTATTCGTCCGGCTTCCGCGCGCCGGGCGTGCAGCAGGCCTTCTACAGCTCCGTCTCGACCAACCTGAACGCGGATGGCGTGCTGACGGAAACGCTGACGGCGCGCCAGAACAGCGCCGTCACGCGCGCGCTGGGCATCGCGCCGCTGAAGGAAGAAACGTCGCGTAACGCCAGCGTCGGCATCGTGCTGCGCCCCGTGCAGAACTTCTCGTTCACGGCGGACGTCTACCAGATCAAGATCAAGGACCGCATCGTCTTCTCCAGCAATATCTCGGAGTCGATCAATGGCCCTGTCGTGGGTGCCGTCCTGAATCCGCTGAAGGTGGGCCAGGCCCAGTTCTTCACGAACGCCGTCGACACGACGACGCGCGGCCTGGACATCGTCACCGACTACAAGATGCCGCTGCCGGGTGCCACGTTGGTGCTGTCCGCCCAGCTGGGCTTCAACAAGACCGAAGTGACGGGCCGCCATTCGACGTCGTCGATCCTGTCGGGCGAAGAGCTGTTCGACGCCTCGCAGGTCACGCTGATCGAACACGGCCAGCCGCGCCGCCACCACGTGCTGTCGGCCGACTACACACGCGGCCAGTGGAACGCCAACGCCCGCGCCAATTACTATGGCGAAGTGCAGGGACAAGGCTTCACGCCCGGCTTCATCCAGACGTGGGACGCGAAGTGGATCGCCGACCTGACCCTGCGCTACAACTTCACGAAGAAGATGAGCGTGGCGTTCGGTGTCAACAACGTGTTCGACACCTACCCGACCGAGTGGGACAAGACCGGCGCCGCACCGTTCCCGCAACTGGGCTTCACGCGCTGCTGGGAAACCTGCCCGTTCGGCATCAACGGCCGCTCGATGTACGTGCGCGCCGACTACGCGTTCTGATTTGATGGGTTAAAAACCGGTGACAGGCTCCTATTTCCAGAAAATAGGAGCCTGTCACCTTTTTTCTGGCACGCTCTCTGCTTGCTTTCATAGGCCGCCAGGTGAATCACCGCGGCCAGCCGCTTCACCAGCTCCTCCATCCGCTCCGCCGGCACCTGCGCATACCCCAGCATCAAACCGTTCCATGCGGTTGCTCCCTGCACGGCATGCGTCGACAGTGCATTGACGACGATCCCCTCTTCCCGCGCTCGCTCCACGATGGCGACGTCCACTAACGCGGCATCGGTAAACCGCAGCGACAGGTGCATGCCGGCCGACGCGCCATGCACCTCGGCGATGCGGCCAAGATGGCGGTCGAGTGCCTCGACCAGCGCGTCGCGCCGCTGGCGGTACAGCCGGCGCATGCGGCGCAGGTGCAGCGCGAACTGGCCACTGGTGAGGAACTCGGCGAGCGCCAGCTGTTCCGACACACGTCCGGCGGCGGCGGACTGCGCGCGCATCGCCGCCAGTTGCGGCGCCAGCTCCGGCGGCACGACGAGGAAGCCGATGCGCATCCCCGGGAACATCGTCTTGCTGAAGGTGCCGCAGTACAGCACGGGTGCGTCCGGCGCCAGGCCCTGCATCGCCGCCAGCGGCGGGCCGTCGTGGCGGAACTCGCTGTCGTAGTCGTCCTCGACGATCAGCGCGCCGGCCGCACGGGCGCCGTCGATCAGCGCCATGCGCCGCGCCAGCGACAGCACCGTCCCCACAGGATACTGGTGCGACGGCGTGGCGTAGATCAGCCGCGGGCGGCGCGTGCGCCAATCCTGCGCCGTGGGTGCCATGCCTTCGCCGTCGACGTCGATTCCTTCGATCGCCAGGCCGGCGCCGCGGAAAGCGGCCAGCGCGCCGCCATATCCCGGATTCTCGATCCAGACGACGTCGCCCTCGTCGGCACACGCCCGCGCGCAAATATCGAGGCTGCTCTGGCTGCCGTCGGTGATGAACACCTGGGCCGCCTCGCAGACGACGCCGCGCGACGCGCGCAAGTGATCGGCGATGGCCGCCCGCAGCGCCGGCTCGCCGGCCGGGTCGCTGTAGTTCAGCTGCGCGGGATCGAGACCGCGCCAGGCCCGGTCCAGCAGGCGGCGCCACAGAGCCAGCGGAAAGCTGGCCAGGTCCGGCACGCCGGGCACAAAAGGCGCGCCATCGCTGGCGCTGTTGCTGACGTGGCGCAGGTTGCGCGCACGGCGTGACAATCCCGCCTGCGGCACGGGCGCCGTCTTGCGCCCGGCGCCGGTCGGCGCCAGCTGCGCGACCACGGTGCCCTGCCGGTCCGGCACGACAAAGCCTTCGCTGGCAAGTTGTTCGTAGGCGTACAGCACGGTGTTGCGGGCCACGCCCAGCTCACTGGCCAACGTGCGGGTGGCAACCAGCCGCGTGCCGGCGGCCAGCGTGCCGTCACGGATCGCCCAGCGCAGGCATTCGTGCAGCAGGCGCTGACGCGGCCAGCTGTGGTGGCCGTGTTCCCGGTCGAAGCTTGACAGCAGCAGCGCGTAGTCCATCGTGGCTCCATTTGATTGACGATCCCTGGACCTGTTGCAGGAGCCAGCCCACCGATTATATTGCGGCTTCAACCAACCGACTGGAGATCATGAATAAACCTTCCGCCCCCACGTCCCGCACGCAGGTGAAACGCGTCGCCGAATACGCTTCCTACGACAGCGCCCTGCTGCACGCGATCGTCGACGAAGCCTACGTCTGCCACATCGCCTTTGCCGACGCCAACGGCAGCCACTGCATCCCGACGGCCTGCTGGCGCGACGGCGACTGGCTGTACATCCACGGCTCGAACGGCAGCCGGATGCTGAAGCGCCTGCAGGAACAGGAGTGCTGCGTGACGATCACGCACGTCGATGGCCTCGTGCTGGCCCGCTCGGCGTTCAATCACTCGATGAACTACCGCTCGGCGATGATCTACGGCCGCTTCGAGGCGGTGGACGAGGCGCACAAGCGGGTGGCGATGGAAGCGTTCATGGAACACCTGGTGCCGGGCCGGCAGGCCGAGATCCGCGGCGGCAACGACAAGGAATACGCCGCCACCACCGTCATGCGTATCGCGCTGGCGGAAGCGGCCTGCAAGACCCGCACGGGACCGCCGAAGGACGATGCGGAGGATATGCAAATTCCCGTGTGGGCGGGCGTGCTGCCGTTGAAGGCGGCACATGGGATGCCCGTGGTGGATGAAGGGTGCGCGGCGCCGGCGCCGGGTTACGTGCAGGCTTGGCGGGGTTAATGGCTTCACGTCGGGGACAGGCACCAAAGGACGGTGCCAGTCCCCATGGCCGCCGGGGACTGGCTCCCGCAGGGTGCCTGTCCCCGACGTGAAATCCAACCCAGTCAGCGCCGCTCGCGCCACCACAAGCCGAGAAGCGACGTAACCATCATCAGCGCAAACGGCCACGCAGGCAAACGCCGTTCCGAGGTCGCCACGTTCCGCCCATCGCCCGGCAGCGCACGCGCCGCATAGCGCGCCGTCGCATCCTGCCGCAACGCCTTCTGCCACGCGGGCCAGTCGCCCCTGTCATAAACGTATGTCTGCATCGCGGCCGTACCGGACCGCGCGTCCAGCCAACCCGCCTGCCGCGGCCAGAATGCGACACAGGCGGCGCCCGCTTGGTCGGGCCGCGCCTGCCACGGGAGCGCCAGCGCGCCAACCTGCACCGCGCTACCCGGTCGCACGCCATGCGCGCACAGCTCCGTGCGCAGGCCCGGCACCGGCATCGGATCGGGTGCAACCCAGTTCACCTGCTGCGCAGTCCCACGCGCTGCAACGTCCAGCACCTGCTGCCACCAGACGCCCAGCGCCTGCGGGGCAGTGATCGCATACCGGTGCCAGCCCGCGACACCCAGCCAGACAATGCGTCCGCCCTGCCACGGCCGCTGCCACAGCCACGGCTTGCCATCGCGGTCGCTGGCCAGTACCGACCAGCCGACGCCCGCGGCGGGATGCCACGATGCCGGCGCCAGCGCCAGCACGTCGTCGCCGATGCGCAGGTGCCGCGTGTCCTCCTGTTCCGTCGTGGCCGACTGTTCGTCCAGGCGCAGGTTCAGCGTGCCTTGCCAGACGGCCGGCGCCCCGGTGTTCCCGCCCAGGACGATCAGCGGCATGCCTTGCGCCACCTGCGCCAGCAACGCGGCGCGTGCGCCGGCGCCTTGCCGTTCGAACCAGCCGGCATCGATCACCGTTGCATTCGGCGGTACCGCCAGCGCAGACCCGCCTTCGCTGCGCGTGACCGTCTTGCCCAGCACCGTCTGCCAGTCCAGCACCGCCCCGCTGGCCGTCAGCAGGTCGTTCAGCACACGCGTGTCGAACGACGGCGCACCGAAGCGGCCGACAAGGTGCAGCGGCAGCGCCTCGACGACCGTCAGCGGCACGGGTCCTTCGTGCAGCGTCTTGCCCGCACTGTCCAGCAGGCGCGCCCGCAACAGCAGACGTTCCGCCAGCGGCGGCAGCCATTGCACTGTCAGCGCCGCATCCGCCCCTTTGGCTTCGTGCAGCACGGCGCCGTTCTCCGCTAGCAGTTGCAGCCGCCACGGTGCCGCGGCCGTCCCTTCGCGGCGCACCGTCAGCGCGAACGTGCGCCCCAGCGCCAGCGTGCGGGGGAAATCCAGCCGCAGCAGTTCTTCGTGTGGCGCCTGCCACGTGACGGGCAATGCCGGCGCGTCGCGCCATTCGGCATCGCGCAGGCCGTGGCCCTGGATCGTCAGCGCGCGGGCACCCGTCACATCGGGCAGCGCGGCGCCTTCGCTCAGCGTGACGACATCGGCGGCATGCGGCGCGTCGTTGGCCGGTAAGGCCAGCAGCGCCGCCAGCGCCACGCCGGCCGTCGTCGCCAGCGCGGCATCGGCCCAGCGGCGGCGCCGCAAATACAACGCGGCGCTGGCGACCCCGGCGCCGGCGGCGGCCATGACCCATGGCGTCATCGCGGTGCTCCCTGCCATGCGCGGCTGAACGGCGTGTCCGGCTCGGGCCGCGCCTGCAGCACGGGGGTGCCGTTCAAGGTCGCGCGCAGCCACGCGCGCAAGGTGCCACGACAGGGCACGCAGCCGTCGGCCACATCCTGCACGACGCGTTGCGCCGCCAGTTTCGCGTCCTCGCCCGGCAGCCGGTTAATCGCATCCACCGCCGTCCGGCTCCACAGCGCCGGCAACGCGCCGTCGCCGGACAGTGCGCCCACCAGCGCGCGCACGTCGGCGGAACCCGCCACCGCACCCGCCGCCGCCTGCGCGCGGCGATAGCTGGCCGCACCTGCCGTATCGCCGCTCAGCCGCTTGTCCTCCTTGATGGCGGGCGGCTCGAAGGCGGCGCGGTGCAGGTAGACCCGTTCGGCCTGCTGCAGCTCCTTGATCGCGGCCAGCGCCTTGTATTCCGGCGGCAGCGCGGATGATGGCGTAATGGCCCGCAGCGCCTTCTCCGCATCCCACATGGCGCTCAGCGCGCGGCGCAGCACCGTCTTGGTCCGCGGATCGAAGATCGTCGCGTTGTCTTCCATATCGTGGGCGTGGCCGAATTGCGCAGCCATGTTCGTGTTGCCGTTCATCGGCTTGTGTTCTTCATGGTCCGCATGTTCCTCATGCTCGTCGCCGAACAGCGTCGACTCCTCGCCCAGGAACTGACCGTAACGACGGCGCAACTGCGCCTGGTCGGCGGCGATGCCTTCGCTGCGTTCGCGTACGACGGCGGGCGCAAACTTGCCGCGCATATCCGCCACCAGCTGCTCCGTGTCGATGATGATCTGGCGCTGGCTGCGCAGGTTCTCCGGCTTCACCATGCTGGGCAGCGCGGACGAATCCAGCGCTTCCGCCTCCGGTCCGGGCAGGCGCAGCGTGTGCGTGGGCGACTGCACCGTGTGCGGATGTTCCGGATCGTTGTCGGTCGCGCGCACGAAGAAATACAGCTCGTCGCCCGGTTCCATGCCCAGTTCACTCAAGGTCCAGTCCTTCTGCCAGTCGCGCCGGCGCGCATCGCGGCCCTGCGGCAGCGGCACTTCGCGGTCGCTGAAGCGGATGTTCTCGCCGCTGCCGCGCGCCAGCGTAAGGTGCAGGGTCGCGCGGGCGATGCCGTAATCGTCCCGTGCCGCCACCGCGATGCGTACCGACGCCGTGGTAGGCGCAAGCTGGTGCACGGCCTCCGTCGGCGCGGCCACGGTGACCGTCGGCGGCTGATCCGGCATGACGCGGATGTCGTGACGCAGCGCGCCGCTGCGCCACGACATGGCCTCCATGGCACGCCACTCTGCGCATTCGCCGGCAGCTATTTTCATCGCCGTGCCATCGCCCAGCTGCACGCTGGCTTCTGCGTTCCTTGCGCACCAGTGCACGACGCTGTAGCGCGGCACCTGCAAGTCGCGCGGCGCCGTGTCGTACGGTTTTACGCCGGTGTAGCGGGGCGGCATCACCTGCATCGTCAGCGTCGTCGCAACGGCTGCCGGCTGCCGCGCCGGCGCCGCCACGGCCGGCGCCATGCGCTCGCCGGACGGCACCAGCCAGACCGCAATGGCAGCACACGCGACCAGCGCGGCCGGCCACCAACTGGCGGGCGTTTGCGCGCGGGCGATGGCCGCAAACTGCGGCGGACCGACCGTCTCCTGCAGCCGTGCCGCCAGGCGCGCCCGCTGCAGTTTCGCCAGCGCGGACGCGGGCGCCGTTGCCAGCAGGCTGCTGCTGTCCTCCAGCGCCGGCACGGCGTCGTCCAGCCAACGCGGCCATTGTGTGGCCGTGCGCCGACGCCAGCGGCGCGCGTCCCAAGCGGCCCAGGCAGCCGTACCGGCAAGCAGCGCTACGCCAACCGGAACGGACGCCGGCAGCGTCGCCAGCGCAGGTATCACGGGCGCCAGCCACCACGGCGCACGGCGGCGCAGCACGGCATGCCACAGGGGGCGCTCGACGGCGCCGCGCAGGTCAGGTTCGGCGTGCATGGGCAAGCAGGCGTTCGAGGATGAATAAACCCAGCAGCAGCCAGGGCCACCACGGGGCGCGCGTGCCGTCGGCAGCGGCCGAGGCCATGCGCGCCGGCGTCGTTTCCAGTGCCGGCAGCGGATACGGCAACGGTGCCACCGCCAGCGTATGCCACGCCGCGTGCAGCGCGGCCGCATCGGCCGCGCTGGCGGGCGGCCACGGCATGCCCGACCAGATGCGACCCTGCGGCGTATCCGTATAGGTCAACGCCAGACCGCCTGCGCTCACCCGCTTGCCCGCGCCGCCGGTGCGCCACCAGTGTGGCGCCTTCCAATCGGCCGGCGGTATCCCGGGCCGGTCCCAGACGATCAATTCCGTTTGCGTCGTGGGAGCAGCGGCAAGCTCGTACCGTTCTCCCGCCGCGCCGAAGGCTGCGAACAGCGACTGCCAGCGGGGGTCCTGCGCCGCCACGACCACGTGATGCATCCGCGGCGGTGGCGGTGCGGCAGGGGCCAGCTGGAACGTGACGCCGTGCTCGAACCGCGGCGGGCGCGCTGGCATCGGCACGTCGCCCGAACGCGCCAGCACAAGGATGCGGGCGCCGTCACGCCACGTATGTTCGTTATGATGCAGCCAGCCCAG
>Ga0265797_10003117_pt1 | contig 26923 bp, 26 predicted proteins | sample P2T30metagenome_FD_192433 | JGI IMG/M metagenome (GOLD analysis project Ga0265797, IMG submission 192433) | Plant litter microbial communities from East Loma Ridge, Irvine, California - P2 T30 | ecosystem: Environmental > Terrestrial > Plant litter > Unclassified | place: USA: California... | reverse complement strand
TGGACGGATGGGGTTGAGACTCGATCACTTGGTTGGTGCTGTAAGAAACTTAGGAAAGTTTCAAGCAAGCAAGCAAGAAAGAAAGCTGGAGTATGGTTCTAGCTGCACCCAGACACCAATAGTAATATTATATGTGTACGGGAGGCATCAATCTGTGGCTTTCGGTTGTAATTCGATGACCCAAAATCCCGAAGGGTTTAAGTGCATTGCAGAAGCGAGATTATGATAATGTGTCATTTTCTTTTGTGATGAGACAGGTATTGTGAAAAGATGACGGAAAATGCCACGACTATGGGATCCATGCTCTTCGGCAAACCACGCTTCTTGACGCATCAGAGCTCGTCAGACACTTTGGTACATCGGGAACGTAGGCAGCGTGAAAGGCGTGAGACCTCCACTGTAAAGCCCGGCACAACCAGCCTAATCTTTCCATCAACATTAGTTAGCGCAGATTGCTTACGAGCGCGATGGGATCCAAGACACTCACAGCTGCACAAGGCAACGAGAAACCCGACAGAGTTCGCCGCCACGAGCGTCGAGTTACTCGACATCATGTATCCCACTGCCAGCAAGAGCAAATCGACATCGAGGAAGAGCAACGTCAAGAACAGAGCCCAGGAACTCCGCATGGCCGCAATTGTGAAGATCACGGTCAGAATGAACCAGGCCCAGCAAAACATCCCCAAGGCATTATTGAACTCCGCCGTCGGCAAGCCTGTTTCAGCATCGATGTAAGCAGCCAGGATCCCTGTCCCGGGCAAGTATATCATGGCATAGCTGAAGTTGAACGCGGCATACGAGGGGAAGACCGTCGCGCCGAACGAGTTGCCCGCGATGAACTCCATGATGCCGGCGATGAACTGGCACACGCCGCCGAAGAATACGATCACTCCCACGAGGATATTTGGGGTTTGGATCCCGCGGGCGTGCACGCCCAGGATTGAGATGAGGAAGATGCCTGTGGCGAAGGACAGGAGGCCCAGAGGCGCTGGGTTGGCGAAGTTACGGTGCACCACCGGCATGGAGGGCTGGTCGTGGTCGGCGACGTGGCCGCCGGCGGTTCGCACCTGTTCGAGTTGGTAGGCATCTGGGCTTTGTGAGGGCTTGGGGGCGTGGTCGTGAGTGGCAGATGACATGGTTGTGATTTTGGCTCGGTGGATGGGAAGAGGTGAGGGGTTGACAATGTATGTGCGATGATCGCGACAGCAAGGCCGCTGTATACATGTCGACTCACAGGACCACCCATTATATGCTTGGATACGCATGAACTGGTTTCAAGCCTCAATGTCCGACTGACCGAAACACGGTTTCGATGTTGACGGACAGGAATATGAGCGTTGATGAGATGAAGTCCGCCATTTCCGCGATGGTTGCGGGTCGACTCCACCATCGCCGTTATGTCCGCCTCCCCTCTTTCGGTCTCCGTCTCCCCTCTGTCACAACACTCCACAATACCAGTCATGGTAAGGTGCCGCAATCGAGCTCTTCATACGTCTGACGCGAGCTGATTGTCGCGTAACCCGGCTCGATCCGTCATTTTGCCTGCTGAGATACATACAAGAACTGCAAGCAGCTCGATTTTTTATTTTGACTTCACCGAAAAACCAACAAGCTTACGCAGCAATGACAGCTTCTACGAACGGCACCACTGGCCACCAGGCTGACAGGCTGACCAATTACTGCGCTTTCGTCGACCCTGCGCGTGGCACTGAGCGAATCGGTCACCTTGACGAAGCTTCACAGACAATACAGCCCCTGGCGTTCACATCCGGCACTTACTTGTCCAATCTGTACCAAGTGATCCAAGTGGGCGAGGATGGTATCATTCCCAGCGGCGGACCCGTGCCGCGATCGAGTGTCCGACTTCTACCTCCCATCAACGGCAGAGACATCCTATGCGTAGGCAAGAACTATTCAGAGCATGCGAAAGAGTTTAACAAATCCGGCTTCGACAGCTCGGACAAAGTGGACCAGCCGACACATCCAGTCATCTTCTCAAAGCGCTTCTCCTCCATCATTGCAGACGGAGAAGAGATCTACCCGCACCCCAATTTCACTCAGACGATCGATTATGAGGGCGAACTCGGCGTCATCATCGGCAAGAAAGGCTTCCGCGTCGAGCAGGGAGAGGCCATGGATTATGTCTGGGGCTACACCATCATCAACGACATGACAGCGAGAGAGCGTCAGCGCGACCATAAGCAGTTCTACATTGGGAAATCTCCTGACACTTTCTGCCCAATGGTAAGTTGTTTTAGCCAGGTCCTCTCTCCTGATCTCTCGCAGTCCGCTGACACGATGATTGCAGGGCCCGATCGCTGTTCCCGCCTACAAGACAGAGAAAGTCCTTCGAGTACAGACTCATGTCAATGGAGAGCTAAGACAAAATGCCACAACCGATGACTTGATCTTCAGCATTCCTTACCTTATCATGACCATGAGTGAAGGACAGACGCTGATGCCAGGCGACGTTTTGGCGACAGGAACAGTGAGTCCGGAATCCTGCTCAATCGACGTCCAGATGATCTCGCTGAATTTCCTCGCTAACTTCTTCCACTTCAGCCTGCAGGAGTTGGCATTGGCCGCAGTCCACCGATCTATCTCAAGCCCGGCGACGAAGTCTCCGTCTCCATCTCTGGCCTTGGCCGCCTGACGAACCGCATCGCCCCTGTCGATGCCCAGAACACCACTCTGGATAGGGTTGAAAAGCTATCAATCCCACGCTTACCACAAGCTGATCAAAAGGGAGTCGCTTTGATAGGGAACAAGCCTCTCCACGTCAAGCAACTAGGCGATCCCAACGGTCCGCCTGTGATCTTCGTCCACGGCCTGGGAGGCACAATGGACTACTGGACGCCGCTCGTCGAGCTCACAAAGCTCAAATCCGCCCACAACTGTCTGATGTTCGATCTCGAGGGCCACGGCCTATCTCCGACCAGTCCCCTCAGCAAGCTCAGCATCGCATCTTTCGCCACCGACGTTCGAAAGCTGAGCTCGCAATTCGGCATCACGAGCGGACTGACACTTATCGCGCATTCGATGGGCTGTCTGGTAGCGTTGAAATGCGCCCAGGATAATCCAGACTTGGTTTCCAAGTTGATCCTCGTCGGCCCCCCTCCTTCTCCGCTGCCTTCTGCTGCAAGCCAAGGCTCACACGCCAGAGCCGCCTTGGTGCGGTCCGAGGGTATGGGCGCTGTAGTGGACGCCGTGAGTACTGCAGGCACATCCCAGAAGACGAAGACCTCGAATCCACTGGCATTGAGTGCGGTCCGATTGTCACTCCTAGGGCAGTCGGCTGAAGGCTATGCGAAGGCGTGTACCGCTTTGGCGGAAACGACGGACTCGTTGGATTTGGAGAGCATGAAAGCGGAGACATTGATTGTCACCGGCGCGGAGGACAAGGTCAGCTCTGTCGAGGTGTGCGAGGGTTATAAGAAGAGACTTCCAAACGTAGTGGGCGTGGAAGTGCTTGAGAATGTCGGGCACTGGCACGTCTTCGAAGACGCTGCGGGTGTCTCGCAAGCAGTGATCGAGACTCTGTAATTCGTGAGATAGATGTCGACTTTTAAAGCCGACCAAGCGAAGTTGATGTCTCTTGATGGGTAGTCAGATAGACAAGCCGAACATCCCAGTCGAAGGCACCCGCGAAAGACCCAACGTCCTCGAGCCCGGTGACCATCTGCCTCAGCCGCACGAGAGCCTCATAGTCATCGCCCGAATCAGACCATTCCCGCCGGGAACTGCTCCACCTGAGCCGAGCATGCGATTTGTCTTCAAGACCAACGAGAGGAAAAGCGCCTTCCACATCCTCAATTTCGCCAAGAGTGAGCGTGCTGCTGGGAGCTACTTCCACCACGTAAATCGTGTTGATTACTCCGCCTATTACCATGAAGGCGTCCAGCGGCTCTGGCTTCAAAGCGTCGAGCCCAGCAGGTGTAATGGCGAGTCGTGGTAGCGCAGAATAAGGGAAACTTGCGTGGCGGCCCTCCATCTCAGGCACAGTGAAGCGGTCCCCAGGCTCTCCGCCGAAGACAAATGCGTCGGCAGCAGGCATGAAGATCGTGTCGGTTTGGGAGTTGAAGTGTCGGTGGAATGTGAAGTCGGATGGAGTGCTACCTGGACACGCCACGAGCTCCTGCTCTTTGAGCCACTTGGCCGCAACATCGCGGGCCTCGCGATTGACGGAATATAGAGGCAGTGGGATGTGCAGTGGCCGGAGCAGGCTCGTGTCGAATCTTTCCAGAAGCCTCTCCCCGTTTGGGTCCAGGGTGTCGCCCTCATACTGTGGGCCGACCTCTTCTATCACCCAGCAGCCGACTTTGTAGCGATATAGCGGTCTTCTCAGAAGGTCGGGCAACGCAAACCGCCAAATCTCTAGCCGTAGTTCGGTAATGAGCTGTGGAAAGAGCGTGAACTCTGTGGCCATGTCGACAATCGCGTCGAGCAATGACAGCAAGCCTGAAGTCTCGTAGTGGACACGGGCGGAACGCAGATTGTTGGTAAGTAATGCTCGGAAACGTAAGCATGAGTTCGAGTACAAGAAAGCAATGTTGATCTTCTTGTTGGTTTGCTTGGCATCGAGTGGGGCTGTGCTAGCCGCATACTGTACATCGACGCAGCCCATCGTTGCGATCAAGCCTGCAGACAGCAAGCATGCCTCTCAAAGCTATGAAGCCTGGCCGATTGAAGCTCGACTCAAGAGTGCCGACTAAAGAAGCTCGACACTGTTGCAAATCGCGCGCACTATGCCCACCGTAGCTCAGCTACCAGCTCGCATTGGGGCCGATTGGAAAGTCAAAACTCAACAAGCTTTGTATGTCTTCTGGGGTGATGAACAAGTGTGCCTATTCTGATAAATGTAAGCCAAGCCCCGCTATATCTGATACAGAGAACAGCAGAAATCGAAAAATAACATCCAAAACAATTGACTACGCCGGACAGGGTAGAGAAGTGAGGCAAGAAAAGGCTGCGACTTATCTTCAGTACCATTGAGCCCACCATTACTTCCACCAATGCTTGCTTCCTCGGCACGGAAGTGTCTTCTCCAAATCCACAAGCAGTCATAGACGACACTCATACTCAACCGATTCCGGGTCTGTCGTAGGCGCAGATCATCGGCGCTCTGGCCTCCAATGACACTCAGGTCCGGCAGACTGCAGAGGAAGGCGAGGACGTCGCCGAGTCGCGCTGGTAGATCATTGTTCGCAATGCTAATCTTTCGCAGGACTGTTACGGCGGTTTCGAGATGCCGCGTGCTGTTTTTATCAGTATCAGCGATAGTTTGGAAAAATGTATTGGTGGCTATCTTGAGGATGCAGAAGGCGGCGCAGACGAAGGCTTGGTAGCATGAGAAGGGGCAGTAGCTGAGGAGGTTGGTGGGCGGTGAGTCGAGGGCGACTGTTAGATTGATGAGAGATGATGCGGTCGCGTAGAGAGTGGCAATGCGAGTGTTGTAGTCGACTGTATCGGCCTCATCGAGCAGGTAAAAGGCATGCAAATGAAGTTTCGCCGCAAGGATATGCCAGGAAGTCATGACTGTGCCCATGTTAATTACTTGTCTTTGAGTGATGGTGCTGATAGTATTACCATATTCATCCTGGATGGAGCGCTCCAGCTCGACTAGCTCGCTATTCAGAAGACCGTATACTGTCAGTCTCCCGAGAGTCCCGAAATTAGTCCCATTGTCCGAGTGACGAAATGCTAGAGCGTCCGAAACTCGCATCTTGAACTGTTCGATCCGTAGGCGGTTGTGGAGAGAGACATCATGAGGGCTATTGACGATGGCTTGACTCGGGCTCGCCTCAGGCCAGTCGCTCACTTGTGTGGCAAGCGGCAAACCGGTACCAACACTCACACTACCGTTCATCGTCAGTTCACGAATCGGAGACACACATTAAAGCAAGCGCTGACCTTCGAGCTACCACCTTGCAAGCCTTCCAAGATCGTACCCACTCTGCGTGCTCGAGGGCGTCAAGTCTTGTAGGAACCCTTGCAAAGTCTTGTGCGTCCATGGCGCAGTGCAATCCGATTTGAGTTCCGGCCTGCAACATACAGCCTATCAACATCGGAGCCAGATCCGCCGTGCTGTTGCTGATTGGGAAAGGCCAAGTACAGAGCAGAGCAAGGCTCTGCACTGTTGTGAGGGAGTAAGGTACAGTTCGGATTGTCTTCCAGAAAAGTTCGGTCGTGCTGCGAGCAAGTTTCTGAAGAAGCATTGGCTGAGAAGTGAGCCGTCTGGATGATACCGACATGATAGACCAGAACAAAAGTCCAGATATTTGATAGTATTCGTGAGGACTCCGTTCCACGTCCAAGATAGGCAAGAAAGGATGGTAAAAGGCGACATAGCTGGAAAGTCAGCCTGGTAAAGAGTGCGACCTTGTCAAGAAAACATCAAGGAGTTGATCGAGTATCTCACATCTGGAATAGCTCATCGATCTCTGGAATCGAGAGCGTTGTGTTGCCTAGGGATTTCGAGCCTGGCATCGCGTAGCTCATTCTTCGACCGGCAACGGGAGGATCTACTCCGGGTACCGTAGTGATACCAGGAGAAGGCACATGCCTAGCCACTTCGGCACTGGTAGTCAGGGAATCGCCAATCGGTGCCAAGGCAACGTCTCCCATCGCTCTTGTGTGAGAGTCTGAGGCTTGCAGGGCGGAAATGGTGTTGTTCGTAGAAATTGGAGCCTCCAACAGTGATTCACGATTACCGGGTGTGGCCATGACCCGATGAGACCGTGTCCACGGTGCTTGATGTGAAGAAGTCTGCGAAGGCTGACGACTGGCTTCAAGTTGATCGCGCAGGCATTGAATCTCCCGCTGGTAATCTGTTGATCTCCTGTTGTGTCTCGTTAGAGATATGTCAGCTGAGGGAGGTCGCAAAGTCCGATGTACCTTCGTTTGCGTGATCTCCGAAAGCCGTCCACAATGCTGCACACGAGGTCCAGCCGATTGCAGCGGCTGCATCTGCTTGAGTCCTCTGAGGCATCGTTACTGGAGGTGAGGTCACAGCGGAGCTACACAGGGTAAAAATAGTCAGTCAGCCCGCCCAAGCAGTACATCTGGAGTCGGGATAATGGTTGTGTCAGTGTACCTTTTGTTGTTTGCACTCGTTGCACGCCTTTCGACGGCCTACGGGTTGCTGGCTCGACCGCCGCTCCGAGAACCGTGTAGTCTCCGATTCAGCATCCATATTCAGATGTGGTACATATAAGAGCGATCGAGGAGTGGGTACAGAGAAAAAGCATCACAAATGCCGGTCATGTCGTGGACAAGCATATCGGACGTGGGAAAGGAGCCGATCGGCGCCGATCGGATAGGTGTTGTGGGGATTGGAGTCTTACCGTCACGTGGGGCGGACGATGGTCACGTGGAGCTCGGCCGGCACCTTCCATGGATTCCCATGAAACCTGCGGGACTTCTCGAGCACCTCCGAGGGAATTGTCCTGAAGTCACAACATCAACCTTACAAACATCACAATCCCGTCAACTACCAGCCAGCTCACTTCAAACCAAGATGACCAGCACCCTCGATATACCTTATGCGACTCGGACTGTCATCGTTGCGTACTACTTCCAGATAGGCATGCAGCAGGAGGAGATTTGCGACAGGCTGAATGTTGAAAAAGCAGCATGTTCAGAGTTCATTTCAATTATCGAGGGAGTAGTTCCAGACTACCAATCTGCGGACCTCCCTGTGCTATTTGCAGCATCTCGTACACACGAACGGACTGGCAAGTAAAGGCGCTCTGAACGTGCCAGGCAATCAACTCTGGAGATCGGTTCAACTTTCACCTTTCTCAAGTCGCCAACACCACTTCTATACTTCCTTGTATAGTTTGCCCCCCGCCGCCACGTCTCTCGCCATGGCCTCCTTCAGTCCGACGACCGTGAACAGTTTCTTGGGGGTAAAGTCGCTGTCCAGGCCTGTCCTGCCAGTCTCCTTGATCTGCACAAACACGTCCTTGATGGCTTGGTAGGCCGGCGCAATGGAAGCGAATGGAAAGATCATCATCTTGTATCCAAGGTCTCTTGCTTCGGCAGGCGTCCAAGAGGGTGTTGCTCCGTGTTCGACCATGTTGAGTAGCATAGGCGAAGGGGCGAGAGCCGCGCATGCCTCGCGTGCCTGGTCGGCTGTGTTGATGCCCTCGAGGAACAAGACGTCTGCGCCTGCAGTGGCCGCGGCTTTGAGTCTCGCGATTGCCTCGTCCAACCCGTGAGTCTGCAGGGCGTCCGTCCTGGCAATCACAACCATGTCCGACCCGATCTCCTTCCTCGCTTCGTATGCTGCGCGAATACGCGACGAGAATGTGTCCACATCAACCACCTCCTTGCCTCCCAAATGGCCGCAACGCTTCGTCTGGATCTGGTCCTCGATGTGCAAACCCGCGACTCCAGACCGGGCATACTGCTGTACTGTGCGAGCGATCATGTTGGGGCCTCCGTAACCCGTGTCGGCGTCGGCGATCAAAGGCACTGTGGGATTGAGGTTTGCAATCATCTCAGCGTGCTCGCGCATGTCATTCAGAGAGGCGAAACCGAGATCTGGCTGGCCGAGTTTGGAAGCAACCGTGCCTGCTCCTGTCTGAACATTGCAGTATCACAGTCAGCTTTGATCTCTCTTACTCTCAGACGAGCATTGTGTACTTGCCATGTAAATGCAGTCGAACCCAACTTCATGTGCAATGCGCGCACTGAACCCTTCATAGACGCCAGGTGCGATGATGAAGTCGCTGGTTTGTATCATCTGCCTGAGCTTTGTCGCTGTGGAGGTCTGGGGTCCCACATGGCCGTTGTTGACACCGTTACCGCTGGCTTGAACCATTGTGACGAGTGTGGATGCTTGCAAGAGATACAAAGTAGTCTCCTGGTGATCGAAAAGCTGATGTTCGAACTGGAAGATAGCCGCGAAGAGGATATTCGATACGATGAAGCTGATGTCCTTCGATGCAGATCAACCACCCGCACGAACCAGCCTTGTTATATAACCTATAACCACGTCCGATGTCGCCCAGTTTGACTACATTGTCAATACAGTGTGGTCTTGCGACATCACCGCAGACCGGCGCCGACCGGACACCCTTCTCCCTTACTTTTTTCCAACCAAGCCACTAGCTTCTCCGATCGGACTTCCCATCCAAGTCCGAAAGACCCCGACCTCCTCACCTGCAATACCGATACGGACCAGACACATTCTGGTTCGCACACCGAGGGCACACGGTCAATTAATTACAGCAACCCCGCGCTCTTTCATCCGGGGTTCTGGGGCCCCGCAACATCACCGCCGCATCGGCCATGCGCCTAGGCCAAGACCCAAGCTCCTATGTCGACCAAGGGTAGAACGGTAGATATATAGCCGGGCCTTCGCTGCAGGTGTGTCTTGTCCTATTGCCCAAGCACCCTTGGCTTGTCTTCTTTCCAACAATCGTCTCAACATTCCACTTTGCAAGAATGACTTCGACAAAAGAGAACATGCACCAAGCGCACGTGGAAACCTCGCCTGTCGAAAAGATCGAGATGGAACACCGGGACCATCACGACGAATCGAAAGACCACAACGATGACTTCGCATCTGCCTTTGGTTCTCCCGACAGCCCAGAAAGTAAGGAAGCAGAACGCCGCGTTGTGCGCAAGCTGGACATGACTTTGCTACCTATCGTTTGGGTATTGTACATGTTCAATTACCTGGACCGGAACAATATTGCGTACGTAGCCAGCTACCACCGACCTTTCCCTGCGATCCGTGAGGCTGACAATGACCAGCCAAGCTCGCCTGGACGACTTTGAAGCAGACGTCGGTCTTGTCGATAACCAGTTCAACGTTGCGGTGTCGATCCTCAACGTCGGCTACATGTTGGCCCAGCTTCCTTCTAACATGATCCTCACCAGGGTACGACCGAGCATCTATTTGCCGTGTTGCGTCCTGGTCTGGTCGTGCATTTCCGCTGCAACGGCCGGCGTCACCAGTTTCGGTGGCCTCATAGCTGTGCGTTTCTTCCTCGGCATTGTGGAAGCACCCTTCTTCCCTGGTGTATGTATCTGTCCGCGTTTGAAAGGCTCGCATGAGAACGATCTTGCTGACAATGAGCAATTTCGAAGGCCTTTTTCATGCTCTCTGCTTGGTACACACGCAAAGAGCTTGCCCTTCGCACCGCAGTCCTTTACTCCGGCCTCGTGCTTGCAACAGCATTTTCTGGCCTGATCGCCGCAGGCATCTTCGCCGGGCTCTCCGATGTCCAAGGTTTACATGGATGGCAGTGGCTGTTTATCCTCGAGGGCGCCGGCAGCGTCGTTGCGGCTATCGTTGCCTTTGTCGTTCTGGTCGACTTCCCTGAGTCAAAGTCTGGCAGTGGCATGTGGCTCTTCACTGCGGACGAGAGAGAGCTGGCTCAACAACGTATTCGCCTGGATCGTGTTTCGCTACCGTCGGCTGATCGATCGGTCTGGCACGGTCTAGGCTTGGCTGTGAAGGACGTTCGCACTTGGATATTTGTACGCACCTTCCACTATCGCTTCCACTCACCACACTGCGCGGAACGATCTTTTCTGACCTTTGTGCGTTACAGGTCGTCATCCTCTGCGCAAATCACACAGCCTACGGCTTTAACAACTTCTTCCCGACGTACGTATAGCTTGTAGACTCCGCACTGGCCGATCCAGGCTGACACTTCATCTTGCAGCATCGTCCGCTCGATGAACCTGGGCTCCCGTACAATCACACTCGTCTTGACCGCTCCTCCATACCTCTTCGGCGCCGCCATCTCGTTCGCGGTGGCCTACTCCAGCGACCGCTATAACGAGCGTGGCTACCACATCAGCGCCCCGATGTGCGTCGCCATAGTCGGCTTTATCATCTCCGCCGCAACCCTCAACAACGCCGCCCGCTACACCGCCTCGTTCCTCTACTGCGCCGGCGCCTTCGCGGCCAATGCCACCGTCTACTCCTGGGCAGCAGGATCCCTCAACCAGACCCCCGAAAAGCGAGCCTGCGCAACAGCCATTGTCAATCTGCTCTCCCAGTTCGGCAACATCTGGAGCCCGTACTTTTTCCCGTCGGACGACGGGCCGCGGTATGTCATGGCCATGCTGCTTATGATGGGTTTCTCGGCTTTAAGCATCTCCGCATCGCTGCTGATGAAGTTCTTGCTGAAGAGGGAGAACAAGAAGTTGCTTGCTGAGGCCGAGGGTAGTGGCAGGCGCGTGCAGCTTTACACTGAATGAGAGGTGGGTTTGAAGGTGTGCTCTCCCACGATATGTCAATGAGTCTGGATGATAGCTAGCTAGGTCCAGGACATGCAAATTTCATCCGCCAGAATTCCAGCCGTAGTCCAATGATGGAAAGAGAAAGAACCTGGTAAGCATGTCTCGAATGGCGGTGAGGATCGAGTCTCGACGTTTCGTTACTTTCACAGTCGCGCACGCGAGCCAGGCTGTCACTGCCGTCAGCCTCAGCGAGAAGTTCCTTGTTATCCTTTTTCCGGGCAATGCTGCGTCGGTGGCAATAGACGCAGCCTGTCCCGCTGTGGCTTGGTGGCTTTTTTGACTTTGAGAAAGTCCAACACAGCCCGGCCGAACAAGGGAACGATGAATGGGAAAGCTGCATGTTCGTATCAGTGATTACTATTGCAAAACACATCCCAGCAGAATCTCTTGCGATCGGCATTATGTGCGAAGAGTCGTCTCGGTCTGTATGTAATAATCAACCTCGAAACTGGCGGAAATTCGACTGAGCGCTTCGAAGTTCGAACCGAGACGACTCCACAGCTCAGCCCTGTACCTGCACATCGCCACGAGGGGCTATGTCAGCCACACATACACTCACAGACACAGCGTGCTCGAAACGAAGGCGGTGACGTTTCGTTCACTTCGCAGGTAGCTCAATGATGCTCTTCTCGGGGGCTGTGCAGCTTGACTTCTACCACTAAAGTATGAGGAAATCCAGTATTTTTGCATATTAAAGTGCAACACTCGAAATGGCTACCAACACTCAAACAATCAATAGCTCGATCGAGCTCCAACAACAAGAAATTCGCAGACGCCCTCACAGGCACTATCCAGGCGTGCTAGGTTTGTCGAACGTTCCCCATGAAGACGCAACATAGTTCTGACTTTGACATCCAGGCCCTCAGGGTCGTATCGATGCCGATCCGGTGACAGTCAATACCAAACACGGCGCAGCCCCCCTCCAAACTCTCGAACTGCTAGAAGTCGCCTACATATTCAGCCGCGTGGAATGCGAGATCCTCAGCTTTGCCCACGACGTCGGGGTGGTCGAAGGCGACACCGCGTCAGAGGCCGAGAAGCAACTATGTGCGCGCTTCGAGGCGACCCGCCAGGCTCTGGCCGAAGTTCACGCAGGCTCCTACGAATTCGCCGCGGGCTATCTCAAGGACACAGAGCTGCTGGGCGCGTGGGTTGCTTGTGCGAAACTACACCGCGACCGCCTCAGACCGGCATACGATCGGGGAGACGATCGAGCGCGCGAGACACTTGGATCGACTGCAAGATTGCTCAAAAGCATCGCGGGACCGTTGCCAGACGCTCTGAAGCACGTGGCTAGTGCTGGGTGCCTGGACGCGAGGACGAAAAGCGCGATCGGGGCCAAGTATACTCGTCTGGACGAGATCGTCAACGTTGTTCATGAGCAGACGAAGGAAGCTCGAGACTTGCCAACATGGTATGCAGAACCAATGTCATTCCCAAAGTAGTTCCTCCTGCTGATCCGCTCGTTGGTAGGCACCAGATCTCGCAAGAGCTCATGGGCTTGCCCTCCAGACCTTCGGTACCGGACATGAAGGCTACGGCCCAGCCCATGGTAAGTAGATCTAGCCTGAAAAGTGTATCAATCAGTATGCAACCCACTGACCATCACAGAGCACCGCCCGCCTTTCCTGGATCTTGTGGATCACGTTCCTCGGCACGACCGTCAGCCTCGGAATCATGCTCCCTCTCGCATGGAACTATTCCGAGCACCAGCCCGGTTCATGGGCGGAGGAAGACTTCTTCTTCCTGCTCCAAGGCTGCGTCATTCAGATTTTCGGCCTCGTTGTGACCGCCATCACCCTTGGGAAGAATAAGAGTGTGCCAAAAGCGGCCTGGGTGATACCTAGTGTGTTGACGCTGGCCTTGACGGTAGCCTCGCCGGCGCTGTATTGCTTCGTGCCGAAGTGGTGGAGCTCGTTTTGCACGCTGATTGCGGCGTCGCTGCAGGCTATCTTGGTTTTGCAGCTGGCGCTTTACTGCGCTTGAGTTAGCAGTGAATGATAGAGAGTGTTTCAACTGTGCGTGATGAATAGTCAACGAATGTACAAGTCCTTATTCACAGCGGAGATACAGTTGGACTCTGAAGTTTCAGTTTTGTGCGAAGCAACAACACCACAACAACAATGAAGAGAAAGTGTAAAGATGCGGCCAGCGAGCGATGCAAGACGCGACTCCGAAGATATCGTCAGTGAAGTTTGAGAGCCGTAAGGCGTACAACATGTCACTGTAGCCTTGGCGTTCTCGGGGTATATAAGAGCCCATGATATTTCCTCATGTGGCGCTTCTTCATCTCGTTTTGGTACACGTCGATTATCGATTAGATAGATTCCGTGCCTTAACTCGTTCTCCCTAGGGATAACATCCGGTACATTGCAAACACACATTTGTCTACTGTCATTACGTCCTTCTTCGGGAATACATCTGGATCTTGCTACAGACGATCATGGCCATGCCGGTAGAGGCGCGAGGTCGATATTTATGGAAAGGCGATGATCGCGTAAGACCGAGGCGATGATCGTCAATCTAAATGCCATGAGCTGAGCCATACAAGTTCCTAGTACGCGGCATCGTGTATCAAGATCACGACGGCGAAGACTTTTCCCTAGCAGGCCGCGACATGTTGCAGGACTCCCGTCTGGACCAACTTCAACACGACCTAGACCTATTCAAGGAGTTAGGCGTCAATACTGTATATGTCTGTAGGTAGAGCACCGGCTCGGAAGTTCTCTTTTGGTTTATGCTGACTCGGGAGATACGATCGACTACACCAAGGACCACACCAAAGGGATGAAGATGTTGGAAGATGCGGGCATCCACGTTATCTTCGTTAGTCGTCCTGCCTCCCATGGCGGCCGAAAAAAGCAACACGCCTCGCCGACACTTACGCCTTGCTAACCAATTTGTTAGCAACTTGCATCTGCACGCCACTGCATCTACCGGACGGATCCCCTAGGTTCTTATACACCAGAGTTGCTGGATATTTTCTTCCAGACAATAGACGCCATGGCCAGTTTCCCGAACACGCTCGGCTTTCTGATCACAAACCACCTGATCAACAATACCCACTCCGAGAAATGCGCGCCGGTGATCACGGCTGTTGTACGCGACCTCAAGAAATACATGGTCCTGAAGCATCGAGCTACTGGCCAACGCATTTTACCCGTAGGGTTCGGTTCAGTTTCGTACGATGGAGACGTAAAGGTCATGGACTACCTGGCAGCAAGAGACGAGGACAGCCGCATCGATTTCTGGACGGTGTGTTTCGCTTTCATGTGCTTCACGGGCTGTGCAAGTCACTGACAGGCTACAGTGCACCGCCTTCGCGTCAGAGCGGGGCCGTGGCAAGGGTTTGAACCGTCTTGATGGCCTTGTATGCGTGGTGTTTATATCATTTCCGCGATGGAGAAGACGCTGACTCATCACAACAGGCCGTGTGGTACCGCAACGCCAACATCCCAATCTTCATCTCCGAGTACGGCACCAACTCCCACGCACCCCGTGGATTCGACGAAACCCCGACTCTCTACTCGCCCCCCATCACCGCCGTCTTCTCTGGTGGCTGCGTCTACGAGCTCTGGCAAGGCCACAACGACTACGGCCTGGCCCTACTAGACTCTAAGACCGCAAGAGCCACTCGCGGCTTTTCTTCACGCCACAAAGGTCCGGATGCGGTTGCTGAGACGCGGCAGCTCGATTCGGGCACGCTGTATCTCTACAAAGACTTTGTGAACTATAAGCGGCGACTTGCTGAGACGAGCGATGTTGTCGCGTCTACGGATGATGTTCCTGAGCCGATAGACAGAGTGGAAAATTGGATGGATTGCTTGTTCGGACATAAGCCGAGCGACGACATGGTGCCTGGGAGTTGTGTGGACTGGGGGAAGCTTGAGGGGGATGTCGGTCTGGCGTGATCGGTTGGGCAACATACAACAATTGGCTTGGGGTTTGACGTGAATCAACGATCGTCTTGCTGATGGGTCATAATTTCCAACAACGATCAAAAACTCAGCGGCCTTTCTCCGCGACTCCCGCCTCGTCCTTGTTCTCCGCCAAATGGATGCTCTCCCCGTCCAGGTAAGCGGAAGGCGACGTATCAGCCTCGTCCCCGTCAAAGAGAACCGCCATCTGCTCCAAAGTATGTCCGCGAGTTTCAGGGTAATAGAAGTAGACGACGAAACCCATGACGATGAGCACAGCCACAAAGACGAGGTAGTACTTCCAAGCAATCGCTTCCAAAGCAATCGGGTTGATGAACGTGTTGAAGAAAATGGCCGCGAAAGCGGAGCACCACGTGACAGTCAAGCCACGGGACCGAAGGCTGTAAGGCCAGATCTCACAGGGGTAGGCGCTGAGGAAGGGGGTCCTGGAATGGATTTGTTAGCAGTGCCTCTTGTTATCGTCTCTTTTTCTTTTTCTCCACTTGAGTAGACTCGACTTACATGGCCAGGTCGTAGCCCGCGAAGAAGACGAACAAGAACGGAATCACCGCAATACCGGTCGCGGATTGTCCCGACTGCGCGAAAGCGCCCGACAAGCCGGTGACGATCACATAGCCGACTAACATGGTGCCAACCGACGCGAAAAACAGTGGCCTGCGGCCGAGGCGGTCGACACTAAAGGCGGCGGCAACAGACCAGAGAAGGTTCCAGGCGTTCAGCCCGACGGATATGAGAGTCTGATCTGTAACACTTGTGATCCCCACCGTAGTCAGTACCATCGCGAGGTAGTAAGACACCACGCCATTGCCGCACCATTGAGAGAAGATTCCGAGCGAAACCGAAATGAAGAGTCGATGGCGGTTGCCGCGAGTCTTGATCATGTCCATGTAACTAGCACTCGCGCTGATCTCCCTCTCAATCGTGATGGCGTTGGAAATCTCAGAGACTTCGTAATCGACAAGAGGCGAGTTGGTGTCCTCGCCTGCGTGGATGTTCTGCAGAACGACTCGAGCTTCTTCGGTTCGGTTCATCGAGATGAGCCAACGGGGTGATTCGGGAGACATCAGCAGGCCGGGAAGCGCGATCATTGGAATGACCAGCTGGCAGATTGTAGGGATTCTCCACGCCCAATTGCTCTGCATGTTGCGAGTACCGAATGTTATTACAGCCGCGAGCGTACCGCCCACGTACCAGCCGGACATGAACAAGGCACTGACAATGCCGCGATGAGTCGGGTAAGCAATTTCGTTGAGCAAGAGGGGGACGGCGTTCGTAAACCAAGCCGTCGAGCAGCCGATGAAGAAACGGGACATGAGGAACGCGATGTCGCTGTTGGGGCCGCAGAGTGCGACGCCGAGGAACAGCATGGTGTAACCTGTGTAAATGCCTGCTTTGCGGCCGTATTTGTTGGCCACAAAGGCTGCGATGGGAGAGTTGCTGGCGGTACCGACGTAGTAGATCGCGTTGATGAAGCCCAGCCAGGCGCCGCTCGGGGTATCCATGTGCTCTTGCCACTGGGGCAGTGCTTGCAATCCGTTCATGAGAGAACCGTCATATCCGTTGGCGGATGCTGTTGTGAGGGAGGATGTTAACGTTAATCGACGGTATATGTTGCGGCTCCTGACAACTCGTCAGGCTGTTGAGAACTTACCGAATAGGATCAAAGCAAGCACGCAGAGATGCAACTTGACCAGATGAGGCTTGCGATACCACGGAAGGCCATCTTGTGGTAAGACGGACGACAAATCTGCACCCACAGCCTTGGTGGCGGCATCGGATTTGGCCATGGTGGTCGAAAAAATGGCAGGTAGAAGCTTGCAACGGCGAGTTTTGGCGGACAAGAACGATATGGATTGAGTCGGGTCGAAGACAAGGAGACGGGAAGTCGTTGGCTCGTTGATCCTGTGTGCAAAGAAGGCTGCCGAGCACCGTTATTATATATTGATGCTCAACAGTACTGAGGCTGTGAACAGGTCAAGCGGCACCATCGTGGGATCGGAAGGGCTGGCGCGCTAGACAACATCGGTCTCGATATGCCATTGATGTCCCATGGGGCGTTATTGGGGTAGAAACCCTCCTCAGTCTAGTAATGAGAACCAGGAGGCAAAGTCGAGACAGGCCGAGACAAGCGATCTTGGCTAATCAAAGCCACGAGGCGTGTAGCGTCGTGGCAAGGCGTCACGGGTATCAAGATCCGGATACTCAGCACGCGGATAATGCCCAGCCGAAGTGGGTCGGCGGAGACGTTTGAACACGGAACTCTGGCCAGGCGCGGAGAATTGAAGTATTCGTTGATATCTGTAGTCATTTGTCCGCCTTTGTGGGGGTGGTCCATCTTCCATGTAGTATTCTTGTTGGTATCGCTGCTGGCCAGAGTGTATGTGAACAACGTTCACGCGTACGGCAGGCACGTGCGGTGGAGTGAGGTCGTTTTGTCCGTTGCCCCACAGTGCCCACTCACTTGCTGAAGACCCCACAGTATAGTGCACCGAAGGACCGTATTGCTGACCCTACTACCACTGCGCAGAATACCTACATAGACGTACGCCCAGCTATCGACCCTGCGTCTGCTCGCGTGCCATCGTCGTCTTGGTTCCTCGCCTACTGTCACTTTCGTCGTTCCCAGCCTGCGATTGTTACCTTGTCGACTTAGTCTACCCTAACACCACGCCTTCGAACAACCAGCATGGCATCATTCGATGTCGATCATGTTTTGTCTCTTATGACAGCGCGCGAGAAAGTCGCCATGCTAGCTGGTATGGAGCTGTGCTCTTACAAAGCGTACATCGCCATCAAGAAATCTCACTTACACAGAATGACATGCAGGCATTGACTTCTGGCACACAAAGCCTCTACCACACCTGGGCGTTCCATCAATTAGAATGTCGGATGGCCCCAATGGAGTGAGAGGAACACGTTTCTTCAACAGCGTACCGGCCGCCTGCATGCCCTGCGGGACCGCTCTGGGAGCCACTTTCGACAAGGACCTACTTTATCAAGCCGGTCAATTGTCTGCTGAAGAAGCCAAAGCAAAGGGCGCCCATGTCTTACTCGGACCTACAGTGAACATACAAAGAAGTCCATTGGGAGGTCGTGGCTTCGAGTCATACAGCGAGGACCCTCTTCTTTCGGGAGTCCTCGCAGCAGCTTTCATCAATGGTCTGCAGGGTGGGGGTATTGCGGCGACGCTCAAGCATTTCGTCTGCAACGATCAAGAGCATGAACGCAACAAAGTCAATGCTATCGTGACACAGCGCGCGCTTAGAGAGATTTACGCACTTCCTTTCCAGATAGCTGTTCGTGACTCGTCTCCGACAGCAATCATGACGGCTTACAACAAAGTGAACGGAACTCATGTTGCGGAACACGATGGTTTGCTCAATGACCTGTTGCGCCGAGAATGGGGCTGGAAGGGTGCCATTATCAGTGATTGGTAATCACTTCGCTCCTTCCAATCGAACGAAGATGAACCCAGATTAACATCGATCGCAGGTTCGGCACCTACTCCACTTCGGAATCAATCAACGCCGGGTTGGATATCGAAATGCCCGGTCCGACTAGGTGGCGCGGTGAAGCCGCATTTCTTGCTGCGGCAACCGAAAAGTTACTCCCAACCGCACTCGACGATCGGACAAGGGCAGTTTTGCAACTTGTCAAGGACTGCCAACAGTCAGGAGTCGGTGAGAATGCAGTAGAAGGCACAAGAAATACCCCGGAGACCGCTGCAGCGCTTCGGCGCCTGGCGGCAGATGCCATCGTGCTTCTCAAAAATGAGAAGAGTATACTGCCTTTGAAGAAAGGGGAAAAGGTGGGCCCTATACGAATCTTCTTTGACATTCGTTGAGTCCAGTTGCTGACAATTCAAGACGCTCGTCATCGGACCAAACGCCGTGTTTCCAGCATACTGCGGCGGTGGCTCGGCTGCTTTGAACCCGTACTACGTGGTGACGCCTCTGCAAGCCATCGAGGATAAAGTGTCAGCAGAAAACATCAGATTCACAATCGGTGCCCATTCGTACGCAGAACTGCCCGACCTGGCACCAACGCTTCGACCTCAGCGAATATCTGAACGAGCTGGCATGATTTTCACCGCTTACAACGAGCCTCCCACATCAGACGAGCGCCAAGCGCTCGAGAAATTGGAGCTCGACTCAAGCAATATGATGTTCATGGACTTCAACCACCCCGATCTCAACGAGGTCTGGTACGCGGACATCAGCGGCTACCTTGTGGCCGACCGCGAAGGCGAACTACAACTCGGTGTTTGCGTGTACGGCTCAGCCCAGCTTTTCGTTGACGGAAAGCTCGTCCTCGACATCACGGAGAAACAGGTCCAAGGATCTTCCTTCTTCGGTTGCGGTACTCAAGAGGAGACCGCAACCATCACGTGTAAGAAGGGCTCGGTACATGAGATCCTGCTGCAGTTCGCCAGCGCGCCCACCAGCAAGCTCAAACCGCAAGGCGTACAATTCGGGAAAGGCGCGGTCAAACTGGGCGGAGTCTGGAAGATCAATGCCGAGCAGGAGATCCTCGACGCTGTCGAGCTCGCGAAAGAGTACGAACAAGTCGTCATATGCGCGGGCTTGAACAAGGAGTGGGAGAGCGAGGGTTTTGATCGCCCCAACATGCGCTTGCCAGCTCAACTAGACGACTTGATCACCCGCGTGCTGCAGTCCAATCCCAACACAGTCGTGGTCATGCAATCCGGAACTCCAGTCGACATGCCTTGGCTTTCGGAAGCTGCGACACTTGTGCACGCTTGGTATGGCGGTAACGAGACCGGCAACGGGATTGCAGACGTCCTTTTCGGGGACGTCAATCCTAGTGCCAAGTTGCCGTTGACCTTTCCAGCTCGGGTCCAGGATAATCCGGCTTTCGTCAATTTTCGAAGTGAATCTGGTCGCACTCTCTACGGCGAAGACGTCTACGTTGGGTATCGCTGGTACGAAAAGCTCGCCTCCAAGGTCAACTTTCCTTTTGGTCATGGCTTGAGCTACACCAGCTTCCAGATGAGCGACTTCAAGGTTGAGTTGGATGGCGAGGAGGTCGTCACATCCATACAGTTGACCAACACCGGCGAGAGACAAGGCGCGGAAGTTGTGCAAGTCTACATCAGCCACGTCAATCCTTCTATTTCTCGTCCGCTGAAGGAGCTCAAGGACTTCCAGAAGATTGACGTCCAGGCGGGAGAGAGTCGCAACGTCTGCTTCCGTACCTCCAAGAGGTATGCTTGCAGTTACTTTGATGAGCGGATGGGTAAGTGGCTATGCGAGAAGGGTATGTACGAATTGGCCGTCTCCAATAGCAGTGAGCTGCGGGAGGGCGATTATCACAAGGCCTCTTTCCGTGTTGAAGCGAGCGAGTGGTGGGATGGCATCTGATGATTGGGTGGCGGGATATCGTGAGTAGCTGGTGTTTTTGGAAGGGAGATGCTAAGACGAAGTCACTGATTTCGGGGGTGAGTGCGGCGAATGCGACGCTCTTATTGGGTTGGATGAGCAGGGTTAGGGTGTCATTTTCCTCCATGTGTAAATAATTGATCAATTGATGAGCATCCTCTCAAAACTTGATTCTGTCTTGAACGGAATCTTATCGAGGGCCTAATTGACTTGCATTACGATTAGTTGCATCAATCGATTCCCGGCAATCGGCGTTTTTTTTTTCGTAAGGATTTCTTGGGTTTTCTCTTCATCTGACAAATTCGAAGACCTGAAATCGGGGAGTTGTTCGTAATCATGAACCGTTCGTTCTTCGAGACGCGAGCCATGACGCCGTTTGTGATCCGAGAAGTAACGCCAGGTTCAAATATAACTAGCGATGGTGAAGACATATTGGAGTTCGAATTGCGGAACGGGGCAGCTGAGCTGGATCCGGGAGTATAGTGTTGGGATCATGATAGCCGAGGACCTTTTACATATCAAGCTAATCGACTGCGCTGAACTGTATGATTGGCGCTGCGAGGCGAAGTTCTTGTTGTAGCAGACGGTGGAAAATTCGGAAGATTTGTAGCGAGAAGATTTCCACATCCTAGTAAATGTTTAGACGGACAACCGAAAAAAAGGAGAGGGCTGCTACCTAACCCCTTCTCTCTATCTCCTCACCATTACGTTAAGAACCGAAAGACTCAAGCAGATCTCTATCCAAACCAATAACATCATCATCGTAATCGTCATCATCAGTCGTCTCGCCATCATCGCCGTCCGCCAACCCGTCCGGCTTCGTACTCCTGACCAACGAGTTCGTTGGCTGCTTCGGTCTTTTTGGCTTCAGCACCGCCTGCACCGCTTCGATCGTCTGCCTGCCGCTCTCGCTGTGTGACTTGAGGTATTGAATAACGTCGAGCGCCGCCCATACCAAGATTCCTTTCTTCCTAGCGAAGGACTGCGGACCAGCCAGGACGGCGACTTTGAAGCACTCCCACTTGGTCGGCGCCGTCTCCGCGGTGCGCATGCGCCAGAGGAAACAATCCTGCGTCGGCCGGATGACCCTGTACGCCTCGATGCACTCCGGTAGTCCACGGACGGATGCGTCGCGCGTGGGCTTTCTCGGATGGTGGGCTTGCCACACCTGAGCCCACAACAGAGCCACTGGCTCGATGTTCTTCCTGAGAGCCTTGACTTCCTTGTCGACGTCGATGGGGAAGTCTTGACCCGCCTCAGCGGCTTCTGCTGCTTGCGTCTCGAGCTCTCTTAGTGGATACTCCAGGTCCGGGTCTCGTCGAATCTCTTCGGCGGGTGTGAGCACGTTCTCGTGCAGCCAGTCGAGTAAGTCGCGGTACTTTGGATTGATGACGTTGAATAGGATGTCGTCGAGGATGTGACACCCGGCCTTCGCAGAACCCTCGCTTACCACGCTCCGCAGAGTCTTCTTGCTTTTGGGCTTCTCGCCGTCTACGTCTGGGTTCAAAGCTTTGAGATTTTCGTCGAATTTGCGCGTGAACGATGTCAGGTTGGGCAGTTTGTGATGGCGACGAAATCTGGCCCAGTGGTTTTGGCCGAAGATGTAGCCATTTTTGTCGGCGTCGATGATCGTACCGTGCAAGTCTGCAACCAGGCCTACATGCGGATGCCAGAGACTATTGTACCAGTAGATCAGCTTGTATAGGTAGTTTGTGACCGTTCCAAGTTGGTTCTCGCGGCAAGCAAAAGGAATCACATTCTTAAACCACGCTGCTATGTGCCGATCAGTGCCGATATCTTCCTCTTCGACGATGTCTCGTATGCGGCGCTTGTCTTGTTCTATGCCAAGTTCGTCGATGCCAGATTGCTTCAAAATCGGCGCATTCTGAAAGGGAGCCACAAGCCTTTCATCGGCGCAAACCCAAAAGGTGTCGCCGTCGTAGTCGCCTCCTTGGAGCTTTGCTGCCAGTGGAATCTGACCTCTGCTGGACATCACAATGATATCTTTCAAATGAGCCAGCCGTGGGTGACACACGCAGTGTACCTTTTGCATGTCTGAGCCTCGAAGTGCAGGGTCGCGGGCGATTAAGACGTCTTTGCCAGCAAAAATGTCGAAGCGTTGCTGCGATGCTTCATGTAGTAAAGGCCGAGAAAGGGACAAATGCACTACTCCAGGCTCGAGAACTCCGTAAGGGTCGGCGATCCCGAAGACAGAGGTCGATTGGATGCACACAAAAGACATTGAGGATCGTAGCCACTGTAGGGAATTTTCGATCATTCGCACGGCGCTCTTCGCCACCACGACGTTTGTCGAGGGTGTGTATCCTGCTTTGCCAATAAGTAGCTGACACTTGGATAGATCAGTAGAAGGTAGACACCCCCATTCGTCGATTCGGTCATCAGAATCTCGTCCGTGGTTCTCATGTGACCAGAGTGTGAATTTTGCGACGTCTTGTATGGCCTCTCGAATTTCTTCGACGGGAAGGTCGACGATATCGCCAATTACTTCAAGTATCGTCTCCCGAGGTACACCTCTGTCTCTCATCACCGGTAAGAAGTCCTTGTGGACGCGGGAGTGTGATGCTGGTTTGGACCAGCTGACCAGTTCGAAACACCATCGATTGGCTTCGCATCGTGTGTAATCTTTATCCTCGACTCTTGATTCAACTTTCCTTTGACTAGGACGAAGCTCTATCCAGACGTCCAGGTCTTCGGGATTGGATGCTTCGTAAGAGCCACTTACATGCCACATGCCTTTGTGTCCATTGAAACGACCTTGGAAAGCTGAGGGAAAGTCGACGATGCCCGCAGCTTCTCGTATGAGTAGTGCAGCTCCAACGGACATCATGGCGCAACCGTCGGTCATGACTTCATTTACCCACGATTTGCGAGACTTGTTCCGAAAAGTCAAATCTTCGAAGGTGGTATCTTCCGGCTCATCATTGGCAATGATGTCTTCAACCATCAAGATTTGACTGGGGCTGAAACAAATGGTAGGTACAGTCTCCCTGCCACTCAGGCTAAAGCGAGCAAAACCTTTACAAAGTGGCTGATCGACATTTTCTTTGATCGGAAAGTGCCAATTGATTAGGTCGGCCAACGATATGGGAGTGATGCCTGATCCACTGGTGGCGAAGAAGTATACGTCTGTATGCTTCAAATGGTCGTCTTTGATCTTCCTTTTTCCCTTGCTCGAAGAATTTGATCTAAGCTCCTTGATGTTATACATGCACCAAGTCCTTCCGAGGAAGTGCTTCGGAGTCTGAAGCCAGTCTTGGAAGGCGGATTGCAGCGGCTCACTCTGAGTTCGTATGTGAGGGGGTAGCTGCTTATTGAGCGAGGGCAGCGTTACTTTCAGGAATCGATCAGAACCAAAATGCCTTTCAAGCCTCGAAGACTGGAGGACCATTGGATGGAGTCTCAATTGGAAAAGCGGGTGATTGTCTCTCTTTGGATTGAGAGAGATGGTTCCAGCCAATGAACCGCGACCAGGTTGAGAAAGCGGATCCCATATCTTTGCGGTTGACTGCTTGAACTCGACGTCCAAGGACTTGAGAATGGCTTCAACATCCTGACGAGACATGGCTGAATTCACCACGTCTTCGTCAAGCCCAGCATCTTGTCTCAGACGTGCGCGCTCGACGAAAAGAGCGAATGACGAACTTTCGTCAAATGGGTATGGATAACGTGTCCCGAATCCATCAGTGACCATGTCGCGGATCTGCCAGTGGCAATTTTGCGATTTTCGCCTGCCAGGTGAGTTCGCTTGCGCGTCCTCAGCCGGATCTGTCAACGCTTCAGTTCTGTCTTGATCAATCTTTCTGCGTTTTGAATCGTGGGCTGTGGGGGTTTTGGTACCGTTGTGACTATCCAGTCCTTTGCTAAAGTCTAATTTCGACGCTTTCATTGTCTGTTCAGCTTCCGCCCCGTGGTCTTCCCAAGACGAGCCATAGTCGGACGACGACTCTTGCATCTGCTGTCTTGCAATGTTGCCGGCTTTGATCTCAATCGCAACTTTGGATTTTCGCGACAATGGAGACGGAGGAGGCATGCCATCAAATTCGGTGTCATTTCGAGATGCTCCACCGTCAAATCTGGCGATCGGAGGCCGTTGTGAGCTGGAGGGTGTTGCGTACGACGTCGATGGCGTAGAGAATGTCGGTCTTGGGGTTGATTGGATCCGCTCTTTGGAAAACCAAGCAGGATCGTTGAGCATGTCATACAGCATTTGTGTCCGCCTTTGAGGAGACGACTGGCGCGCTTGAGGATCTTGTCTGAACTCTTCAATGGCTTGGTCCAGACCAGATCTATCTTTGTAACAGAGAAACTGAATGCGAATGAGAAGAGCACCACCAAGTGTTTCTCTTTGTCGCGCAGGTGAGAGGTACTCGCCACCAGGAAGTGGAACATCTAAGCCGAGATCGTTGTGAAGGTAGCGGATGAGGTCGTCGATGTCAGCACCACGGACATGTCGTCGCGGCGTGCTAGGCGCAGACTTTTGGGCTGCGCCCAGTCGCGTTATGTCCATGGATGGTGAGGTGGTAAGTCTGCATAAGTCTGCATGCAGAGTGAAGAACAGTGTCTATCTGTTGTGGTGGTTACGCAGATGGAGAGGATGGTGAAAGTATTCAAGGTTTGGAGAGTGGGCCTGCCAGGTGCGGGATGGGATGAGATGGAAGCGACGAAGCGAGTCTGAGTGAGCGGGCTAAGATGAGGGGCGAGGGAGCGTTTGCATGAGCGCGTATTGGCGTGCATGTGCATAAGGTACTACATGAAGAGGTGGGACACGTCGGATACCAGCATCACAATGAGGCATGTAATAATTGAAGAAAGTGACAGGTTTGCTTTTGGGTGGAAATGACTCAAGCAGAGCCCGAAATTATTTCCAATAGTCGTGTCTACCGTATTGCTCGTGCTCGTCCTGGGATATCGCTCGTGGCTGAGGACCCGATGGTTGCTTTTGCCAACACTCTCGGCGCCTTCCGCTCCACTCCTCACTGCTTCACATTGAATAAACTGCTTACACCTTCTCCTCCTTGAGACCGTGCTTCCACAGGGAAACGTAGGGGGTGACACCGTCCTCGCGGTAGTTAAGAAGGACAACCCTGGAGTCGTGTCAGTTTACTGGTAAGACGAAAGTGTGCGGTGGTTCAACATACATGCCATCGGGGTCCATGGACTCGCCGATCAGGAACTCGTAGTCGCCGAAGTTGGCAACGACCTTCTTGGCGAAAGCGGATGCACCCTTCTCGAACTCCTTGATCTCCTCCTCACTGGCGTTCCTTGCGGCAAGGGACTCCTTGACCTTCTTCATGTAGCCTGCAAATTCAATCAGTCTCCAGTCCGGCCTCACGTCAAAAGAGTCGCGGCGTACCCTTGAGGTGGCTAAGGTAGGCCTTCTTGTCGAAGCTGGTCTCGTTGAGCTGGAAAGCGTGGACGATGTTGATCTTGGTCTCCTTGGACTCGTCTCCGCCGTCCTCATCGCCGCCCTCGGCGGAAGCGTTGGCACCGGTGTCGAAGGTCTCACCACCGATGGTGATCTTGGCGCCGTTGGCCTCGTAGATGACGCCGTCGACAAGCTCGAGGTCGTACGAGTCGGAAATGAGCTCGTCGCCGCTGATAACATCCTGCGCGAAAGCGGTCAGCTCGGCGCTCGAATTTCATTGTGCCCCTCCTCTTTTTTCTGTCGCAACGCCTCATGTCCAACATCGAGACGTACCTTGTAGACAAGCATTTTGGCGGTAGTGTTTTGAGTAGATCAACGAATGTGTGGAAGATTGAGTTAGGTGGTGGGAGATCTGGGCTTGAGGGAGAGTGGGCAGCAGGAAGATCTGTTGTCTTTGAGGAAGGAAAAAGAGAGGGTTCAGGCGCTAATGTGGGGCTCTCTGGAGGGGGGCGCGGCCTAGGCGAAGGCTCAAGTCGAGTTAGAGACACACTAGGGTTAGGGTTATATGCCTCAGGCTGCCCGGGGCCCACACACGCTAGCCGAGTGGATTTTGCACTTGAAAATGTGCTTGCGCAGGCTCGCGACCCGACAACAGCTTCTCTCTAACACCAAAGCTCGCCGATAATCAAGAGGTATGCAGCCTCCAATTCCAGAGATGCCCTTCAGGTAGCCAAGGCGCGGCAATCATACACCGCTCACCGCGAGCACCATGACACCGCTGCGCCCAGGATGGTCGAGCTGAAGAACCCTCTGTGCGCCATCCATCATGGCCGCCGGAAGGGCACTCTTTGCGCTCAGGAAGGCTCTTGAAGGCTAACATTTCTTGCGAGCAGATACCTGAAGCCGCCTCGCCGCTTGAGAATCTCCGCACAACACAT
>Ga0265797_10003116_pt1 | contig 26927 bp, 17 predicted proteins | sample P2T30metagenome_FD_192433 | JGI IMG/M metagenome (GOLD analysis project Ga0265797, IMG submission 192433) | Plant litter microbial communities from East Loma Ridge, Irvine, California - P2 T30 | ecosystem: Environmental > Terrestrial > Plant litter > Unclassified | place: USA: California... | reverse complement strand
TTGATAATATTTTTACCAATTATTAAACCTTCCTTAATATTTTTATATTTAAATTAATATCTGCTTACCTATACCTATACCTATACCTATACCTATACCTATACCTATACCTATACCTATGGGGCGCTTGAGGCGCTAGAGGCAGATACTTTTTAGTATATATTACTAGTTTGATAAAGTATGTAAAACATACTTTATTAACTTATACGAAAAATTTTACAATTTATGGTCCTAAGTAAATGTAAATAAGTGTTGCTTGTAACCTGTAACCTGTAACCTGTAACCTGTAACCTGTAACCTGTAAACTTACTCAGAATGGTGAAAGTTCTACGCTAGCTACGCTAGCTACGCTAGCTACGCTAGCTACGCTAGCTACGCTAGGCCTGCTAAAAATAAATTTAATTTACAATTTAACTTTAGTAAAAATGTATTATAGGTTCGTATAAAATCAATTAAAAATTTTAAATTTAAATTTAAATTTTAGTATAAAAAAATTATAAAAAATGTTAGTTTTAAAAAATCTATCTAGTTCAAATGCGGTTAAATCTCCGTCTACAACCCTATTCCATTTAGTAGATTTAAGTCCTTGGCCTTTTGTTGCTTCACAAAGTTTATTTATAATGTTAAGCGGAGCAGTTATAGCATTTCATGGTTACCAGTACGGTTCTTTGTCTATAAAAATAGGTGCTATTTTATTAGTAATTTCTGCATCTTTATGGTGGAGAGATGTTACAAGAGAAGGTTTTCAAGGTCAACATACAGCTCCCGTTACTAAAGGGATAAAAATGGGATTTTCCCTATTTATTGTTAGCGAAATATTTTTGTTTATTGCCTTCTTCTGGGCCCTTTTTCATTCTAGTTTAGTTCCTAATATCGAATTAGGAAATGTTTGGCCTCCTTTAGGTGTAGAACCTATTAACCCTTGGGTAGTACCTTTATTGAATGCTATTATTTTACTAAGCTCTGGTGTAACCGTTACATGGGCACACCATGCCATAATTGCAGGTAACTATAAAAGTGCTTTATACGGTTTAAGTGCTACTATATTTTTAGCAGTAGTATTTACTGCCTTAATGGTTGCGGAATATTACATTGCAAGCTTTGATATTTCGGACAGTGTTTATGGTTCATGTTTTTATATGTTAACTGGTTTACATGGTACTCACATTATTGTAGCAATTGTTTTTTTATTAGTTTCAGCATATAGATTATACAAACATCACTTCTCTAACCTGTCATTCTTAGGCGCAGAATTAGGTATTTTATACTACCACTTTGTAGATGTAGTATTCTTATTTGTGTTTGGTTTAGTATATTGGTGGAGTTCAGGTATAGAATTATCTTTGCTAGATGGAGGGCTCGGAGAACTCGGGACTAATATTCATGCTTTTACACCTTTACTGTTTTTACAAAAAACAATTAAAAATATCTTATCTTTCGTAAAAATTACGTATACTAAACTAGTAGGAATTTTTATATTTTTGCATATCCTCTTCTTTGTTTCTTAATATTTTATTATTCTTATGCGTATTACCTTGGGTAGATCTAAATTCAGTTACTGGGCCTATACTATTAATATCTCAAGATATATTCATATCTATCTTAGTATTATCCCAAGCTGTAAAATTTGACAACATTCGAATGTTTCTATCAAATGCTTCGGGAATAGCTGAAAACGGTTTACTTGAAGTTTTTACACTTAGAAACTCTATGAAAGTGGGCGGTATTATTGTTGCAGGGGCTGGAATTGCTAGAGCTGATGACTATTTGCATAGCAATCGAAGAATGAATGATTTTTATAGCTATACAAACCATATGAAAGATTTAAACGAACCTTTAGACCAAAGCCTAATAAAAGATATTTTAACCGAAAAATCTACATTAACTCAATTCACTCAAAGTCTTCCTAAGGTGTTTGGAAAAACAGCCTTTTCTTTTGATGATTTGAAGAATACTAAACTTTAATAATGAAAAATTTAATAATTACGATTATTTACTCATCTTTATGTCTATATTGGTTAGCAATAAACTTATATAATAACATACAGACGTTACCGAATTTTTTATATAAAGTATTTTATGGGTTTAATAGTGTACTGCTATTAGCAATAACTTTATATATAGCTTTAAATAGATGTTTTCCGAACACCGTTTCGAATATTTCTACAAAATATTCATATTTGATAACTTATTTAACTACATATATCTATATTTATTTATTGGTTAGTTTTATTGTTTTTATTATTTGCACATATAATATATTGCGCGAAGCGCCGCGCGAAGCGCCTACTAAGGATAAAACAATAAAACTATTATTACCTACTCTCAAAATAGGGAAAATATCTCTAAAACACCACTTTTTTTATAAAGAAAGTAAAATTAATATGTATGTTTTTGTTTTTAAAAAAACCTATCCTGTATTTATGCTATTTAACAAATTTACAATAGTATATCTTGTATTAACATTTTTAAAAATGTCACACTACTTCATTAATATATAATAATAGTTTTTTAGTATATAAGGCGCTTCGCGGCGTTTCCGTTTCGCGCAATATAAGTGCGTAGCTATATAACTAGTTTAATAAAGTATGTAATACATACTTTATTAACTTATACGAAAAATTTTACAATTTATGGTCCTAAGTAAATGTAAATAAATATTGCTTGTAACTTGTAACCTGTAGCCTTACTACTAGTAACAAGTAGTTACTACTAGCAGAATGGTAAAAGTTATAAACCGGCAGCAGTGCGGTAGCAGCCCTCAGTTCTACGCAGTAACGCAGTAACGCAGTAACGCAGTAACGCAGTAACGCAGTAACGCAGTAACGCAGTAACGCAGTAACGCAGTTAATAAATTTTATTTACAATTTAACTTTAGTAAAAATGTATTATAGGTTCGTATAAAATTAATTAAAAATTTTAAATTTAAATTTTAGTATAAAAAATTATAAAAAATGTTAGTTTTAAAAAATCTATCTAATTCCAACGCGGTTAAATCTCCGTCTACAACTTTATTCCATTTAGTAGATTTAAGTCCTTGGCCTTTTGTTGCTTCACAAAGTTTATTTATAATGTTAAGTGGAGCAGTTGTGGCTTTTCACGGTTATAACTATGGGTCATTATCAATAAAAATAGGGTTTTTATTATTACTTATTTCTGCGTCTTTATGGTGGAGAGATGTTACAAGAGAAGGTTTTCAAGGTCAACATACTGTACCAGTTACTACCGGAATTAAAATGGGATTCTCTTTATTTATCGTTAGTGAAATTTTTTTGTTTATCGCTTTCTTTTGGGCTCTTTTCCATTCTAGCTTAGTTCCTAATATTGAATTAGGTAACATGTGGCCTCCTTTAGGGATCGAACCTATTAACCCTTGGGTAGTGCCTTTATTAAATGCAATTATACTGCTAAGTTCCGGAGTTACCGTTACATGGGCACACCATGCTATAATTGCAAGTAACTATAAAAGTGCTTTATACGGCCTTATTGCAACCATTGTATTAGCCGTAATATTTACTCTTTTAATGGTTGCGGAATATTACATTGCAAGCTTTGATATTTCAGATAGTGTTTATGGTTCTTGTTTTTATATGTTAACTGGTCTACATGGTACTCATATTATAGTAGCAATTATTTTTTTACTTGTTTCTATATACCGGTTATATAAACACCATTTCTCAAATCTGTCTTTCTTAGGTGCAGAACTAGGTATATTATACTATCACTTTGTAGACGTAGTATTCTTATTCGTGTTTGGTTTAGTGTACTGGTGGAGTTCAGGTATAGAATTATCTTTATTAGAAAATTCTGCAAATATTCACGCTTTAACACCTTTACTATTTTTGAAAAATTCCTATGCAGGGATAAAAAAATTTTATAAAAAATTCATAGGTTTTCAAATAAGATTTTTGTATTTTTGCGCTACTTCTACTCCTTTTTTTGTATTAAGTATTTTTCTTTTATTCTTTTGTTTTTTGGATATTAATATTTTTACGACAACAATTATATTTGGATATCATTATATATTTTCATCTATAATTGCATGTTCATTAGCTTTAAAGTTAGATTTTCCAAGATCTTTTTTATCTCAAGCTTCTGGTATATCTGAAATCCAATTAGTTTTAGGATTAAGTTTTTCTAACGGGTTTAAACTAGGCGCAGCTATTGGTACTGGTTTAGGTTTAACTTATTTAGACAAACACGTAACTGACACTATGAATATGAACCAAGTTAGTGCTTATGCGGAGCATAGAAAAAAATATAATTTACCGATGGATGCTCATACACAAGAAATAGATAAAGTTTTATTGTCTAGAGTTTCACATATGACAGAATTATCAAGACAAGCAGGAAAAATGACTGATAAAATTTATTCATTTAAAGACTTAACAAATTTAAATAAAAAGCCTTAAAGCTTATAAAATAATATATTAATACCATCGATAAAATGTTTAGTTCTGAAATCTTAAAAGAGTGTATACTTACGTATACTGGTTATCACTTAATTGCTCTAAAATTGCTATTTTTATGGCTTATATGTTATAAAATGTCACTAAATTATAATTTATACAATACTATTTTTTTAAAAATACTTTTTGCATTAAATTATTTGATTATTTTAATATTAAATATAAGTTATACTATTGATTTATTAAATTCTCAAGACATATACGAGAGCTTCGCTCGCTTCGCTCGAGACTATTTCGACAATGTTGAATTTTTAGTTATATCGCTAACACCGCTAACACCGCTAACACCGCTAGCCCTAAAAGTTTTTAAAAAATTAATCTATTTATATATCTGCTTATTTCTAATGCTAAATATATTGGTAATACGTTTTGGTACGAGTTTAATTATATTTTTAAGTAATGCACTAAACAAATGAAATAACGAGATATTACCTAAAGTTTACGTAGATTATAAACAACATAAAACTAAGCTTGCCTTATTGAACATGGTAAAATATTCAACAAATTATATTATTCTTTCAAATTTAAAATCTATTAAATTTATGCTTAGCATAAAAGGTACAAACGAAATGTTTTATTTTAGTTTGTATTTCTTAGGTATGTTAGCCCGGCATGTTATCATTTCTAATACAATTACAATTTAAAAAAATTTTACTTCTCACTTCTCACTTCTCACTTCTCACTTCTCCATTTTTAGGTAGAATTTTTAAGAAATATAAAATACAATAAGAAATTAACTTAATGTACTAGGTAGTAGAACTAGTAATATATATGACTACCTTTTTTAGTAGTCGTAGTCCTATATGACTTATTGCTAGATTCTACGGTGGTTCAACTCCACCTATTTCTAAAAAAACCCTAGCGAAGCTCTACCTGTTTAGTTTGTAAAAAACTCAAACATGGCATATGTATTTGTTATTTTAATACATATGCGTGAAAAAACAACAAAATGAATATTGAATATTGAATATTAGCAAGAAAAAATCACTTTTTTTTGTAAACTGTTAACTAGTTAAACGCTTTAAGCGTACTAAGCGCTTTGTTTAAATTTTGTTGCATTTATGTCTTAAACAATTATTGATTTTGTTTATAACTAATATAACCACATAACACTTATAAAATGTAAAAAGCCTTTTTTACATATTACTTTTATAAGTGTTAACTATTTACTCACTTACTTATATATAATGTATTTATTAATTTTATATTTGCCCTTTTTAAGTTTTTTAAATGGTACATTATTTGGTAGATATCTAGGGAGAAAAGGGTCGCCATTATATAGTTGTATATTAATGGGTGCTACTTTTTTTATATCTTTATATGTACTATATGAAGTATCGTTTTGTAATAGTCCCGTATACATACATTTAAATAGTTGGATCAACGTTGATATTTTAAATGTAAAAGCTTTATTAGCCTTTGATAGCTTAACTTCGTTAATGCTTATTGTAGTAACTAGTATATCTTTCTTAGTCCACGTATATTCTGTATCTTATATGAGCGGAGACCCTCATTTACCACGATTTATGTCACTACTGTCGCTGTTCACTTTCTTTATGATAGTACTAGTAACAGGCTCAAATCTTTTACAAATATTTGTTGGTTGGGAAGGTAAAATATATTGCCTTAAATGGGCTTTTAGTGGCTTATAAGCCCTTACATTTATATTTAATCAACTTAGGGTACTCAGGGTACTCAGGGTACTTAGGTAACTTAGGTTACGAGGTACGACCCTTACGAAGGTAAGTATGAGATATAAATAAACTTAAGCCTATAGTGAGCATGCAGGGCCGTAAGGTAAGCATATAAGCTTTATATTTATGCAATTTAAATGAAGAAATAAATATAAGACTACGAGTAATGAGTAATTTCACACTTATAGTTTGGTGTTGCTTGCGATGTTGTTGAAAACGATCAAAGTGGGCAGCCGTCTTTATTGGAGCCTAACAAGATCGTCGGCCGCATTTAAGGTCGCGATCGACTGGTTCAACGATGGGTGCCTGAAAAGGTGCTTAATGCACAGTCAGAGCTTTTTATCTGTACCTACGTACCTACGGTAGAGCGAAGCTCTCGAGCGCTCGCTCACCTACGGACGACAAGGATATCTAGGGCATTACGTAAACCCACAGGTGGTAAATGTACGGGCCTTTAAAAGCTTAAGCTTTTAAAGGAAAAAGCTTGGTAGGAGTAGTGTCTTATTTATTAGTAAACTTTTGGTTTACTCGAGGTGCCGCGAATAGAGCGGCAATGATGGCTTTATTAACAAATAGAGTGGGAGATTGGGGTTATATACTAGGTTTATTAATCGCTGTGTCGGGTATTTTGACTTTAGACACTGCCTGCATATTCGGCTTAGCCCCAATTTTAAATACAAACATCGTTACCTTTATCACGTTAGCATTAACAATTGGTGTAATGGGTAAATCTGCACAGCTAGGTTTACATGCTTGGTTGCCTCATGCAATGGAAGGTTTTTATATTTTTATCAATAAAAATAGGGAATAGGGCCCTCCTTAAACTTCACTATATGCGGGAACATCCTTTAATAATTAAGTCCACTATAGCTATCTTGTACTATATTTTTACCATATGCTATTTCGGAAAAATCTTAATTTGTGGACAATCCGCAGGAAACAAGAATATTAATCTTGGTGCCTCAGAGACTTTACGTGAAGATTTAAAGAATATTAGTTACGACGACCCTACCTTTTTAAACGGATTTATAAGTTTTACGGATACCTACCCTTACAAGATAGTGTTAATAAAACACATTGTTATGTAGTTAGAGATGTTAGAAATGTTAGAGATCTTTTAAAAATAATTAATATTTTAAATGGCAATATGCGTTCTCTTTTAAGGCAAAAAGGTTTATTAAATTTTATAAGCTTACGCTAACTTTAATTTAAAATACAAAGTAAATATCTTTAGAAGACTCTTGGTTGTCCGGGTTTACAGATACCTACGCTTCGCACGCTTCGCACGCTTCGCACGCTTCGCACGACGAAGGTTGTTTTACAGTTTCCGTTCTTAAAAGAGAAACCGAGACTCAAGTCTTAATGAGGTATATTATAAGCCAAAAAGGTGTAAAGTGTCTTTTGTCTAAAAGACAGACAACATAGCTTTAATATTAAAAGGGAAAACTTCATATTTAAAAAGCTATGATGGTTATAATATATAATATGACCGTTAATATTTACATATTTACATATTTACATTTTTTAAAAAATTTCCTTTGTGGAACTAAAAAACTTATAAGTTTAAATCGTTTTATATCTATTTTTAATTAGCTACGCACTAAATAGAAACAAAAGTTACTATGAAAAAAATAGAAAGACTGGGGTAAGGCTATTAACAAAGATCCTTTAAATAAGATATAGTCCGATCCTTTTTGATAAAAAAGGCGTGTAACTGTTCCAGGATAGTTACCAACAAATTTGCCAACACCCGTTTCAGCCTTGTTACATGCCGCAACTCTGGTTACGGCAGGGGTTTTTCTATTACTAAGAATATCCCCTATGTTAGAGTATGCACCTTTAACTTTAAGTTTTTTAACCTTATTAGGAGGAGCTACTGCTTTTTTAGGTGGTAGCCTAGGCCTGGTTGCTAATGACATGAAGAGAGTTATTGCCTACTCGACTTGTTCCCAATTAGGTTATATGATATATGCTATAGGTGTTTCTGCATATAGCATAAGTTTATACCACCTAGTAAACCATGCTTTCTTCAAAGCACTTTTATTCTTAAGTGCCGGTAGTGTTATTCATGCCCTATCTGACGAACAGGATCTACGGAAAATGGGAGGTCTAAGAAAAATTCTGGGCTACACTTACGCCTTAATGCTAATCGGATCGATTAGTTTAATGGGTCTACCCTTTACAACTGGATTCTACTCTAAAGAAGTGATTTTAGGGCTAGGGTATTTTAGTACTTCTTTAAGCGGAGGTGCCGGTTATATTTTATGTTTAATATCAGCCTTATTCACTACAATTTATTCAGTAAGGTTGATTTGTAATGGTTTCATTGTGACACCTGCCGCACCCGTTAAGAATGTGGCATCTTCACGAGCGGAGCTAGAACCAGACTTGCTAATGACGGTACCTTTAGGGATACTAGGGGTTTTAAGTTTAACATTCGGGTACTTCGCGAACGACCTTTTTTCTCAACATTCTATGTTTTTAGATTTTTCTTTGTTTACACTACCAAAAAATTTAAAAACTGAATATTGGGGTGGAGGCTTTGCAGCACTAGCTTTAACTTTAATTGGCCTATTATTTGCACTATTTTTAAATTTAGGAGCTTTTAAAACCTTTAACAGGTTTTTCTTTAAAAATTCTTATTTACGAAATGCGTATAACCTTTTAAGTCAAAGATATTATTTTGACCACCTATTCTCAATGGTTGCAACTTTAGGTGTTTTAAGATTAGGTTATTTAGGAGCTAAAGAATTAGATAAAGGTCTTGGAGAGTTTATTGGCCCTACGGGTATTTCCAATGGCTTACATAATTTAGGAAGTGGTACTGCTACGAAACCTTCCGCGAATAAAGTTAGTAGTTACCCTTCAACTTTAAAAAACGAAAGCCCTATGTTATACGGTCAATATTTAATATTAACCATATTAATTTGGATTGCTTACGCCTGTAGTTACGCACTATAAATTATTGCAACCTGCCCTAAGTCTTTAGACTACTACCCTAAGTCTTTAGACTAAGTCTTTAGACTAAGTCTTTAGACTACGGGAGTGCGGAGCTTTGCCGTAGGTGAGCGGAGCTTACCAGTAAGGGTAGCCAGGCTATCGCCAGGCTATCTTCTTAAATATAAGGTGCAACAAGGCTTGCAACCAACCTTTTGCTGACTAGAGGTTGTCGGGCGCTTAGCGCAAGAAACCTGTTATAAGAACAACTTACAAGATAAAATTTAAGCTTATAAGCAAAGATATCTAGTTATCTAGTTATCTAGTTATAGTTATATAGTTACAGGTTAATTTACTATAACCTAAATAACTAGAAGGGCGTAAGCCGGGCGTAAGCCAAAATAAGTAAAAGACAATAAACCATTAAGATATCTATGTTACTAATTATGGGATTGCTAATTGCGGCAAGTTTGACTATTTTTGGCAAATTTGGTATTGCTAAGAGTGCAAAAGCAGAAGTTATTGCACTATATGCTACAACCATTGCTTTAATAATGTCTATTTATAATATAATCATAAGCTTTAGCCCTCAACAAAGTCTAAATTCAATGATTCCGATTATACCACAAAAAATGGACTGGAATAGTGAGGCAGTTAATCAAGAAATCGGTAAAGAATTAAAACTAGACGAGGAACATTGGGCTTACGCAGAGAGTAGCCAGACTACAATGAGTACTTTCATTAATGAAATGAATTTAGACTCCGAATATGCGAGTTTTGATGGCTTAACTTCCGTGTTCGTGGCGTTGACTGCGATTATTACGCCAATTGCAATATTGGCTTCCGAGAAAAGAACAGAAATGCTATCATCTCTGTTACTAGTTGAAGCTTTGCTGCTTGGGGCTTTTGTTACTCTAGACTTTGTTACCTTTTACGCGCTTTTCGAATCAGTGTTGATTCCTATGTTTTTCCTAATTGGAGGTACCGGTTCCGGTACTACTATTTTTAGAACAAGTGCCGCCTATCGTTTATTTATTTATACATTGGCGGGCTCTGTTTTAATGCTTTTAAGCCTTATTACAATATACTTAGAAACCGGGACACTTAACTGGTACCACTTAGTTTTAAAATGCGTATATACGACGACACCGGAGCTTAGCTTAGAGCTAGGTAGCGTAGCTAGTAGTGTAGACGGCTCAAGTGTTTTACAAGGGCGGAGCGCGCTAAACCAGAGCTTGGTTCTTTTCCCTTTAATTTTCATTGCTTTTGCAGTTAAAGTTCCGATGATACCCGTGCATTTGTGGCTACCCGAAGCTCATACAATTGCGCCTACACCGGGCTCAATGATATTGGCAGCACTATTACTAAAACTAGGAGGGTACGGGATCTTAAGATGGCTAATGCCTATTTTCCCGGAAGCTTCTATTTATTACTCACCCGTAATATTAGTGATTGCCGCCATAAGCACAACTTTTGCATCTTTAACTTGTTTAAGACAAATTGACGTAAAAAGAATTGTGGCCTATAGTTCTATTGTACATATGAATATATGTATTTATAGTCTTTTCACTTTAAACCCATTAGCGCTTAAAGGTGCAATATTTGAAATGTTTAGCCACGGTATTATTTCTACCGGAATGTTCTTTTTAATTGGTACAATTTACAACCGACACTACACACGAGTTCTTAAATATTTTAGAGGTTTAGCCTTAACTATGCCGCTTTTTGCTACCGTTTTTTTCATTTTCGTTCTAGCAAATAGTGCAGTACCTTTAACTTGCGGTTTCATTGGTGAATTTGTTATGCTTAGTGGTTCTATGGCTTCTTTACCAGTTTTAACTTTAATTTTAACTCTTAGCACAATTGTTAATGCCGCCTATAATATTTGGCTATTTAACCGAATGTGCTTTGGGGGTTACTCTCCATATCTTCTTAAAACTAAAGATTTAACTCGAAGAGAAGCTTATGTGCTTTCACCTTTAGTTTTCTATATTTTCTTTTTAGGTCTATCTCCAAACTTTCTGTTTATGCTAATACACTAATACTAATACTTACCTTAGTCAACACTTTAAAAATTAATTATCAAAAATTAATTAGCTACGCTGCGTAGCTAAGCTACGCTGCTACGCTAGTCCGTAGGTAAGCTACGCTGCTACGCTGCTACGCTAGACCGTAGGTACCTCTTATAAATTTTCAAAGATAAATAACAAACCACAATGCAGTTATTGTTCTAGTGTAAAAGCTTTTATAGTTATCTAGTTATCTTGGCTTACGCCCGGCTTACGCCCGGCTTACGCCCTTATATTTAGAGAACAATAACTTTGCAAGGTTTAGGGAAGGGGAGTAGAGCTTACCTGTCCTACCTGTACGTAGGTAGGACCGGTAGGTGCTCTGCCCAAAGTAAGTTCAAATCTTGCTATCTTTAAAGGCTTTATTTTTATATTTGCTTACCTACGGACCTGTACGAAGGTAGGACCGTTCTATCAGTAGGTTCAGTTAAGTCCAATAGGTAAGCTTAAGCTCAAAATAAGGTAAGGATATTCAGATATTAATATTTTAGGTGCGGAGTTTAGAAATCTTCGCAACTGCTATCGAATAAATTTAAAATAGATTAAGAAAAAACGGGTTAAACTAGCCATTTTTTGTCAGGGCGCATTATATAGGCAACATAGATTGCCTATGCTTAGCCGTGAGGTAAGCATAAAGCGAAAAAACGTACCCTAGCGCAAAAGCGTATAAGTATAAAACATAGTGAAGTGAAACATCTAAGTAACTATAGGAATAAAAAAGAAAACTGATACCATTAGTAGCGGCGAGCGAAAGTGGTTTAACTAGTCTAAAGGGCAACCAACTACCGTGGATAATAAATCCTTGTAACAACGGAAGACTAAATACGAAAAAATGAGCGAAAGTGAAAAGTATTGTGAAAGAAAGTTTAAGTTAAATAAAAGCATTTAATTTCGTTTTATACTAAAAGATTTAAAAGGTTACTCATAACTAAAATAGTGCGTAAACTGTAAACTAACAAAAAGTTAGTATAAAATATAAATAACCGTTTTTTTATAAGCAGTAGGAGCAAGCTTGTTAAGCTTTTATTTAAGAAGCGCCATATAACAATTTTTGTGACTACGTACCTTTTGCATAATGGGTGAATTGCTTGCCCATTTACAGATCTATATTGATCTTATAAACTGACTCATGACTTAACAAGTCGGTGTGGCCGCAGGCGTGGCCGCAGGCCCCGCTAACGGTGAACCCCTAAGGGTTAATATACTTAACCTATGGCGATACCGTGGGAAGCTGTAGATATGTGGAATAACGTTTTTAGCGGTATAAAGTTTACAACTTTATCTATCTATTAGCCCCGTAACGACTGATTCGAAAGATGAGAGCTATCAATGTGGGATAAGGAACAGGAGAAAAGCTTAGAAGCTTTGTGTCCTGATCCTCCGCAGGTAAGCTAACACGTCAGCACTTTAATATTCCAGATAATCATGGAACACGGACATTACAAATAATAGGGACCACGATATAAACACTTTTAATTCTACTTGTCGGAACGTTGTCGGAACGTTGTCGGAACGTTGTCGGAACGTGAGAACCTTGCTCTACCGTAGGTAGTGCGAAGCGTAGGTAACTCTTGCAATATGGCGCTTTAGCGCCAGGCGGAGTTTAATAGAACAAGATAACAAGATAACAAGTACTTTAAAGGGTTCTAAATTAGAAGAGTAAGCGTAAGCAAGAAATATTAATAGGTTTATTTTTAAGAAATTTATTCTAAAAAAAAAATAAACCTTAATCTAATACTCTTAGTCTATGATTAAGAACTTTAGTAAACAGTAAACTGCAGTATTAGTGCTTATTTAAGAGTAACGAGTTCCAAGTTTCTAAAATTATTTTAAAGTTGAAGGTATAGTCTAATCGGTTATGAAAATAACCGTACATATGCAGCAAGTTAGTAAGATAAAGCAAGCTTAAAAGAATTAAAGGCATAGCGAAAGCGTTTTAAAGTTTTAATTACTAGACCCGAAACCGAGTGAGCTAGCCATGGACAGGTGTTAGACCGAACGGGTGCCTGTAGCATTAGGCTCCGATGATCTGTGGTTAGGGGTAAGCGCAAGTTTTTTGCCCACTAGACGAGAAATTGTTTTGTTAAATCCAACTCATAACGGGGAAACCTAAAGTTTTTGCATTTCCTACAACCCTTAGGGGTTCACAGGCGCATAAACTATGGCAATCCCGTGGGAAGCTGTGTCGGTCTGAGGAACAAAGGCGACGCCAGAGGCGACGACTAAATTAATGAGCTTATGCTTTTAATGCCGACATTAGCCCCGTAACGACTGATTTGAAAAATGAGAGTAGTGATATAAGTGCGCTTAAGCGCCTCCTGCTAACACGTTGGCACTCTAAAGTTCCAACCTGCCACGAATAAATTTACGAAAAACTTTTATATCTAAAGCAGGCTTAGAGTTGAAGGTATAGTCTAAACCGTATTGAAAGATACGGAAAGTTTGGAAAAGCCAATCGAACTCGGAGATAGCTGGTTTTACGCGAAACCTATTAAAGTAGGGCGCGCACTATCTTAGCTTAACCTTTTGGGGCGAGTAAGAATCTATTTTGTCAGGTAAGGTATTTTAAAGATTGGAGAGATTTCACGATTTCTAACCGAAAGGAACCAGTAGGCTTTATATTATAAAGCTGTAGAGGGTGGCGGAAACGCTTTACTTCACTTTAGCGATCTAATAAATTGGCAAAATGTTAAAGGTGCGCAGACAGACTTTAGGTGATAAGGTCTAAAGTCAAAAGGGGAAGAGCCCAGAACAGTAAATAAGGTCCCTAAATATAACTAAGTGGATAAAGGCATCTAAATACCGGGGGGTCGGACTATCTTTTTAGACCTCCTGGTTTCTCGTGACCTTCTTACGGTGGGCTTGGAAGCAGCCATCTGTTTGAGAGTGCGTAGTAGCTCATTGTTGGAATAAAAAAAGTGTTCGTTCATCGTTCACTAAGGAGAATTAGGGCTAAAAATTTATGGGCCTAAGTTATATACCGAATTTCTGTGTTGTTAAAAAAGAATAACAACGGTAGCGTAACGCTGCAAATTTTCTTAGTTGTTGTAAAATAATCGAGAATTAAATTTGCAGGTGATAATGCTGACATGAGTAACATGTTGTTTTTAATATTCGTATTAAAAATAACCGCCGTCCAAGGTAAAATATTTATGGTGCCTAAGCTCTTGCTTACCTACGATCTAGTTAGCGCTTCTAAACAAAGCGCTAATCTAGTACCTAGACTAAAATTGCGATGGAATGTGTTAGATAAGAGTCTTTTTCAAGGAATGTAAACTTAGCAGACCGTCGTAGGTAGCTACTGTAACAACTCCAAAAACTTCAAGAGAAGTGAACTTCGTTCCTACTCTCAACTGTAAGTATGAAAAAGCGGGAAAAGCTCTAACTAATAAATTTTTAATTTATTACACCAAACTAGATACCGACTCAGGTGGACATATATAGGCGATGGAAGAAGAATCTTGAAGGAACTCGGCAAAATGACCCAGTAACTTAGGAAAAAGGGGTAGAGTTTTATAACTTTAACGTAATTGGGGAGAACGACTGTCTACTAACAACACAGGACTCTGCAAACACATCAAACGTGGAAGTATAGGGTCTGAGACTTGCTCAGTGCTGGCTGGTGAATCGCCCCGTTTTTTATCTTGTCTAATGTAATAATTAGCAAAATAGAAGGTGGGGTATAAGCCCCAGTAAACAGCGGCTGTAACCATAACGGTCCAAAGGTAGTCAAATTACTTGGCGCTTAATTGGCGTCTTCATGAATAGTTTAACGATTCTCCTACTGTCTCCAAGATTTATCCTGTGAAATTGTAATCGCGGTGAAAATACCGCGTATTTCTAGCTAGACGGAAAGACCCTATGAAGCTTAACTATAGGCTAGCCTTGGCCTTAATGCCTTTTACCAGAGGAAGAGCATATCGTTACTACCTATAGAAGAGAGCGTTATCGCCTAACCATATTAGGCACACCATGCCTGGGACAGTGCTAGTTGGGTAGTTTTGCTGGGGCGGTTGCCTCCCAAATAGTAACGGAGGTGCGCAAGCAATATATGCAAAATTTTGATACAAAATTGAATATTTTTAGAAGGTTGGCTCAACTTAATCTTTGTAGGTTATGTAGAAAGTGTAATGGCTAAGCCAATCTTGACTGTAAGAGTGACAACTCGAGCAGGGATGAGTTTCGACTTGTCGACGACTTGTCGGTCATAGTGATCCGGAATGCGGTTTGTAACAACCCTTCCGCTCATCGAATTAAAGCTACTCTAGGGATAGAGCTAATCAATACAGCCTAAGGAGTATAAACTTGTCCCTGTTCTTATTTCACAATAAGAACTTTAAACCGGGTGAATTGCAAGAAACGCTAAAGCCATCTTTAGGCCATGCCAATTTGCAGCGAAGCTATATTTAGTCCAAGAACCCTTTTCTTTAAGTATATAGAACGTTCAACGACTAGGAGGTGATTAGACTAACAATATTCCTCCCACGAGCGCCCGGCATTATACCCTTGTACATTTAGTTATAACAATAATACCTTACGAGTCTTACATTCTTACATTCTTACGAGTAGAGCGGTCCTACCTTCGTACAGGTAAGCTAACCTAAAATTTTTAATCGGATTTTTCAATTTAAAAAAAATTATTAGGTCGTATTGGTTAAGCGGTTAAGCTTATCTTATAAGCAGTTTCGTAACCTTGGTATCTTATATATGGTATAAGGTTTAAGGTATAATGATGACATAGTCTGAACTATAGTGTAAAGCTATAGAAGTAGAACTTTAAAATGTTTTACGTTAACAAATTTGAACAGGCTTATCGCGTTTGATAGTACATATCGACAACGCGGTTTGGCACCTCGATCGGGGGCTGGTAGGCTGTAAGGCCTATTGTATGAAACTGCTATTTGCTGGGACATCTGGGTATCTTTGCTACGAGTAGTAATAGATAGATAAAGAAACCTATTACTACCGGAACAGTGCAAAGTGCAGACAATCAGCAGGGAAGTTCTCTGCTTTATTTTGTATATAAAGTATAACCCCTCAACGACTAAACGCAGAAATCCTAAATTGGATTATTATATAGTCTGATCTATAACGCGAGTTATAGTTGTAATATTACATTTTATTACAAAAGTTTAAAAATCTATCTAATCTATGAAACTAAATCAAATACAAAAAGATGTTTTATTTGGGGGACTTTTAGGTGATTTATCTTTACAAACTTACAGTAATGGTAACTCGTGGAGAGTTAGGTGTTTACAAAAAAGAGAAAATCTAGCTTACGTAATTCACATAAGCGAAACCTTTAGTGAATTTGTAAAAACCCCCGCTAAAATTATCAATGATCCTAGCGAAGCTCTACACAAAGTAACTCTTAAAAATTACAGTAAAGCTTATTTTAATACTTTGGTTGGAGCACTCGCACCGGTTTTTAAGGAATATGGTGCTATGTTTTATGAACTAGAACCCTGCGCTTACCTACGGACAGCGCCTTATAAAAATGGTAAAAGTGTTTACAGCAGACATAAAAAGGTTTTACCCTCGTTCAACATTATTTATGAGGCTTTAACCCCAAGAGCTATAGCCTATTGGTTTATGGATGACGGCTCATATAAAACTACTAATAAGAGTATTAGGTTTTGTACTGAAAGTTTTACTCTAGAAGAAAACATCCGATTATGTGAGGTTTTAAAAAAACGATATAACTGGAAAGTCAATGTTATCCGTCACAATAAAAGTTACAGAATTGCAATGTCAAAAACTAGTTTTGAAAGTTTTAAAGATACAATAGAGATATATGTACTCCCACTATTTAAGTATAAGAGCGTAGCTCTCGGGAACATTTAACTTAACAATATGCGATGTTGACTCATCCTTCACCTGGGGGTGTAAGCGCTCCCAAGGGTTTGGTTGTTCGCCAATTAAAAGGGTACGTGAGTTCTTAATAAGACTCAGATGGGTAAATATTAAATATAAAATATTTATTTACTTATAGTCCTATTTGCTTATAGTGTATACCCTACCGTTGGTCCGTTGGTCCGTTGGTCCGTTGGTCCGTTGGTAGCTACGCTTAAGCGTAGATCAGTAGGGACAGGGACAGTTCTTGCAGTAAGCAGTAGAGCTTAAATGAATTAGTGAACTTTTCTGCCCAAGAAAGAATATCTTCTACTATCTTCTACTCCTGAAAATCAACAAGGTATACGGGGTATACTCATAAGTTTTTGTGTAATTTGTACAAAAAAACAAATAAATAATAGGAGGAACCGACGGGTTTCTCGGGTTAAATAACTATATTAGGGCGTAAGCCGGGCGTAAGCCGGGCGTAAGCCGGGCGTAAGCCGGGCGTAAGCTTATAAAAGTTATTTTATCTGGCAATATCGGTGAAAACGGTTAAAATGCTATTTCCTTAGCCCTTTGGTAAGATTTCTTTCAGAAATCTAACCTTAGGCTTAGCACAAGACCGTCGGCGGTGTATAACGTCGCTACAGACTGGGTCACCAATGGGTGCCTGAAATGGTGCTTAATGTACAGTCGGAATTCTTGTAAGCTTGCTTACGCTTACTGCGGAAAGTAGAGGCTTATTTTGTTATGGTTAGGTACCTACGGTAACCTACGGTAACCTACTAACAAGGCATTAAAAGTTTGGAAATTTGATTTATGCTTTTAATGCTTAGAATTTGGAGTTTAGAACAGCGTGAGCTAGTTCGGATCCTATCTACTAGAATATATTAGAACTTACAGATGTTATTAGCATTGTACGAAAGGACTCGCAAGTATGGACCTATAGTGCAGGGTATACCCGTAGCCACGTCCGTCATAGATAATCACTGATTGCGTATTAAGTGAGAAACTTGCATCTAAATGAGTTTTATGGATACGAGATAGAATATCTCGCTTATAGGCCAAAAATGCAAAAGCAATATATGCTTAGTTTATTGGTACTAATCTTTCCTTCTTTTTTAAATTTCGATAGCTTAAGCTTACCCTTTTTTACCTGCATACCTAAATACCTAACCCTTCTTATACTAACACATATTTTATATATTGGGGTCCTACCTTCGTACAGGTAGCTACGCTAGCTTACCTACGGACCGCAAGACCGTAGTTAAGTTACCTAAATAAGAACTATTGGAGAGCTTCGCTCTACCGTGTAGTACTTAGCGTACTTAGCGTACTTAGCGTACTTTAGGATAAATATATATTTAAGAAGCGCCTTATAATGAAAAATATTTATATTGCTCTTTATATATAAGGCGGACGTAGGTAAGCAGCGAAGCCTACGGACAACATTGACATTAAGTGTTAGGTGTAAGGAGTAAGGAATAAGGAGTGAGTATACACAATATTTTGCGCGTAGCGCCTAAAAGTAATTAGGTATTTTGCGCGTAGCGCCTAGGAACAATTGTACTATGGAACACTGTAACACACTTAGTACGGATAATATTTATACGGGGACACGGGGGCACGTGTGGTGAAGATTAAACGAATGCAAAGGCATGAAGATTAAACGAAGGCAGAGGCAGAAAGCGTAGCTACCTGTCCGTAGGTAGGACAGGAAACGTAGCGTAGAGACGAAGGCAGAGGGACGAAGGCATAGAGACGAAGGCGAAGGCAGAGGCGTAAAGACGAAGCGTAGGGACGAAGGCGAAGGCAGAAGCCTATGATTTTTTTAAAATCTAAGGTTAGATTTCTGAAAGAAATCTTACCAAAGGCAGAGGGACGAAGGCGTAGAGACGAAGACGAAGCATAAAGGCTAAGGCAGAGGGACGAAGGCTAAGGCAGAGGGACGAAGGCCAAGACAAAGGCGAAGACGAGAGTAAAGGCGTAGGGACGTAGCCTTATGAAGACGAAGACGAAATAAAATATAAGGTAAGTTTTGTGACCAAACCTACGAAAAAAGAGGTAGCTACGCACACCTCTTTTAAGGTCACAAAACTTTACCTTATACGAGCTCTAACCGTAGGTTAGCGAAGCTAACCTGCGGTAGAGCGCCTAGAGGATATATATCCTCTGCGTCGTATGTAAAGTCTTGAGTAAGACGAAAAGACTTTATTATATATTTATTATAAATATATAATAATACATTCATAAGATATGCGTAAAGTATACTTTCCCCCTATCTTCCTTCTGTTCTTTATTATATATTTATATTCCCCCCCTTTATACAAAAGTTTGTAACGTAATTTTGAGCTCGACAATGATTTTCTACGCAAAAGTGAAGTAAGAGCTCAAATTATCCCTATTAAGGGTTAATATTAACGGTTCCCTAATAAATATTATATTAGTTGTTTGTAAGTAGTAGCGCAAGCAGTAGCGCAAGCAAAATGTTTAGTGCTCAGTGTTCATAAAACACATATAGCTTACGGTCGTGGGGCCGTGGGGTCGTGGTGTCCTAATATAAGCTTAGAAGGTTAGTGCAAAGTGAAGTAATTGGTAACTTGTGGGGCTCATGATCCCAAATTATAGGTTCAAATCCTGTCTTTGCAAAGTGGGTATTGTAGAAATGGTAGATACGGTGAACTTAGGATTCACAATTTAGGGGTTCGAGTCCCTTTACCCATAGTAAAACGTTCCCCCGGGTAGGTAAGCGTAAGCACAGGGTAAAGGAGAGATGGCTGAGCGGCTTAAAGCGTGGCACTTGAAATGTTACGAAGGATTTCTATGTTCTTCCGTGGGTTCAAATCCCACTCTCTCCGATCGCGTAGCAGGCGTAGCAGGCGTAGCAGGCGTAGCAGGCGTAGCAGGCGTAGCAGGCGTAGCAGGCGTAGCAGGCGTAGCAGGCGTAAGGGTGTATAGCTTAGTGGTAAAGCAGTGGACTTTTAATCCGTTGACCAAGGTTCGATACCTTGTACGCCCAACCGTAGGTAGACGAAGCACTTTTATCATCTAGAACGCGAAGCGCCGCGAAGCGCCCTATGTACCGTAAAGGTAAACCAGTACTCCCGTACTTCGTGAAACAAGGTGAAACTTCGGAAATGAAGAATGTATAGCTCAATTGGTAGAGCAGTAGATCGATAATCTACCCGCTAGTGGTTCGAGTCCATTTACATTCAGCCGGTGAATGTGACGGAACTGGTATACGTGTTAGATTTAAAATCTAATGGCTTAGGTCTTAAGGGTTCGACTCCCTTCATTCATACGAGAGCTACGCTCTACCCCCCATCAAAGTAGCTCAATTGGTAGAGCATTAGTTTTACACACTAGCGGCTATAGGTTCGAGCCCTATCTTTGATAAACTCTTATATCTAATAAGCCTACGCGGCTACGCAGACTAAAGGGTAGACAAGAGTAAAAACATTTATAATTTAAGATTAGCTTCGCTGCTACGCTAGACCGTAGGTAAGCACTTAACTTACTTTATACGAGGATACGAGCCCTAATTAGAATAGCTACGCTAGCTTACCTGTACGAAGGTAGGACCGCTAGCTTACCTGTACGAAGGTAGGACCGCACTTTTTAAGTATGCAGCGCATATTATCATATAAGTGCGGTCCGTAGGTAAGCTATCCAATATTATAATGTTATAATGTTACAATGTTACCTATTCGTCTTAACTGAACCTGTCGTAGAGCGTAGCAGTAGCAAAGCTAGTAGCAAAGCTTACCTACGCTTCGCACTACCTACGGTAGAGCAAAGCTCTCCTACGTCCGCCTGAGTAGCTCAATTGGCAGAGCTTTAGTCTTGTAAACTAATGGTTGTGGGTTCAAATCTCACCTCTGGCAGACTTCACTTCCCGGTACCTGCGTACCTGCGTACCTACGTAAGCCTTAATGGATAGGTGGCCGAGTGGCTTAAGGTGTGGGCTTGCTAAGCCCCCGAAGTACTTGTTATTTCCGTGAGTTCGAATCTCACCCTATCCAGTAGGCATTGCAAAAGGCATACCCAGACGAGCGCCCTGAGCGCCCTCGGGGTTAGGTAGCAACCTTTTTGCTCAGTAAGGGTTAAAGTTGTAAGAATGTACGAATGTAAGAATGCAAGGCAAAGGGCAATAGCTGAATTGGTACAGCATTTCGCTCATAACGATTCCTGTGTGGGTTCAAGTCCCGCTTGCCCTATTAGCCTTTTTAAATATTTTTACATTAGGTAAATGCAACCAGTGGTCGCCGTACCGTCGTACGCGTAATGTTACGCAAGTGCGAAGCGTGCGAAGCGTGCGAAGCAGCCATGTGGTATAAGTGCGGTCGAGCGTAGCTCTCGAGCTACGCTCTCTCCGCAGGTAAGCTAAATAAAAACAATGTTATATCTGATTTTGGCCTTGAAGTCTCTTATTTTGATTGTGTCAGTGCTTATTTCGATTGCATATCTAACTGCGGTAGAACGAAAAGTAATGGGTTCTATTCAAAGAAGAATAGGTCCGACGACGGTAGGTATGTATGGAACATTGCAACCCTTCGCGGATGCGTTAAAACTATTCCTAAAAGAAGTAGTTTTGCCCGTTTTCTCAAACCGTAATCTTTTCCTAGGTGCCCCAGTCGTTACTTTAACTTTAAGTTTTGTAGGTTGGGCCGTAATCCCTTTAGAAAAAGGAGTAGTAATAAGCGACTTTTCCCTAGGGATTCTTTTCTTGCTTGCGGTTTCTAGTTTAGGTATATACGGGATTGTCTTTTCAGGATGGGCCGCAGGTTCTAAATACTCTTTGATGGGTTCATTAAGATCGACTGCTCAAATGATTAGTTACGAAGTAGCCTTGAGCTTGCTTATTCTTTGTGTCATTTTTTGTAGCGGTACCCTATCTATCACAGGTCTTTGCGAAGCCCAAAAGTCTGTGCCATTTATCCTACCTTTAGCACCCATTGCCTTAATGTTTTATATTTCAATGCTTGCTGAAACAAATAGAGCTCCTTTCGACTTACCTGAGGCTAAGACGTTATCATACTACACAGATTTGGCCTCATTAAAGATCGCTATATGCTGGAATACCCTAAAGGGTTAAGTACTCAAGTTAGCTTACCTGTACGAAGGTAGGACCGCTAACTTAGTTAAAATCTTAATTATGTTACAATGGGCAATCAGCCGGAAACCATATTACGGGCTCCCCAGAGACTACACGCGATCATGCTAGTTAAACTATTATACTAGTATATGGTATAGTCCAACCACATATCAAAGTGTGTGAAGTAAGTTAAAATTAGCCTATCACCTATTTATCTCTATACTAACGCTTACCTACGGTCTTTAAACCATATTTCATCTAAACGACAAATATTATATAATATAAGTAATTTATTATTTTATAAATGTTATATAATATTCTTAGTCTTAGCGTCTAAATGGTAAACAAAAACAATACATTGGTAGTGCGTAGTGCGTAGTGCGGTCTAGTAGTTCGTGCAAGATATTTAATATGTTACTTTTAATTTACAACTTTGGAATCTGAGCTAGTGTCCGGTTTCTTCACAGAGCACTCCGCTTTCCCTTTCGCCTTTTTCTTTTTAGGGGAATATGGTAATATGATACTTATCTCAGCCTTAGCTTCTTTCTTATTTTTAGGAGGATATTTATATCCTAGTTTTATCCCACACTATTTACATATCCCGGGTTTAGCTTTAGGTTTAAAAATAGTATTTTTATTATTTGGCTTTGTATGGGTTAGAGCAACATTTCCTAGATTTAGGTATGATCAATTAATGTCTGTGATGTGGAAATCATTTTTACCTTTAGGTATTGGTTTCATTTTATTAGTGCCATCTTTAATCATTTGCTTAGTTTAAGTTTAAGTTTAAATAACTTTTAATATACTTACACTAAGCCACTAAGCTTACGCGTAACTCAAAATTTTACTAGTTATTAGCAATTGTAGTAACGTAAGTATAAAGCTTTTACTAGTACAAGAGATAATAATTAATTAAAGCACGAGTTTTGTTTAGTCTCGCACCAGTACGAGACAAGCGCTAATAGATTTTAGCATACGTTTATAGTTTATATTAAAACGCTTACTGAGCCTTACGTTCCGAGCTAATACTCGTAGTAAAAGCATAAGTTTGCGTATGCAATACGGGCATACTGCATATAAGAAATGCACATAAGTTAGCCATAAACTCACACTATACAATCATAAATGTTACAACAAGGATGTAAATATATTGGTGCCGGTTTAGCTGCCTTTGGGTTAGCTGGAGCAGGTATCGGAGTTGGATTAGTTTTTGCTGCATCTATTTACGGTACAGCTAGAAACCCTTCTCAAAGCAAAGCTTTATTCTCTTTAACTATTTTAGGTTTCGCCTTAACAGAAGCTGTTGGGCTTTTCGCTTTAATGGTTTCATTCGTTATCTTATATTCTTAATTTAATACTAACTTTAAAATTTATAAGGATATTCATTATTAAATAATTATAATTAGTCATAAAATTAGGGTTAAATTTTAAATTTTATTAGGAGTTAAATAGGAGTCAAATAGGTGACAAAGAGGACAAAAAAATAAAATTATTAAAAGATAAAGAGGTCAGAGGAATTAATCAAGGTTGTTGTTATTTTCAGAGTTTCACAATTAAGGGGTTCGAATCCCTTATAGACGCACCACGGAGTATAGTTCAATGGTAGAACGATGGTTTTGGGTATCATTGGTTGAAAGTTCAAGTCTTTCTATTCCGAAAATAAGCTTATAAGCTTATAAGCTTACCTATATATATAAAGAGTTAAAGGAGTTGGGGTAGCTCAGTTGGTAGAGCGTCGGTCTGCAAAGCCGTGTTGCATGGGTTCAAGTCCCATCTCCGACTTGTGACGCGGTACAAATAAAAATTATTTAAGTTGACTATAACATAAGGCGCTTCGCGGCGCCTTGCGCAAAATAAGTGTAATATGTTTAATGAAAGTTATAAAACCAAGGTACGAGTTTCGCTTAGCGCGCTTAGCGCGCTTACTGCAACAGTTAAACTTTTTATGTTTAATGCTTAAATGTTAAGCAATGTTTGTAAGTTTGTAAGTGCGCTTACCTACGGTAGAGCAGTCCGCAGGTAGCTCTCTCCTACGGACCTACGGTAGCGCCGACCTTCATTAAAGATGTAAAGCTTAACGCTTATGCTTTTTGCACACTTAGAGATAAGTAGTTAGAAAAAGTAGTGTGTAGTAGTTATATGTTATATGTTATATGTAATATGTAATATGTAATATGTAATATCAAAAAACTTGCAGAAAATGTTATATTTATCACCATTAGGACAGTTTAAAATTTATTCTTACTTAAATTTAGGACTATTTTCTTTAACAAATTTTTCTTTAACTTCTTTAACCTTTATTCTATCTTTATTAGTATTTTTAGTAGGAGGTACTACCGATTCTTATAGTAAGAACGGAAAAGGGGCTCTTCTTAAAAACGCATATATAAATAAAGCTTTATTAGGCTTATGTAGCTTTATTTATGGTGTAGTGGTATCAAGTTTAGGTTCAAAAAACCGAAGCTACTTTGGGGTAGTATTAACTTTGTTTATTAGCGTATTTGGTTTCAATCTTTTAGGTTTGATTCCTTATAGCTTTACATTAACTAGCCATCTAATAATTGCACTGAGCTTCAGTGTACCCGTTTTCGTAGCAATGACGGGGGAAGCGATTTATCGGCATAAAGGTGCTTTTTTCTCTTTATTTTTACCAGCCGGTGCACCAATCGCGTTAATACCTTTATTAACGGGGATTGAGTTTATTTCTTACATCGTAAGAATGTTTAGCTTAGCAATCCGATTAGCCGCAAACCTAATTGCAGGACATGTTATTCTAAAAATTATAGCTTCTGCTTGTGCAGGTTTATTCACGGGGGGTGCTACTAGCGTAGCTCTTTCAGTGTTACCTTTAGGGGCCTTAGTGATATTTTATTGCCTAGAGTTCGCAGTAGCCGGACTACAAGCTTACGTATTTGCCGTTTTATGTTGTAACTACTTAAACGACGGTATTAATATGGGTCACTAGTCCTTCCTTTGTTGGACCTTGCAATCTTTAATGCCTTTTGCCTTTAAACCCTCTTCGTCTAGTCGGTCAGGACGTCGCCTTTTCACGGTGGCAACGCAGGTTCAAGTCCTGTAGGGGGTACCCTGATGATGTAACTCAGTTGGTAGAGTGACCCTTTGTCATAGGGTAAGTTCGTGGGTTCAAGTCCCATCATCATCGAACATAACTCAAATAAACGAAAAAACATTTTATATTAATAATAATTAATATTTTTCGGTTTGTCCCGAAGCGTCGTTGCGAAGCGCCTAGTATAAGCGCGACAATTGCGAGTGCAGTATTAAAAAAATAAAGAGTAAGTAAGTACAAAAACTTAATAAAAATTAAGAAAAAGATGGCAGGTCTTTAAGAACTGCGCATTTCAGTAAAAAATAGAAGGAAAGTTAAATGTTTAATGTTTCATAAAATTTAAAGGGTATGGTCCTGGCTCAGAGTATACGCTAGTTACCGGCCAAACACATGCTAGTCAAACATTGCCAAAGGAAGTAGTTAAAGCATTAAGGCATAACGAAAAAAGGAAATGTGGCGTTCGGGTGAGTAAAAAATAGGAAGCAAGTTAAATGTAGTTATCGGGTAAATCCCAGACGATTAAATAATCGGTTGTTTAACCACCTATATGGGATTAGGCAGAAAAGTTGTTTAAAAAAAGCTTTAGCCGATGATCCCTACGCCAAGTGAGAGCTTTTAGGCGCACAAAGGGTGCAAATCCCTTGTCACGTACGTGTCCAGCAGTGAGGAATATTGGGCAATGCTCGAAAGAGTGACCCAACCAGGTAAAATCTTCTAAAAGAAGGGGTTGCACCAAAGAAAAAGACATAAGGTGCAAAGGAAGTCCTGACTAAATTTCGTGCCAGCAGTCGCGGCAAAACGGAGAGGGCAAGCGTAGTTCGGAAAGATTGGGTGTTAAGGGTCTGTAGATGGTAGGGCAAGCGTGGATTTACGGAAAAGTAAATTTGTACCAACTGCCGGGGATTGAGAGTTTACGAGCTCTTCCCGCATTAAGATTGAGGTTTAGGAGGCGTTTCGCGCAAAGCCGAAAAGCATGATTAATGTTAACTAGAGTTTTGTAGAAGGTCATCAGAATTCTTGGAGTAAGGATGAAATCTCTTAATACCTCGACGAATTCCGTTAGGCGAAGGCAGAGACCTATACAATACTGACATCGATAGACGTAAGCTCGGGTAGCGAAGAGGATTAGGGACCCCTGTAGTCCGAGCCGTCAACAATGGGTGCTATTAAAACAGTTTACGCTAAAGCACCTCACCTGGGGAGTACGGTCGCCCGACTAAAACCCAAAGGACTAGACGGGATCCCAAACAAGCAGTGGAGTATGTGGTTTAATGCGATGATCCGCGCAGAATCTTACCAGTCCTTGAGAATAGAGGAGAGCTCCTCTTTGGTGGAGCTTTGGCTCTGCCTGTCTGGCGTTGCATGGCTGTCGACAGCCCGTGCCGTGAGGTGTTCCCCTTTTATTAATTTCGAAGAGGCCTAACGGGCGAAACCCTACACATCTTAACTATATGTATAGAGTAGGCGGAGGTCAAGTTAGCATGGCCCATATGGACTGGGCTACACATGTACTACGAGAGCGGTCTTAAAAAGGTTGCCGAGGAGTGTTTCGCAGACCGAAGGTAGGCCGAACACTTTCTCCGCTAATCCGTAAAAACCGCTAGTATAATCGGATCGGGCCCTGTAACTCGGGCCCGTGAAGGAGTAATTGCAAGTAATCGCCCAGAAGAAGGGGGCGGTGAATTTTAAGTCTGTGATTTGTACTAACCGCCAGTCACGCCCTGGGAGTAAATTGGGTTTGAAGAGAGGGTGCTCGTT
>Ga0265797_10003115_pt1 | contig 26928 bp, 24 predicted proteins | sample P2T30metagenome_FD_192433 | JGI IMG/M metagenome (GOLD analysis project Ga0265797, IMG submission 192433) | Plant litter microbial communities from East Loma Ridge, Irvine, California - P2 T30 | ecosystem: Environmental > Terrestrial > Plant litter > Unclassified | place: USA: California... | reverse complement strand
GGGCAGGCGGTACTGCGTTCCCCCTCCCCACAGCCCCAGCATCCGGGTCAGCTGTTCGCGCGCGGCCGTTGCCGCCTGGTTCGCGCGCGCCACGTCGGCCATCGCTTCCGCGTAAAACGCCTGCTCGCGCGCCTGGTCGTAAGCGCTCCAGTTGCCGGCGCTGCGCATGCGTTGCGCCAGGTCGGCGCCGGCATCGGCCGCCAGCGCGACCTGTTTCGCGTACTCGACACCCTGCGCCGCGGCCACCGCTTCGATCCAGGCGCGGCGCGTGTCGGCCGCCACCTGCACCGCCTCCGCCGCGACGCGCAGCTTCGTTGCCTCGAACTGCCGGCCTTCGATGCGCGCAGCCAGCGGCGCCGTGATCAGGCTGACGAGATTGAACGTCAGCGTGCGCTCGATCGACACGTCGCCGCCGCCACGCGTGTGCTTGTAGCCGAACGAGGGATTCTGCAGCCTGCCCGCCTGCACCAGGTCCGCTTCGGCGACGCCCAGCTCCCAGTAGGTCGCCTGCAGGCGGCGGTTGTTCAGCAGTGCGATGGCGACGGCATCGTCGGCCGACAGCGGCTGCGCCAGGCGCGTCTTCAGCAGCTCGTCCAGCGCGCGCCGGTCGTCGTCACTACGCAGCAGGCGGACGGGCGCACCGGCTTTCGCCTGCGCGATGTCGTTGACGGCATTGACGCCGCCGTCGGCGGAAAACGTGGCGCAGCCTGCCAGCGCCAGGACCAGCGCCGTGGCGCCGATACGCTTGAACGGGACGTTAATGTTCATGGTGGTGCTCCTGCGGCGGAGGCGTCTTCGGCTCCTCCTTGCGTTGCGGCGGCGCCTTGTGCATCTGGTGGCCGCCATGGCCGGACGTGGCGACCGCCGCGTTGGCGGCAAGCCAGCCGGCGGCCGGCCTGCTCTCGGCGGGCGGCGCAGGCCGATAGCCGGCCAGCGGCGAAACGTAAGTTGTCGGCGGCACGGGGGCCTCCGCTTGCGTGACCTGCTGCGCATGCGCGGCGGTGCACAGCGCCAGCCCGAAGGCCAGCGCGCTGATCGTGAATTTCATGGTGATACCTCAAGCCTGAACGGCCCGCGATGCGGGCAAGGCAGTCATGACGACTGGACGAGCGGGATCAGGCGAGGTGTTTGGGCGGCCGTTCGAGGCCGGCGAGATCGACCGCGGCGGGTGCCGCGCTGTCGAAGGGGACGGGGGCGCCGCGCGCATCCGGCAGGCTGGGTGCCTTCGGCATGGAACCGGCCAGCGGCGCGCCCGTGCAGCAGAACGCGGCGCCGGCGCATTTGGCGTCGCCATGGTGCGTGCCCGGTTGATCCTGACGGTCCTGATGGTCGCCGTGCGCCTGCGCGGCCAGCATGGCCGCGTGATCGTGCTCGCCATGCGTCATGGCCGCCAGATGCGCAGGTGCGGCCGGCGTTGCAGGCGGAGCGCACAGCAGCATCGTGGCCGCGGCGTATCCCTGCAGGGGGACGCCGGCCATCAGCAGCCAGAGGACGAGAATGCGAAGCAGCGCTTTCATGGCCGCCATCTTAGCATGCTGGCAGTCTGTGCGCCTTAGTTGAAAAACGCGATTGGCCCATCGTTCTTATGATGTTTATAATGAATGCGACACAACGACCAGCATTGACCATGACCGCCGCCATCCAGGCCTTTTTCGACGCCGCCACGTCCACCGTCACCTACGTCGTCCATGACGGCGTCACCTGCGCCGTGATCGACCCGGTACTCGACTTCGATCCGAAGTCGGGCCGCACGGCCACCGCGTCGGCCGACAGCGTGATCGCCTATGTCCGTGAACACGGCCTGCAGACGGCATGGCTGCTGGAGACGCACGCCCACGCCGACCACCTGTCCGCCGCGCCCTACCTGCGCGGGCAGTTGGGCGGCCGCATCGGCATCGGCGCGCACATTCACGCGGTGCAGAAGAGCTTCGCGCACGTCTTCGGCGCCCCGCCGCAGCAGGCCGCGTTCGACCACCTGTTCGCGCCGGACGAAACGTTCGCCATCGGCACGCTGACAGCCAGCGCGCTGCACGTGCCGGGCCATACGCCGGCCGACATGGCGTACCGGATCGGGGATGCGGTGTTCGTCGGCGATACGCTGTTCATGCCGGACGTGGGCACGGCCCGCTGCGACTTCCCCGGCGGCAGCGCGACGACCTTGTACCGCTCGATCCGGCGCCTGCTCGACCTGCCGCCGGAAACGCGCCTGTTCATGTGTCACGACTACCCGCCCGCCGGGCGCGGTCCGGGCTGGGAAACGACGGTGGCCGAACAGCGCGCCGCCAACGTCCATGTGCGCGACGGCGTCACCGAAGAGCAGTTCGTGGCGATGCGCACGGCGCGCGATGCGACATTGGCCATGCCGACCTTGATCCTGCCGGCGATTCAGGTCAACCTGAATGCGGGCGAGCTGCCGGAACCCGAGGGGAACGGCGTGCGTTATCTGAAGATTCCCATCAACAGTTTCTAGGACGGATTCCGCTCCTCCGCCACGCTGTCGGCTTGCGACGTTGCCAGCCACTTCAGCCACAGGAAGCCAAGCGCACCGGCGGTCAGGGTCGCGACCAGGATCGCCATCTTCGACGCGTCGATCACATCCGGCTGGCCCGTGAACGCCAGGTTGGTGATGAAGATCGACATGGTAAAGCCGATCCCGCCCAGCAGCCCCACCCCGGCCACATGGCGCCAGCCCAGGCCCGGTGGCAGGCGGCACAGCCCTGCCGCTACCGCCCCGAAACTGAACAGGAAAATCCCGATCGGCTTGCCGGCCACCAGACCGAGGAAGATACCCAGGCTGTTGGCTGTCATGAGTTGCGTGGCCCAGCCGGCACCGATCGCGATGCCTGTATTGGCCAGCGCGAACAGCGGCAGGATCAGGAACGCGACAGGCTTGTGCAGCATGTGTTCGAGGCGGTGCGACGGCGACTCGGCGTCGTCGGCCCTGGCGGAATACGGAATCGCAAAGGCCAGCAGCACGCCGGCGATTGTCGCGTGCACGCCGGATTTCAACATCAGGAACCACATCAATACACCGCCCAGAACGTACGGCAGCAGCGCCATCACGCGCAGCAGCCGGTTCATCGCCAGCAGCGCGGCAAAGACCGCCAGCGCGCCAAGCAGGTACAGGAACGACAGGTCGGCGGTATAGAACACGGCGATGACGGCGATCGCGCCCAGGTCGTCCATGACGGCCAGCGCGGTCAGGAAGATCTTCAGCGAGGCCGGTACGCCATTGCCCAGCAACGCCAGCACGCCCAGTGCGAAAGCGATATCCGTCGCCATCGGAATGCCGATGCCGGCCTGGGTAACGGTGCCGCCATTCAGGCTGTAGTGGATCAGCGCGGGCACCGCGATGCCGCCCGCCGCGGCAAGCATCGGCAGCAAGGCATTCCTCAGGTCGGACAACTCGCCGCTGTACAGCTCACGCTCCAGTTCGAGCCCGATCAGCAGGAAGAACACGGCCATCAGCGCGTCGTTGATCCAGTGTTCGACGCTGAGACCCGCGACGGCCTGGTGCCAGAAGCCCAGATAGGCAGGGCCCAACGGCGAATTGGCGATGGCCAGGGAGACGAGCGTGCACAGGATGAGGACGATGCCTCCGGCCTTGCTCGATTCGGAGAACTCTTTGAAAGTACGGGACAGGATGCTGGTCATGGGGTCGCAAGAAGGAGTCGCGAGACCACGTCGCAAGACGAGGTCGCAAGCAAGCAGCGTGGCGGCCCGACCAGCGCTAATCCTGTCGTACCCGATGGTACGATCACCCGGCCACGATTATAACCCGGCCTGCCGCAAGGCCGGGTTCCCGTTCACGGCTTGCGCCTGTTACCGGATCGCGGTCCGCGATGAGCCGTCCGGCGCAGGCCCGACAGCAGATCCGCCAGCCGCGCACTGTCGACGGGCTTGGCGAAGTGGTAGTCGAAGCCGGCAGCCAGTGCGGCAGCGCGGTCCTGCTCCTGCCCGTATCCTGTCACGGCGATCAATACCGCGTCGGACGTTTCCGGCTGCTCCCGCAGCCGGCGCGCCAGTTCGTTGCCATCCATGTCGGGCAGGCCGATATCGAGCAGGCACAGGTCGGGCATGTCGCTGCGGGCGCGCTCCATCGCCCGGTGCGGATGGTATTCGATGGCGACCCGGTGGCCCAGCTCTTCGACGAACATCCCCAGCATCTGCGCGGCATCGACATTGTCGTCGACCACCAGCACGCTGAGCGAATTGCCCGCCGCGGCATTGTCCGGCGCCCTCGCCTCGGTCAGCGACAGGGAACTCCCTGCCACCAACTGCGGCAGGCAGACGACGAAGCGGCTGCCGTGGCCGATCCCTTCGCTGTGCACGGTGATGTGGCCCCCATGCAGTTCCACGAGGCTCTTGACGAGCGCCAAGCCGATCCCCAGCCCCCCTTGCGACCGGTCGGAAGCGCGATCGGCCTGCGTAAACAACGTAAAGACGGCCGATTGCAGTTCGGGCGCGATGCCGATACCGTTATCGGACACCGCCAGCTTGACATGGCTTCCCTCGACTTCCAGCGCCAGCACGATCTCGCCGCCTTCGGGCGTGTATTTGGCCGCATTGTTGAGCAGATTGGCGATGACCTGGACCAGCCGCTTGACATCGCCCTGGACAATGGCGGCCTGCGGCGGCATGTGCACGACAAGCCGGTGGTGACGCTGCTCGATCAGCGGACGCACCTGCTCGATCGCGTCGGACAGCACGCGTTTCGCATCCACCGTCACGCAGTCCAGCTGCACGAGGCCGCGTGTGACGCGCGACACATCGAGCAGATCGTCGACCATCCCCGTCATGTGCCGGACCTGGCGATTGATGATGGCGCTGGTGCGCCGGATGCGTTCCTCGTCGGCGCTGCCCAGCATGAGCAGGTCGGCCGCGGCGGCGATCGGTGCCAGCGGGTTGCGCAGCTCGTGCGCCAGCATGGCCAGGAACTCGTCCTTGCGGCGGTCCGCCTGGCGCAAGGCGTCTTCGGCCCTGACCCGGTCGCTGATGTCCATCTGCGCGACCACCGAGCCGACGATCCGGCCCTGGTTATCCGTGACCGGTGCGCCGGTCAGCAGCACCGTCCGGCGCACCGGCGGCACGTCGAACGATTCGATGGTGACGATGTCGCGCGGCGCTTCTTCGCCCGCGAGGATGCGCGCCGTGGCCCATTCGTGCGGCCCCACCGGCTGGCCGTGGCGTGCCGACTGGTCGGCCCACCAGCCTTTCCATTCGGCGAAATCGTCGACGCCCGCAGTGGCCGGAGCGCTGTCGCCCCACAACTGCTTGTGGGCCGCATTGACAAGGAGGATGGCCCCGTTCGCGTCGCTGACGACAATCCCGACCGGAGCCGCCTGCAGCAGCGCATCGAGCTTCTGCCGCTCCGAGTCCGCCACCTGCGCAGCCTCGATCGCGGCCTGTTCGCTGCGACGCAGCGTCTCGTTCATGCGCTTCTGCTCCGTGATGTCCTTGAACAGGACTGCCACCTTGGGACCGTCTTCCTCCTCGATCCTGGACGCGAACACGTCGTACCAGCGCCCCAGCGCCCGCGCCTCGTTCTCGAAGCGGGCCGGTTCGCCCGTTTTCGCCACGCGACCATAGATCTCGAACCAGTGGGCTTCATGCGCCGGCGCCAGTTCCCGCATGCTCTTGCCGACGGCGTCGACCAGCCCGGTCTGCTTCTCGAAGCTCCGGTTCAGCTCGCGGAAGCGGTAGTCGCAGGGATGCCCGTCCGGATCGAACAGCATCTCGATGATGCAGAACCCCTCGTCGATCGAATTGAACAGGGACCGATAGCGCGCCTCGCTCTTCTTCAGCGCCGCCTCGGCAAGCTTGCGGTCGTGGACGTCCGTGGACGTGCCGAACCACAGCTCGATGGCGCCCGTCTGCGGATCGCGGAACGGCTCGGCGCGCACGAGAAACCAGCGATATTCGCCCGACGCGGAGCGGATCCGGTGTTCGACACTGAAGACCTGTCCGCTCTGCCGCGCCCGCGCCCACGCCGCCATCGTCATGGCGTCATCGTCGGGGTGGACAAACGACGCCGACACTTCTTCCGGTGCGATGTTGTCCAGCGAGACGCCGGTATAGGTCGACCACTGCCTGTTGAAATACACGCCGCGGCCATTGGCATCGATCATCCAGACGATCTGCGGAATCGAATCGGCCATGGTGCGAAAGCGTATTTCACTGGCGCGCAGCTTTTCTTCCGTCTCGCGCTGTGCCTCCGTCCGTGCCAGGACGCGCTGCTCCAGCACGTCGTTGATTTCGCGCAGGCGCCGGTTGGCAACCTCGATCTCGAGTGTCTGGGCATCGAGCGCAGGCGCCGCTGGATCCCTGCCATCGCCCTCGCCGCCATCGATTTTCCTGACGAAGCTGGTGACGTCTTCCACGCGATGGATGATCTGGGTGACCTCGCCGTTGGGACCGAGCACGGGCGTATTGACGGGACTCCAGTAGCGCGCCTCGAAGCGCACGGCATCGCCGTCGGCGATGCGGATATCGTACTTCTGGACGGGCATCTTGTCGGCGCATCGGGTGGCAAGCACCCGCAGCAGCGACGCGCGCAGCTCCCGCACGCCACTGGCGTCCGGATCGTCGGGGTTGTCCGGAAAGACGTCGAACAGGGCGCGACCGACGATGTCGTCATGCCGTGTCCCGGTCGCCTCGAGGTACGCCCCGTTGACCGCGCCGATGTGCAGGTCGGCGGACAGCACGAGATAAGGGGACGGTGTGGCGTCGAACAGCGCGCGGTAGTCGAGTGCCGGAGCAGAAGGCATTACAGGTTTTCCTTGGTCGGATGCGAGGAGCAAAAAGCCGGTTCGTCGTCATTGCGGATCGGGGCCTGCCAGCCGGGCGTGTATACCTCCCGCCATCCGATTGCAACGTCGATTCCCCATTGTCCCATGTCCGGCAAATGCCATGCGCAAACATGCCGCGCGGCAGCGGCACGCTGCGGGCGTGCCGCCTGCCCCGGCCGGCGCCTCAGCCGTAGAGATCGTGGCGCACGCCGTGCGAATAGTGCGCGTCGAGCTGCCCGGCGACAGCGGCATCCACGGTGCGGCCCTGCGCGGCGGCGTTCAGCGCTTCCACCATCCGCCCCGGCGTCGGCAGCGCGTCACGGTCGACGTGGCGGTCCGCGCGCCACAGGCCCGCGCGGTTGATCGCTTTGCCACAATGGAACAGCACCTCGTCGATCGCCACGACGATGGCCGTCTTCGGCCGCTTGCCGCTTTCGGACAGGCGTGCCAGCAAGGCATCGTCCGTCGTCGCGCGGGCGCGGCCGTTGATGCGCATGAAGATGTCCAGTCCCGGGAACAGGAACAGCATGCCGACGCGTTCGTCCACATCCAGGTTGCGCAGCGATTCGATGCGGTTGTTGCCGGGCCAGTCGGCAAACGCGACATGGTGGTCGTCGAGCGCGTGCACGAAGCCGGGTTGCCCGCCACGCGGCGACGCGTCCAGCCCGCGCGCGCTGCCGGTGGCCAGGCAGAAGAACGTCGCCACGCGCAGGTAGTCGCGGTGGAAGTCGATCAGGCGGTCGAGCACCGCGTTCTGGATGCGTTCGGCCGGGGGATCGTACAGCGCGTCGAGATCGGGAGAAGGCAGTGTGTCGAAGTGAGACATGGGGGCTCCTGCAGGTCAAGGGGCGCCCAGTGTAGATGCCGCATGCGTGGCGGCTGTACAATTCGCGGGCCAATTTATATCGATTTGACGCCAATGGCCGACGAAACCCTCGACCCTGCACTGATCAACACCTCCGACGGCCCCGCGATCATCGTCGCCGCCGCCAACCAGGAGACAGGCCGCAGCTCCGCGCCGCACAGCCATCCGCGTGGCCAGTTGTTCGGCTCCATGCGCGGACTGCTGACGATCGGCGTCGACGACGGCGTCTGGGTCGTGCCAACGACGCACGCCGTCTGGGTCCCGCCGCACCGCGTGCACTGGGCCCGCTCGCACGGTCCGTTTCACGGCTACGCCGCCTACATCGCCGAACCGCACTGCGACGGGCTGCCGGCGGCGCCGTGCGCCATCCGCATGTCCGGCCTGCTGCGCGAAGCGACGTTGCGCGCGGCCCGCTGGCCGGCCGGGCCACTGGACGCGTGCGCGGAACGGCTGGCCGGCGTGATCCTCGACGAAATCCGCACCCTGCCGGTCGATCCGCTCGGCCTGCCGCTGCCGCGCGACGCCCGCCTGCTGCGCATCGCGCGCGCCCTGGTGGACGATCCGGCCATCGAGCGCAGCCTGGACGACTGGGCCCGCTGGGCAGCCGTCAGCCCACGCTCGCTGAGCCGCCATTTCGTCAGCGAGACCGGTTTTACGTTTACCGCGTGGCGCCAGCGTGCCCGCCTGATGCGGGCGCTGGAAATGCTGGCCGAGGACGTGGCCGTGACGAGCATTGCGCTGGAGCTGGGGTACTCGACGCCGAGTACATTCATTTCGCTGTTCCGGCGCACGTTCGGGGTGACGCCGGCGGCTTACCGGCAGCGGTTCGAGGTTTGACGGCGCACCTCCCGCGGGAGCCGGCGCGATACCTGCGGCTGCCGGCTTTACTCTTGAGTCACCTCAGCCGGTAGAATACGCCAACAGGATTACGCCTTCACGCTGGAACCCGACGGCAAGAATGCCTACCTGAGCATACCTGCGCATGCCGTGCTGCTGCGTGCACGCTACCAGCAGGAGGGCCCGTGGCGCGGCGAACCGGTGGGCCCCGTTGCGCTGGATGCCGCGTTCCGGGCCGGCATCGAACGCTTGCGCGAACATGGCGGCGGCAATTTGCCGCGCGAGATGCGACGCCGCGACGACCCGCCGCCGCCGGGCAACGACGTGGAAAAGCGCCGCACCTGGGAACGCAGCCGCGCCATTGCCGACATCGAACCGCTGGGGCGCTGTGTGACCGTCAAGCCGGGCAACGCCTACCGCTGCACGCTGATGATCGAACACCACGGCGCGATCGGCCTCGTTGCCGACGACGGCTCGACCCACGTGATGCAGGGCGACTTCACGTTCGAGCGCGCCGGGCCGGACGCACCGTGGCAAACGTCGCGGGAGTTCGCTTCGGAATATACGGCGGCGATGTTCGCGGCGCTGAGGGCCGGCAGGTAGGTCACTGCAACGCCGGCCCGAAAACGCCTCAATCGTAATAAACAAGGGCGACCAGGTTCAGATGCGGCACGACGATCAGCGCATCCACGTCGCGCCGTTTCACATACGATCCCGGCGTTTTTAACGCCGTATCGATCTGCCCTGCCAGCACTTCGTCCATGCCGGCGCAACGCAGACCGTGCAGCCAGAGATCCTGATACGTCAGGGCACCAGCTGCCGGTACATAAGGGGTCGGCATCCAGCCCGCGGAAGCAGGGTAACGGGCCGCACCCTTCCCTGCCGCAGCCGGCGCCGGCGCCAGCCTGAAGACGGCGGTGCCGCAGGCTACACTCAGGAGACCGGGTTTGGCGCCGGTAAAGATCACGTCGGTCACCGCACCCGCATCCGTCACGCTTGCCCTGAGTTCGCGCAATTGCCGGTATTGGTAGTAGTGGTAGAGCGCCACGGGCATCGCAAATACCGGCACAAGCATGGCAGCCACCACTTTGACTTGCCACGGTTTCATTGTCCTCATCGTCGCTCCGGACGCTCCTCGCCCCGCCTCAGCGGATTACTCGAACTGCTCCGGCGCCCGCCCAATGGGCTCCTCCATATTCGCCAGATACCACGACAACGTCGACAACACGGCCACGTGCCGCTTCAGGTGCTCGGGGTTGACCTTGTCGAACGTGTCGGCCGGCGTGTGGTGGTAGTTGAAGTAGGCGCTCGTGTCGACGTGCGGCGCGAAGCTTGGCACGCCGTCCGATTCCATGGTGTGCAGGTCGCCCTCGCCGAGCACGTCGCGACGCGTCAGGGAGCCGGCGCCGATTTTCGTCAGCGATGCCTGCAGCGGCGCGAACAGCTTTTCGTATTGCGGGCGCACGCCGGCGACGATGCCGAAGGTGCGGCCGGTCACGCCGCCGTCGCTTTCGATCGCCGCGAACTGCTTGTCCAGCGTGGCCTTGTTGGCCTGGTGGTAGGCGCGTCCGCCGCTGCCGCCGTTTTCCTCGGCCATCCATGCCACCACGCGGATCGTGCGGCGCGGCTGCAGGTTCAGTTTCTTCAGCGTTTCGAGGACGCCCATCGCGCTGGTCACGCCGGTGGCGTCATCATGCGCGCCCGTCGCCAGGTCCCACGAATCCAGGTGGCCGGAAACGATGACGACTTCGTCGGCCTTGTCCGTGCCCGGCAGGTCGGCGATGACGTTGAAGCTGTCCGCGTCCGGCAGCGTTTTCGGCGTCAGGGTCAGGTGCATCTTGACCGGACCGCGCTTCGACAGGCGGGCGATCAGCATCGCATCCTCGGCCGTGATGGCGGCGGCGGGAATGCGCTTGCCGTCCTGCAGACGCGTCATGCCCGTATGCGTCAGACGGAAGTCGGCGCCGCCGATCGAGCGCACCAGCGCGGCTGCCGCGCCCAGGTCCGCGGCCAGCGCCGGACCGCGCGTGCGCGCCGCGGAGCCGCGGCCGTAGGCGTTGCCGGCCAGGCCGCGGTCGGCCATCCCCTGGTCGAACGGCACGTCGATCAGCACGATCTTGCCTTTCACTTCCGCGCCGCGCGCCTTCAGCTCATCGAAGTCGTGGACGATGATGACGGGTGCTGTCAGCCCCTGCGCCGGCGTGGCGCCGGAGCCGCCCAGCGCCGTCAGCACGACGTTCTGCACGATGCCCTGCGGACGGCCCGCGTAATCCACCAGCTGCGCCTTTTCCTCGCCGCGCACCCAGTGCGGCACCTTGACCGGCTGCAGCGTGACCTTCGCGCCCAGCTTGCGCATCGTGTCGGCCACCTGCTGCACGGCCGCGGCGGCACCCGGCGATCCGGACAGGCGCGGGCCGATCAGGTCCGTCATGTCCTCCAGGCGTCCGTAGGCCCAGTCGCTGGCCATCGCGGTGTCGCGGATCTGGCCCAGCGTGGCGCTGTCGTTGGGGGCGGCGTGGGAGGTACCGAGGATGAACAGGCTGGCGGCGATGGCGGTGAATACTGGCTTGCGGAGGTTCATGGTTGTCCTGTGAAGTTATGCGGTGACTCACATTGCGCTGAGCCCGTAACGATAGCGCATTTGACAGTGTTGCGCAGCAACTTCGCCGACCAGTAGCATTAGGCCGACTGGCAGTGCTTCATAACCGTGACCACGCTTCCTGAAGGCGCTCGGACAACTGCCCGCCCAGCGACCTTCCCAAGGGGCGATTGCAAATCCATTCGCTAAGTCGCTGGTGTAATATTACAGGATCAGATCCATCTAGAAATGCAGTTCCAAAACTCGAAACCTCGCGGGCCGACAACATGACGATTCCAGCACATTTCCTTGCTCTGAAAGACAGTTTTCCCGCGATGCTGACCGCTTACGACATTACGCCAATCCGGCGATTTCAGTGTCTTCCCGGCAGGCCTATAAAGGGGATTTACAAAACGTGCACGGATCTCGCGTATCAGTTTACCGCCACATCAAAACTGGCGCCGCGTGATACTTTCGTGTTTCATACCGGATATTCAAAGGGCAAAGAACTACTGAATATCCTGGGACGAGCGTTGCCGCCGCTGGAAACGTGGGAGGTGGGGATGGCCATTGATCCCGCGCCTGTCGTCCCGCCCGGGCCCGGCCCACGAACTGCCCCGGCAGCCTTATGCGATTTCAATGCCCGACTCCTCGAGCTGTTGAACCTGTTTTTCTTGCGCCACGATTTCGACCCAACAAAACCCAGCGCTAAAATATTTTTAGCCATCAACAAGGCACCCGGCACCCCATATTATCAAGGAGCGAAAGCCCTCAACACGGTGTTATTGGTTCACAAAGAGACCGCCGCGCGGCTGGTGGCATGGCTTACGCAAGCAGTCAGCCCGAAACCCGTGCGAGGATTCGACTTTAGTATTCTGCGGGAGCGTCTGCAAATGGATCCGAATCCGCCACCCGTCATTGCCATCTAACCAGACTTATCATGCGCGACGTTTGGCCGATCGTTTGACCAATCGTAACGGAACGTTCAATCGTCATCGCTGGCGGCTAATCAAAGACTTTGACCCTCCCGCGCCGTTGGCATAGTATCGGAGCATGCTCAAAGGCCCCCTCTGCACGCTCCGTCACCTGCTCGGGACGGACCTGAACACGTTCATCGCGCTGGTCAACGACCTGCCGTCGCGGGGCGACTATTTTTCCAGCCACTTCAAGTCGCCGGAAACGATGCGCAAGGATTTCATGCAGACGGCGTACGTGACGGAGGACAGCGAACTGTTCGTCATCGAGGACGAGCGCCACCACATCGTCGGCGTCATCACGCATTTCAAGACCCGCACCCCCACAAGCCGGGAGATCGGTTATCGCCTGTTCGACGTCGAACTGGCCGGCCAGGGCTACACGACCGAGGCGCTGCGGCTGCTGACCGACTATCTGTTCCGCGTCCACACGTGGCACCGGCTGGAAGTGCTGGCCGCACCGGGCAACGTCGCCTCGCTGCGCGTGGCGCAGAAATGCGGCTACCGCGAGGACGGCACCTTGCGCGGCGCCTTCTTCATCAACGGCCGCCATGAGGACGTCAAGGTGCTGAGCCTGCTCCGTCCGGAATGGGAGCGCCGCACCGCCACATTGCCGTAATCTGTTACACGGCCGGGCCCGATTGTAAGAAACTGTATTAGACGTGGGCAGCCACGGCCGCGTTCGATATATTCACCCCATACCGCAAGGCTTTGTCGCCACCGGGTGCAGTTAATAATAATGAAGGGGAAACAATCATGTCGATCAAGAAATTTTTTAGTGTCATGTTGCTGGGTGCCGCAGTGACCACGTCCTCCGCCGCGCTGGCCGCCGGCGATCGCGAATTCAATACCGCGGCCGGTGCCGTCGTCGGCGCCGCGATCGGCAGCCAGCAGGGCGGCACGGGCGGTGCCGTGGTCGGCGGCGTGTTGGGCGCAGCCGTCGGCAATGCCCTGAGCTCGGACCGTCACCGCCACCGCGAGACGCGCGTCTATGCGCAGCCGCAACCGGTCTACTACGAGCAGCGCCCGGTGTATTACGAGCGCGCCCCGCGCGTGGTGCGCTACGTCGAGCCGCGTCCTGTCTATTATTATGAAGAGCCGCGCGGCTACTACCGCCATGGCCGCGGTCATGGCCACGGTCACCACCATCATCACGGTCACTGATCCGCAAAGACTTCCATAAAGCCCGGCACCGCCGGGCTTTTTTGCATGGCGCTGTGCCGCGGAGAGGGTGTCACGGCTGGACTACTCTTGCGAGCGAGTGGCAGCGCCTTTTGCATCTCCCCCCGCTACCCCGGCATGATCCAACGGAGAATGCCATGCCCCCCAGCGACACCGTCATCGCCCTCGAACGGGGCCACTACCGCCCGCGCGCGCAGATCGGCCGTTCCGTGTACGGAACCGTCTGGCGCGCCGCCGCGCCGGCGGGTCGGCCGGACGTCGCCCTGAAACTCGTCAACCAAAGCCAGATGGCGCTGGCCCCGCCGGCGCTGCGCGAGTGCTGGATCGCCAGTGCGTGTAACGAAATCGCCTTCCTGCGCGCGCTGGCGCCGTGGGACGGCCACCACATCGTGCGCCTCGTCGACAGCGGGTGGCATGCAGGCCTGCCCGTGCTCGCGCTGGAACTGCTGCCGACGGACCTGGGCCGTCTGCTGGCGAAGCGCCGCGCGGCAGGTATCGCCCCGGACTTTCGCCAAGCGCTGGACTGGGTCGGCCAGCTGAACCAGGCGCTGGCCAAGGTGCACCAGTACGGCTGGCGCTACCTGGACCTGAAACCCGCCAACATCCTCGTCGACACCGCCACCGGCACGCTGCGCCTGACGGACTTCGGCACGAATCGCCAGCTGGCCGCCGGCGATGCGCACAGCTACGCGGGCACCGCGCAATGGCAGGCGCCGGAGCAGTTCTTCCCGACGACGACGGGCGGCTATGCCACGGGGCGCCACAGCGATTACTTCGCGCTGGGCGCCCTGTTCTACTTCATCGTCACGGGCGCGCCGCTGCGCTGGAGCGCCGCCTGCGGCCAGGCCTTTCGCGAGCACCAGGCGGACGGCGCCCGGCACCTGCTGGCCGCCCATGATGGCCGCCTGCCGCCGCCGCTGGCCGATGACGAAGCGGCGCGTTTCGCCGCGGCCGTGCCGGCGACGGCGCGTGCCGGCGCGGTGACGCTGCTGCGCGCGCTGCTGGCCGCCGAGCCGAGCGCGCGTCCGGCCAATGCGCTGGCGATCAGTCGCCTGTTGCAGGATGCCGCCGGACCGGCGCCGGCAGTGCGTGCGGTCGAGTCGGAGGACTGCGCATGAACGCAGCACGCGTCACCGTTGCCGCGCTGGTCGGCCTGCTGCTTCTGCAAGCCTTCGCGCTCATGCGCGCACCGGACGCCTGGTACCCCGCCGTTATCACCATCCGCCTGGGGCCGAACGACACGCTGGCAGTGGGACGCGCCGAGCTGGCAGCGAGTGGCGCGCAACCGGACCACGTGCAGCTGCGCCGCGACGCACCCGGCGCGTGGTTCGTGCGGATGCTGCCGGATGCGCGTCCGCCCGTCGTCGGCGATGCGCGCATGGGCGCCGTGGACGTCCCCGGCCTGCGCACGTTCCAGGTCGGCGCCAACGTGTTTCGTGTACGGCAGGCGGACGCGCGCCGGATCGCCTTTACGGACGGCACCCGCGAATGGCGCTACGACGGCGCCACGCTGTACCGCGACGGCGCCGCGCTGCCTCCCTGCCCCGATGCGCCGCTGTCGCGCAACCTCGTCGCGCTGTGGAACCGCGCGGCGCCGCACGCGTTGACGGCGGCGCGCCCGCTCGTCGTCGGCGGCAATCTGTATTGCGGCAACCGCCTGGGCCTGGCCGATATCGCCGCCGGCGCCGCGGTCATCGCGCGCGTGGACGGCGCGTTGCGGTTGACGGCGGCGCCGGACGGCATCACGCCGGTCCTCGCGGGCGCGATGGACCTGCGCGCCCAGGAGCTGCCGCTGCGCGACGCCCGTACGCTGACGGTGGGCGCCACCCGCTATCGCCTCGCCGCCGAGGATGACACGCTGACGCTGGCGCCCGAACGCCGCGTCGCCCTGTATGCCGTGGCCGACGCCCGCCTGCCGCCGCAGGTAACGTGGCAGTGGCGCCGGCACAGCCTGTGGCGCGGCAACGCGATCGCGTGGACGGCGTCAGTGCTGGCGGCGGCCGCGTTGCTGGCACCGTGGCTGATGACCATCGCCACCGCCAGACGTCTGCCGGCGCGCGGCAACATCCTCCCCGCTTCCCGTCTGGTACGGCCACCCGCCGCGCTGGCGCACTGGCCCGCGGCGCCGGCGGTTCTCGTGGCGGGCGTCGTCTCGCTGGTACTGCAACGGAGCGGCACGCCACCGGCCGCCGCCTGCTCGCTGCTGCTAGCCGGCTGCTCGCTGGCGGCCTGGCTGGTGTGCCCTGGCCGTCTAGCCCTGGCAGGCAACGCCGCGCTGCTGCTGTTCGGCGCCGGCCTGCTGGCGCAGCTGGACCTGGGGCTGGGCGCGCCGGACACGGGCTGGCTGCGTTACTACCACAAGACATCGGCGCTGCTGGCAACGGGCTCCGGCGCCGCCATGCTGTGGCGCCTGTGGGCAGCCGCGCACCGGCCGCTGCGCCAGGCGCACGTCGAGTGGCTGCTGGCGACGCTGGCCGCCGTGGCGCTCGCGCTGCTGGCGGCCCAGGTGCTGTGGGGCGACGAGACGGGCGTGTTCGACCTGCAGCCGGTGGAGCTGGCGAAGCTCGTTCTGGTCGGGCTGACGGCGCACTGCCTGGCGCTGCGCATGGGCTGGAGCGCCGATCACGCAGCGCGGCCCGGCCTGGGCGCGCGCTGGCTGCGACTCCTCGGCCCCGCGCTGCTGTTCATTGCGCTGCTGGGCTTTGCGCTGGTGCAGGTGGACGACTACTCGCCATTGATCCTGCTGCTGCTGTGGGCCGGCGCACTGGCACTGGCGTATGCGCTGGCGGCGGGCCGCCGCTGGAGCGCCGCGCTGCTGTCCGGTGTCGCACTGGCGGGCGCCGTGGCCGTGCCGGCGTTGCATGCGGCCGGCAGCGAACGGTTGCCGGCGTCGTTCTACGGCGACCGCTTCCAGGTCTGGATGGCGCCCGACCTGCATCCGCACACGGGCCAGCAGCTGCTGCAGGGTGGCGCCGCCATCGCGCAAGGGGGCTGGTTCGGTGCCGACGGCATGCTCGGCTTCGCATCGCTGGGCCGCGGTGCCGGCAGCGCGCTGGCGATACCGGCCGTGCAGGACGACTTCGCGCCCGCGTTCTTCCTGCAACGCCACGGGCTGCTGGGCGGGCTGCTGCTGTGGTGCCTGCAGGCCGCCGTGCTGGCGGGGCTGTGCCATGCGGCCTTCCGTTCGGCCCGCGCCGCGGGTGCAGCGCGCGGCTTCCAGGCCGCGTGGCGCGCACGCCTGCACGCCTTCGCGCTGTGCGGCGGCGCCGCCTTCCTCGCCGGCCACCTGCTGCTGTCGTGGGGGACGAACCTTGCCATCGTCCCGGTGATGGGACAGCCAATGAGCTTCCTCTCGGCCGGCGGCAGCCACCTGCTGTTTTTCCTGCTCCCCCTGCTAGGCCTGCACGCCGCATCGCCATCGACCCGCACACTGGAGTAAACCATGCCCACTTATGTCCAACACGAAGTCCTCGGACGGATACCGGACGTCTTCAACGCCGAAGCAATCTGGCAGGCCCCGGGCCTGGCGCTGTTCGCGCGCCGTCCGCTGCTGCGCGACCTGCTGGAACGCTGCCCGCGCGAACAGCGGGGCCGCGCCGCCACGCGCTGTTTTGCCCACGTCACGCTGCGCCTGCCGCAGGAGGACGTGGACGACGACTACCACCTCACGCGCGGCAACCGCGCCCGCGAGCTGACCGATACGCTGGCCGCGCTGCACCGCAAGGACTTCGGCGACCTGCTGGGCGAGGACGACGTACGCTATCACGTCGTGGGCGCGGACGACCTGGCGGCCGGCGAAATCGAAGTACGCTTCGGCCACGCCGTCTACCTGCCGGCGCCAAGCGAAAAGGTGTTGTTCGACGTGACCGCGTCCACCGACGGCGTCAACTGGCACAGCGTCTGCCCGGTCTATCCGCAGCAGCGCCTCGCCATGATCGGCGAAACCCCCGGCTGGCCGTTCGGCACGGACGGCGTCCTGCTCTTGATCAATGACGGACCGGATGCGGAACCGGTGCTGCAGGCGCGGCCGAAAGGCGCGTTCGACTGCCGCTCCGACGCCGCCGGCCATTACACGGTCACCTCGCGCAGCGGCAAGCGCCTGCTGCTGAAAGTAACGCGCAGCGGCGCAGCGCCAGCCCGCGTGACGCCGGCCGTATGGAAGCCGCGCGCACGCACCGAGGCGCCGGTACGCACCGACGAAGCCACCGCGCTGCCGCTGGCCGCCCTGCGCGCCGAAACGGCAAGCGATGCCACGTATGCGCCCGGCGCGCGCGGCCGTCTCACATTGGCCGCACTGGCCCTGCCGCGCCTGAGCCGGTATCGGGGCACCGGCGTGACGCGGCTGGAGGTGCCCTTCGATGGCGCGCTGGCGTTTTGCGCCACCGGCACGCCGGCCGTGACGATCGCGGTGGATGCCACCGATGCGCTGCAGGTCGTGTCAGGCGCCGGCAGCGAGCGCATCGCACCGCCCGCCACGTGCGCCGCACACGGCGAACAGGCACTGCACGTGGCACCGGTGCCGGCCGCGATGGCGGAGCGCTACAGCGCGATGGTGGCGCTGCCGCAGCCCGTCGCGGCACCGGTGAATGCCAAGGGCGTGTTCGGCCGCGGCAGCCCGGCCCTGGCGGCGCTGCGCGTGCTCGACACGGCGCGCTGCATGACGGGCGCTGACGGCGCGGCCAGCCCCGATCGCATCGGCCTGTCGCGCAGCGCATTCAGCTTCGAGCCGTCGGCCCAGGGGCTCCTGCTGCTGCGCCAGTCCGCCAACCAGGCGCTGTACCACCTCGATGCGGCGCTGGGTTACGTGGGCCCCATCGACGCGGCCGAAGGCGGCGAGCCGTTCGTGCTGCCGCCCGGCCACCACGTGGTGGCCGGCCATTACGTGCTGCGTTACGACGCCTGATCGGAGTTCCCATGACATTCGTCGACGCGCTGCACGCGGGCCACGGCACCCCGGCCTATCTGCTGGCCCTGGGCCTGACCCTGGTGCTGGCCGCCTTCCTTACGCCGCGCCGCTGGTGGCGCCGGCCCACCGCCCGCAACGCCGTCGTGCTGGGCGGCGGCACGTGGGCATTCGGGGCGCTGCTGCTGTGGGCCATGCCGCTCGCCGCGGTGCCCCTGCCGGAAGCTGTGGTGGATGCACCACGGCGGCCCCTTGTCGCAGGTCAGCCTTACCGCGTCTATCGCGACCTGAACGTGCGCGACGCCGCCAGCGTGGGCGCGGCGCGCGTGACGGTGATCCCGGCGGGCGCCATCGTCACCGCGACGGGAGAGCAGGCCGGCGACTGGTGGCAAATCCGCTATGGGGCCGCATCGGAACGGCAGGGCTGGGCCAGCAGCTTATGGTTACGCCAGGCTGCTGAGCCGTGACACATTCTTGGCGATCCGCTATCGAAGTTTGTGCAATTGTTCATGCATTGATGACAAGGCATTCCTCAGTGGTCGAATACGGGGCAAAACACCCTTCTGTTCGGGCTAAAGCCTGATTGCCAAGGAGCCGTAAAAGCGCGTAAAGTTCGCCTATTCCTCCCGTGGCGAATCCATGAACAAATGCCGTAATACCGATCACCCGCACTGCACCTTCTGGGTCGCACCGGGTCAGCACGCCTGCGAAGGCGGCCACCAGCAGCCTGCGATGGCGGCGGTGCCGGCGTTGCAGTCGGGTTACGAGACGCTCAGCGCCATGCGCAATGCGCGCGCGCAGCAGACCAGCGTGGTGGAGACGGCGGCCGAGCCGGCGTACGAACGCCTGGCGACGCCGGTGCGCGTGCGTCCGCAACTGCGCATCAGCGGCTTCGACCCGCGCGCGGCCGGCGGCCGCCAGACGCTGAAGATCGAACTGCGCGGCATGCCGGACGATTGCGGCTCGCGCCTGGCCGTGGGACTGACTTCCGACCTGATTGCCAACGGCGCCACGCGCCAGCAGTTCGTCCGCTCCGTGGACGGCGACTGGTGCCCCGTGTTCGTCGAGTTCTCGTCGCGCGACCGCGAGCATGGCCAGTACCAGATCGCCACGCAGGTGCTGTCGCAGCTGCCCGGCCAGCCGGCGCGCAAATGGGAATGCACATTTGTCATCCTGGTGCCGCGGCTGGACGCGACCTTGACGGAGATCCACCGCATCTTCCTCTCGACGCACAAGAACGTGCGCGTGATGGCCGACGATGCGTCGATCGCCCGCGTGGCCGGCCAGGGTGGCCAGAGCATGGACATCGACGTCACCGCGAGGAATGCCGGCATCGCCCACGTGGACCTGACGGCGCCGCAGGGCAAGATCGACATGGGTTTCACGACGATCGCCTGGGACGAGGACCTGATCGAGATCGACGTGCCGCGCAGCGGCCCCGCCCACCCGCATCCGAGCCGCGCCGCCAGCTTCGTCAACGCGGCGCCGGAAGCGGGCGCGCAGCGCCACGTGCGCCTGTTCGCGCTGGACGAATGCGTGTTCGGCCGTTTCGAGCTGGTCGATCCGGAAGCGCACGCGCTGCTGCACCACTACACGCCGGACGGCATCGACACGGCCGGCCTGACGCGCCGCCTGTCCGGCCGCCACGCCGTCATCCGCCGCGGCACGCAGGGCTTTGAAATCGAGGACGTGTCGCGCTACGGGATCCTGCTGGACGGTGTCTGGCCCGGCAAGCACAAGCCGGTGGCGCTGCGCCTCGGCATGCGCATCGAACTCTCCGCCAGCATCAAGGGCATCGCCGTCCTGGAAGTGACGGGACTGATGCCGCACGGCGTGATCCTGCACCGCATCGACGAAGGCGCCCGCGCCGAATGCTTCATCGTGCTGGCGCCCGACACGCATCCCGGCTTCCCGCTTCGCCGCGTGCAGACGACGCCGCAGGCCGGCGCCCTGCCGCTGCTGTTCCACCTGGACGGCGGCTTCTGGCACCTGGACGCGCTCACGGGCAAGGAAACGGCGCTGGCGCCGACAGTGCAGCTGGACAAGCTGTCGCGCGTGGCGCCGCATACGCGCTTTGCCAGCGATGCTTATCCTGAGAGCTGGATTATTCGCACCAAGGGCGTGGCGCTGGATAGCGTTACTGCTGCGCCGGCGTTCGACGCCGCCTGAGTCCTCTCGGGCAGCCGAAAAATCTCGCGCCAGTCCGCGAATGACTGGCTCACCCACTTTCGCGTTTGCCCGGGTTTTGCGTGCGGCTGACATCCGTTGCGCGCTCTTTTTCGGTACGCCGCTATCGCCCTTTCTAGCGATTCATATTTGACAGGAAGAGGATATCATCGCGGTTTTCCAGCAAGGGACCCGCAATGCGAATCAGTCTGTTGAGTTTGGCCCTGGCCGCGTTCATATCGGCCCCGACCCTCGCGCAAGCGCCCGCGCCCGCGCCCGCCCTCTTCAGTTTCGCCAGCGCGCCCGGCCGGCTGCCGAAGAACGTCGTGCCGATCCGCTACGACATCGCCGTGACCCCGAATGTCGCCGCGCGCACCCTCGCCGGCCATGAAACCATTCTGCTCGACGTGACGGCGCCCACCGCGACCATCCAGTTCAACTCGCTGAACCAGACCCTGAGCAACGTCCTTCTCGACGGCAAACCGGTCAAGGCGGTCGAGTCCAGCGACGAAAAGCAGCTCACCACCGTCACGCTGCATGCACCCGCACGGCGCGGCCGCCACACACTCACGTTCGACTACACCGGCAAGATCCAGACCAAGCCGGTGGGCCTTTACGCCCAGCAGTACAAGACGCCGGACGGCGTCGACGGCCAACTGCTCAGCACAATGTTCCAGGCGACCGATGCGCGCCGCATGTTCCCCTGCTGGGACGAGCCGGCGTTCCGCGCCGTGTTCCGGCTGACAGTGACCGTTCCGGCCAGCTGGGCGGTATATTCGAACATGCCACTGGCGTCGCGCAAGGTCGACGGCGCGCTGGCGACGACCACATTCGACCCGACGCCGAAGATGCCGACCTACCTGGTCGAATTCACGGGCGGGAACCTGGGCGAGATCAGCGCGGACCATAACGGCACGCATTTCAACGTGGTGGCCGTCAAGGGCCAGGAGGAAGGCGGCCGGGTCGCGCTGGCCACGGCGCAGCAGATCCTCGACGACTACAACGATTACTTCGGCGTGAAGTACCCGTTGCCCAAGCTGACGTCGATCGCGGTGCCGGGCGGTTTCAGCGGCGGGATGGAAAACTGGGGCGCGATCACGTACAACGACCAGGCGCTGCTCGTCACGCCGTCCAGCACGCTCGCGGCACGGCAGAAGGTATTCTGGGTCCAGGCGCACGAAATGGCGCACCAGTGGTTCGGCGACCTCGTGACGATGGGATGGTGGGACGAGCTGTGGCTGAACGAAAGCTTTGCGTCCTGGATGACGGCGCGCGAGACGGACCTGCGCAATCCCGCCTGGCGCTGGTGGGAACTGCAGGACGAGAGCAAGGAAAAGGCGATGGCCGCGGACGCGCGCGCGAACGCGCAGCCGATCGTCCAGCCCGTGGTCAACGAGCTCGACGCGATGAACTCCTTCGACCCGTCCATCGTGCTGGACAAAGGGCAGGCCGTGCTGCGCATGCTCGAAAACCACATGGGGCCGGACACCTTCCGCCAGGGCATCCGCAACTACATGAAGAAGCATGCCTATTCAAACACGCTCGGCGGCGACCTGTGGCAGGCGCTCGACGCCGTCGGCAGCAAGGACAGCAAGGGTGGCAGGATCAGCGCCATCGCCGCCTCGTGGACGACACAACCGGGCTTCCCGCTCGTGTCCGTGGCCGTGACGTGCGGTACGGCCGGCAGGCGCACCGCCCTGCTGACGCAGCAACGCTTCCTGCTGCAGGGACTCGAGACGGGAAACGACAAGGGCAAGGGCAGCTGGCAGGTGCCACTGCAGGTGCGCAGCGGCAGCGGCCCTGCGAAGGCGGTGCTGCTGACTGCAGCGAAGCAGCGGATCGAAGCCGGCACGTGCGGCGACACCCTCACCGTGAACGCCGACGCCATCGGTTACTACCGCGTTTCCTACGACCCGGCCACGCTGGCGGTCAATACCGGCAAGTTCACCACGCTGACGGATGGCGACCGCATCGCCATGCTGGACGACCAGTGGGCGCTGGCGCAAGCCGGAACGGCCCCTTTGGCAAGCTACCTGGCACTGGTGTCCGCGATGGGCGGCGTGCAGAACGCGCGCTCGTGGGACCAGATCACCGGCGTGCTCGCCACGATCGAATCGTACCAGCGCGGCGCGCCCGGCCACGCTGCGTTCACGGCGTATGCCGGAAACCTGGTCAGGCCGCTGGCACAGCAGCTGGGCTGGGACGCGCGTCCGGATGACACGCCCGGCGTCCAGAACCTGCGGCGCGCCGTGCTCGGCCAGCTCGGCGCCTGGGGCGATCCCGCGACGGTCGCCGAGGCGCGCAAGCGGTTCGCCGCGTTCGTGGCCGACCGCGGCACCATCGCGCCGGACGACCAGCTCATGGTGATGTCCATCGTCGCCTCCAGCGCCACGCCCGCCGAGTTCGAGCAACTGCACGCCATCGCCAAGGGCGCCAAAAACGAGGCCGAATTGCGCCGCTACTACCAGGCGCTGACGCTGGTGCGCGACGCGACGCTGGCACGCAAGGTCGGGGACATCATCGTCTCCGACGAGATTCCGAAGCAGGCCGGCACGGCGCGCCGGCCGCTGCTGGTCCGGTTGGCGGACATGCACCCGCAATTGGCATGGGATCTCTTCACGAAGAACGTCGACGCACTGCTGGAACCGTACGCGCCGTTCGGGCTGACGTTCCTTGCCCAGGAAGCCCCAGGACTGTTCTGGCGCGCCGCGCCGCCGGAGCAGCTGGAAGCGTGGATCAGGCAAAAGGCCCCCGCATACATGGCGCCCCAAGTGGCGCTCGGCATGGAGACGGCGCGGTTCAAGCACGCGCAAGCGGCCATGATGCGCAACGCCGCCGATGCCGTTGTGGCTGCGAAGGTGGCGGCGCGGTGAGCGCGGCGCGCGCCGCTACTACTACGCCAGCACCGGAGCGTCAGCAAAACCTGCCTGGGCGGGCGCTGACGCCAGAACACAGGCAGCCCGCAGCAGCAGCGTGCCCCTATGGGTTGGCCTGATCAGTGACACCGGCAGACCGTGTCGCCGCCAGCAGCGATATAACGGATCAGTCTCCGTCCCGCTGGTTCAGCGCATCTTCTACCCAGGCTGCAAAGTCCGGGTGGTTCGATTTCGCGCGTGTGACGATATCCTTGCCGGTCGATGGAGGAGTAATTCCAAATTCCAATTCCAGCCAATCCCTGAGCTTTTGCGCAGACGCCGGCTCCTCCGGCGGCAGGCTGAGATCGTCAAAACCCAGCTCACCGTATCCAATGGCAAAAAGTCTGAGGAAGTCTCCGATATCATCTGCAATAACTTGCAGTTTATTCCCTTCCGAACCCATATGGACGATGGGAGCATTGTGGACATCGCGACCTGGATACAACCAGATGGCAAGGATGGAGCCGTCGGGACCAGAGCCAAAGCCCGCAAGCGTCTTCCAGGCCTTCGATGTGGGCCCGAACCACGCTTTCAATGCTTCGCCTTCCGGACGGAGTCTCATATAACCGCTGATAGGATACCCGGTGTCATCCAGGTAATCACAGAGTTTGCGGAGTTGATCCGGCATCGGAACATTAGGTGGAAATTCGGAGAGGATTTTAACGGCACGATTCATATTGCTAAGGCTCCCACTGATCTGTTAGGGTCGCTCGGCATCAACCCGTCTGTAAAACTTACCTACTGCTGACCGATTCCAGCTCGACGAGCGGAAGTTCGAGCCCCGCTGCAGGGCTATCGGTGCGCGGCATCGCCGCACTCAAGGTGATGTACCCCAGGAGGTGAGTTCGGCGCTCTGAGAGCACACAGACTGGCATACAGTGTCGGGAAATCCTCGTGGGTCCCGATTCCGTGGCGCACAAAAGCAACGATTGCTCTTCCTTGACGTTCTGCCATTTCCTGCGCATTTTCGCCAGATTGACCGCCGTTCCAGACAGACCATACGGCACCCAGATCTCCATCGATTTTAACGACCGCAACATAAAACTCCCCAGGGCCGCTGCCATAGACTTCCTCTTCACACAACAGTGCCGGCTCTCCTTGCCGAGTTGGAAAGGCTCGCCGCGGCGATCCACTTCTGGCGCAACGCGGAACGCGCGGTTCAGGCGCCTCCAAACGCACCCGGCTCAGGTCGACAAGCTCGAAACTGCCAGGAAGCGATTGCTGGACAGCGGCCCAGGGATTGTCACATATGGAACGCGCCCACGCACGAGTGAGCATCGGACAGATTTTCCGTTGTTGCATGTCCCCGTCGTTCCATCCGTACGTTCTTATCGCAATCGACAGGCGGTCAAATGCCGTCGTTTTCGCCGGACTGCCAGCATCGTGGACGAGCTCGGCAATTGGATCCGCTCGGTTTGTCGCGCCCCGGCCACTGCTTAACGGGAACGACTGTCTGGAGGGGTAACCATTCAACGCGATTACGGGCACGACCATCGGATAACCGGCGACGGACGCATGAACATCGGCCGCAAGCATACTGTAATTGCGCGGCGACTCCCTCACCTCTTGGCAGGCAGATAATGCAAGGCCAAGGCACGCCATCAGGTAAAATAGGCCGATCCGTGATCGAGACGTTTTGTCACCCGCCATACGTTGACCAATGTTCCCTGACGACCAGCCTCTCTCCGGCTTTACAGATACGTCCCACCCGCCGGCTTCTTCGGCAACGGAATGAACTCCGTCTCGCCAGGCACCTTGTCGAAGCGCCCGGCATCCCAGTCCTCGGCCGCCTGCAGCAGGCGCTCCTTCGACGACGACACGAAATTCCAGAACATGAAGCGGCGCCCGTCCAGCGGGGCGCCGCCGATGACGACGAAGCGGGCATCGCCTTCCGCGCGCACGCGCTGCGGCACGTGCTGCGTCGTGTCCAGCAGTGCCATCAGGTTCGGCGCCAGCGGCACATCGTCCAGCAGCAGCGTGCCCGTGACGGGATAGATCGCCGCCTCGGCCGGCAGGTCGTCCAGCGCCAGCTCGCCGCCGTCCGCCAGTTGCACGTCCAGGTACAGCGTTTCCATGAACGTGGGCACGGGTGAGGTCTGGCCGAATGCACTGCCGATCAAAACGCGCACGGTGGCGCCGCCGACCGTCAGCTCGGGGATCGCGCCGGCAGGCGTATGCGAAAAGCCGGGCGCATCCTCTTCGTTTGCCTGCGGCAGCGCGGCCCACAATTGCAGGCCGTGCGTGCGGTGCGGCCGGCCGACGAGGTCCTGCGGCGTGCGCTCGGAATGGACGATGCCGCGGCCCGCCGTCATCCAGTTGATGGCGCCCGGCTCGATGCGCTGGACCGTGCCGATGCTGTCGCGGTGATCCATCGCGCCTTCGAACAGGTACGTGACCGTCGCCAGCCCGATATGCGGGTGCGGCCGCACGTCGTGGTTGGCGTCCGGCGCCACGTCGATGGGACCGAAGTGGTCGAAGAAGATGAACGGGCCGACGGCCTGTTTGACGGCGGCCGGCAGATAGCGGCGCACGATGAAGCCGCCGCCCAGGTCCTTGTCGTGGCCTTTCAGCAGCTGGGCGACGGTCATGCCGCCTCCGCGGCCAGGGTCGGTGCCAATGCGGTTGTGACTTCCGTCGTCACGCTCGTCATCAGTTTATGCACGGGGCATTTGGCCGCCACGCCCAGCAGCTCCTCGCGCTGCGCGGCGGACAGGTCGCCCGTCAGGTGCAAGGTCGTGGCCAGGCGGTAGACGCCGTGGCGCTCCTCGCTGGCATCGCGCGCCGTCGTCACCTGCACGTCCTCGACGGGGATGTTCTTGCGCCTGGCGTACCACAGCACCGTCAGCGCCTTGCAGGCCGACAGTGCGGCGTCGTACAGATCGTGCGGCGACGGACCCGCATCGAGCCCGCCCTCCTCGACCGAGACGTCGGCGGGCAGGATGTGATTGCGCACGTGGACGATGTGGCGCATGGGCTGGGTGCGGTCGCGGATGACGGTGATGGGTGTCGACATGGGGGGTTCCTGGTTGCCTGAATAAGTTTGCCTGAACAAGTTTGCCTGAATCTACACCCTTTGGCCGCCGCTGCCTACTGCCCGAAAGGGCATCGCGACGCCATTTGCGGCGAATTCGCCAGGGATGTCAATCTGGTCATTTGCAGCAGTGCGCTGCATACTCCCCGTTTTGCCGCGGGAGTACCCCATGAAAAACTGGCTTTTCCTGGCGATTGCCATCGTTTCCGAAACCATCGCCACGTCCGCGCTGAAAGCCAGCGACGGTTTTACGCGCCTGCTGCCTTCCGTGGCCGTCGTTGCCGGTTATGGCATCGCGTTTTACTTCCTGTCGCTGACGTTGCGCACGATACCCGTGGGCGTGGCGTATGCCGTGTGGTCCGGCGTCGGCATCATGCTGATTTCGCTGGTTGGCTGGGTCGTCTATGGGCAGAAGCTCGATGCCGCCGCGCTGGCGGGGATGGCGTTGATCGTTGCCGGTGTCATCGTGATGAACGTGTTTTCGAAGTCGGCGGCGCACTAGGCTACGCGTGATAAACGTCGGGGACAGGCACCAATCTCGGGGCCGGGAGGCCCCGGGATTGGTGCCTTATATCTTGAATTCCACGTAAACTAACTCTACAGGCATGCCAGTCCGATTTGCCTGTGGGAGCGAAGCCCGAGGGACAGCTTTCGACGGCATGCCTGATTCTTAGTAACCCGAACAGTTG
>Ga0265797_10003114_pt1 | contig 26952 bp, 20 predicted proteins | sample P2T30metagenome_FD_192433 | JGI IMG/M metagenome (GOLD analysis project Ga0265797, IMG submission 192433) | Plant litter microbial communities from East Loma Ridge, Irvine, California - P2 T30 | ecosystem: Environmental > Terrestrial > Plant litter > Unclassified | place: USA: California... | reverse complement strand
GGCAATTGTCCATGTGCGCGGTGCCTGAGTTGGACGATATGCCGGTGCTGCAGCACATGCAGGGCCGTGGCGATCTGCTGTAAGGATGCACGATAAGCCAATGAACGTGTGGCGCGTGGGTGCATGTCCAGATTGCCCTCGGGATGCCCTGAGGACTAATCCGGATCAATATCCAGGCGAGGAGACCGCGTGCTCGCCACGTGCCGTGGATTAGAGTTACTGTCTGAGTTAGAGTTACTGTATGAGGAAGTATGTAAGAATCTTATGCAGATGTCGGGAGTGGATCCCACGTGCTCGCATGTCATGAATTTGCAATGAATGTCTAAACGAGGATGGGTCGGAGAAAGCGAGATCGATAATACCGTTGCCAAATCGTACCTGAGACCTCACTGCAATGCTGGCGCATCCTTCGTGGTGTGTTGACTCGGTGGCTGTGAGCAACAGTAGTAGTGCGAGACGGCAAGACTGACTCTGTGCAAGCCTCAAGGGCTCGGTGATCATCCGTGGCTTAGAGGCTTGGGGTTGGTGGACGTTGAGACGCCACCGGGCAGCGTGACGGATGGCGACATTCGGATCGAATGGCACGGGACGGCTAAGCGGTGCTGGCATGGCTAAATTCTAAATAGATGACACGGAAGGTCTAGCCCGTCTCTACTGTCCACCCGGCGAGTCGTGAGGCGAGATTCGCGAGAACAGCCTATAGCTAATATATCTTGTCGATTCATGATCGTGCCTTGCCATGCCTAGGCGAACGGCTTGTTGGGGAAACCGATTTGGACGTTTCGTCCCGTGGGCAACTGTGCATGTTTGTTACTATGCTTCATTGGAGGTGATTATTATCCATATTAATGTATTGTGCAAGTAAGGTACATTCACATCAATGTCACCTGCAACATACCTAGTAGACTTCCAAATTGCTGCACACAAGCGAAATGGAAGGACTTGGCAAGCTGGACAAAGCTCCCGTAGAAGCATTTTCTGATCTTCCCGAACCTGTCTTCCATCCACCACCAACTCTCCACTCTGTGCCACTCTTCTCGGCCGCATGGCACCAATGCACCTGCACAGCGTTATGCAAGCCAATCCTGATCCATCGGCACGACCTCTTACACCTCCCCGAGTCCCCGACTACTGGCGCCCATCCCCCTTGGAGGATTTCAGTACTAGTGAGGTCCTGACTACTGGCATCATCCTTTCCCTCCTCACCTGCCCTCTCGCCAATCCAGCTCGCGTATCGACTTATGCACTCCTCCTAGCCTCTCTCGATCCCCCTCTCCCAAGCATCAGGATGCACGCGAGTCCTCCCTGCACTTACCACTACTGGATTGGGTACCGCATAAAATCCACACCCCAATCCGCATCCGGGCATGCCTCATCCAACCCGTGCAAGCCTCCCATCCTCTGCACTCAAACAGAGTTCATGCCCTCACTCGGCGGGATCGTACCGTTTCAGCCTTCCACGGGAAAGGCGTGCGCTTCTTCAGGGTTGCGCATCTCGGGCGCAGAGAGGCTTTACACGTAGGCTGGTTGGCTGGCTGGTGATGTTTGGTAGAAGTAATCATCGATTTCCGTCCTGTGCTTTCCTTTCCGTCCATTCTTCACATACCATGCTTCCCATGTCGTAACACCTGACAAGACAAAGACTCCCCGCAACAATCCCTGCGAGGCTTCAATACTTCCCTGCAACACATCGATCCTCTTGGCACATCGCACAGATCAAACCCTCCACGATGGCTCGCGAAGACGATGACGCCGGTCCGACCCTGCTTACCATTTCGATCGTCGTGCTGATCCTCGTCCTCACAACCACCGCCCTGCGAGTCTTTGTACGCGCCAAACGCGCTGCTCTCGGAGGCGACGACTACACGATTGCAGCCGCCAGTCTGCTCACCATCGGCCGTGTGACTTGCCAGATCATCAGCGTGCAACACGGCAATGGCAGGCATCGCGAATTCATCGCCAAAGAGGACTACGAATACATCAACTTTCTCACCTGGCTCACCCAACTGTTCCTCTTCCCCATCTTGTGTCTGCTCAAGATATCCGTCTGCTTGCTCGTGCTACGCATCAAGAATACGAAGCCGCTCAGATGGGGACTCTGGTCACTGATCGTCTTGCTGATCTTGACGACTATGCTTCCGAATATCGTCTTGCTGGCTGAGTGTAGTCCTGTGTCAGCTTATTGGAAGAGTCAACACGACAAGTGTTGGAACGCCAATGTTCGCATCTACTCGATCTACCTTCAGACTTGTAAGTGATTGGAGGGCCTGGAAGACTACCAATCTCAACCCACTGACCCTTTCACTCAGCTGTCTCCGTCTTTGCAGATGTCGTCTGCACCCTCCTACCCGTCGCCGTCGTATGGAACCTGACCCTCTCGGCGAAGAAGAAAGTCGCCGTCTGCGCTCTCATGAGCTTGGGTGTCATGTACGTCCAGTCCAGTCCAGTCCTGCAGACAATCAGACCTAACACCGCAAGACACAACCCAACTAACCCCCATCCCAGCTCCACCATCTTCGCCTGCGTGCGTGCATCCTCCCTCGGCCTCGCCGTCTCAGACCTAAGCTGGGTCTACTGCTGGGCTGCAATCTGGGGCAACATCGAACTGGGCTTCGGCATCCTAGGCGCAGTAAGTCTCTCCCCTCGCCACTAAACTTTCAAAAAAAAAGCCATCACAAAGCTAACGCACACTCCCCCATTCACAGAACCTCGCCCTAGCCCGCACCTACTGGGACTTCTTCATCCGCGGCCTCGACACCCTCACCTCCCGCACCGGCAACTCCTCCAGCCGCAACGGCTACGGCAACGGCGGCAGCAGCACAGCCGCAACCGCCAGCAACAACCGCGTCTCCTACGCCCTGCACTCGCTCGGCAAAAACAACAACAACAGCAACAACAACAGCAGCAGCCAGAAATCCCCGACCCCGCTCTCCAACCACAACCACAACACCTGGGACGGCGGCAAAGTCTCCTCCCAGGTCCAAATCCACGGCCGCCACCACCACCATCGGCGCAGAGGCGACAGCATCAGCACCGGAAGCGACAACTCAGACGAAGTCCCGCTCGGGAAAGAAATCGGGCTGGGGCTAGGGATGGCAGGTGGGATTGAGAGGAAAATCGAGTTTAGTGTTGAAGAGGCTAGTGCGCGGACGGGGAGCGCTGGGGGGAGTAGTTCGGAGGCGGTGGGGGCGGTGAGTGGGATGACGGGGGGTTGGGGGAGGGATTTGGAACGGGATGGGGTTGGTGGTGGTGGTGTTGTGGAGGACGAGGAGGTGGGGAGGGAGGTTAGAGATCGGAGGGGGGTCTGATTGCTTTTTGTGATGGTGGTGATGTTGGTGGTGGTTGTGGTGGTGGCGGCTGGGCAAGTCGGGCTGCTCTTTCTGTTTTCTTTTCTCTTTTGTGCTTTCCTTTTTTTTCGGCCACGCTGAGATGATACCCATACATGTATTTTTTTCTCTTCTTCTCTTCTTTTGGGTGTATGTATATAACTTGTAGGACACTGCCGCGACCGAGCGACGAGCGACGAATGCTCCGAGGAACAGAAAGAGGGGACAGAGTAGTTTTTAGGAAAGAAGAGAGAAACGGAAAGAAAGATTATCATCATCTTGATTTTCAAATCGCATATCAAGAAGCATGTAACATCATATTTTTCCTATGAAACGACAGGCATCGCCATCTATCAGGCATAGTAGGCACCTACAAATGTGTAACTACTATATAGATCGATTTAGTGGTCTACGGAAAAGGAAAAAGCTATAGCCCTCGCCTCGGTAGACTATGTACCTACGTGGTAGTAGTGAGAAAAAAAATCGTCTACAGATATGTCGAAGTCGGACTAACTATACAACATAGTGACTCTCTCAACTCTCTATACTCACTTACCTTGCTTGCTTAGTAAAAGTCGGAAGGGTACGGAAGTACATAAGTTAGCCGGCTAAGATTTCGCCGAATTGGACTGAACTTCTTCTGAGACACTTGCGCCGGCCGTTCACGTCACTTCGATCTCAAGCTTGTGTCGGAGTTGGCGCCGGCGGTGACGATGATGGAAAGGAAAAGTCGGCTTTTGTCGGTCCTTGGCCTTTTTGTTCTTGACATCCGATTAATCCGACTGCGTTCGAGGGGTTAGTTGTTGCTTCGTTTTGATTCTTTGTGTGAGGACTGCAGCTTTTCCCACCTCAGTTCTTCTCACTAGAGATCTGGGATGCAATACCTTTACTAGCGAGTAATAATGTCTGGTTCCCTCTTCTGCTCTGGAAAGTCGGCATCACCGAGGCCAAGGTGGGCGTTTGTAACAGTGCCATCTCACGACGGACTCCTCCAACGGACTTGACATCACACACCCTTCACTCGGATCCTGACGGAAGCCGTTGGAACTCTGCTTATTCCTCGAAGGGTATAGTCGACTCGCTCGGTGAGTCCAGTAGTATTCGAGGTGTTAGTCTGTGGTCTGTCATCATCTCCACTTTGTCAGCATCGGTCGCAATCATCGCAAACGGTTGTTTGTATAGACTTCGCAGGCAAGTGACTTGTAGCAAGCTGAGTTTCCTTTCACAAACAACCGAATTTTCTTACGCGGCGAAGTCAGTCTTTCTCTCACATTTCTTTCACAGGTCACCTCTGCAAGACTCGTCAGTGATAAAGAAAGAAATCCATTCTCACGTCCAACTCCAAGTCTCCAAGCCACGACCAACTCCACCAAACCACCACTCCAAAGCAACACGGAAAAAAAAGGAACCCCATCGCAAAGTGAAATACCTCACAACAAAAAATGGACCCCAACCCACCCCCCTTCCACCTCGCCCACTCCCTCGCCCCCCACCACCTAATCCCCCAACCGCGCGACCTCCACCTCAACCCTCCCGCCTCCTATCTCTACATCCAAGACTTCCTAATCGTGACCTGCGCCCTGCTCTACCTCCTCTGCTACCTCTTCTACGCCCTCCGCACAATCCGCGACCGCCACCTCGCCGGCCCCGTCGAGTACCTCAGCGCGACGCTAGCGTACGAGATTTTCTACGCGGTCGCCACGACGGACACCGCGTTCGAGCGGGTCTGTTTCCTGGCGTGGTTCGCGTTCGACTTGCTGTTCGTGTGCGTGGCGCTGCGGTTTGCGTACCCCGATGGGGAGAGGGGGAGGGTGGCGGGCCGGACGGCGGGGTTGGTGGTGGTTTGGTTGGGGGTTCTTTGGGGGTTGGCGAGGGTGTGGCCGGACGAGAGGGAGCAGGTTACTGGGTTCTGGACGGGGATTGTGCTGCAGTTGCCGATTAATTGGGGGAGTCTGGGGGTGCTTTTGGGGGAGGGGGGGACGAGGGGGCATTCGTTGGAGATTTGGTGAGTGCTTCGTCTTTTCCTTGTCTTGAACCTGGGTCACTGTTGAGATGAGGAGACGCGGACGAGGCAGACTCGGCTGATTGACTGACTTTCTTTCCATGGATACAGGATCACGCGCTTCGTCGGCTGCATCTTTGCCTACGCCGTCTTCATCTGGCGGTGGCTGAACGTGCCGCAGAACTGGAGCTACGTGGGCTCCAAGTGGAGTTGGTGGATCATGGGGTTGACCTTGTTGCCGGAGTTGATCTTTCCTTTCGTTTACTTGCGGGTCCACAAGGAGCAGGAGGCGAGAGAGAGGGAGAGGGAGTCGGAAAAAAGCAAGAAGAAGGCGTAGACGTGGTGATTCTGGTCAAGTTGGTTTCGCGGGACGATGGTCAGGAGAGGTTGATCCGATGCGACTTGTGGGCAGATCGATGGACGCTGCATCGGCATGGATGGGACTGTCCACTTCCAACCATCTTGCCTCGTCAATATATAATAGAACTCCTTTGCGAAGGAATAGAGGTATGCTTCTCATCTACTCTTTCCCAAGGATTGCCAACAATAGCATCACGCACTTTCGATCACCCTCTCAGCAAACGAATCGCGCCCCCAAGAAAGCAGCGAGTCGGAGTCCCATTCGATCAAACGATCCAGATCCCAAACACCTGAACTGGCAAAGGCAGCTCGCTCGCTCCTCACAAACAGTCATCGGGTGAAGAAGCCAGACCAATCCATGTCAAATCGACGGAGTTCATTTCGTTTTCCTATCGAGCCAGAAGTTCAAAGCCATTGTTGGAGTTTACGCCGTCTTTCTTGGTCAGCATGCATCTCTCAAACAACTTGATGGTTTGAGCTGAATATTTTAGATGGGTGGTAGAGGTTGTATCATATCAGGTCGATTAGCTCAGTTGGTTAGAGCGTGGTGCTAATAACGCCAAGGTCGCGAGTTCGACCCTCGTATTGACCACTTGATTCTTCTTTTGCCCGTCCACCATCTCATCGTACACAAAGCGCCTTTTTTTTCACCCCATATATTTACTCGATTTCCTTGATTCTAGGCGCACGGGGGAGAAAAGCTAAGTTTCAAGCGCTGAGACCGAGACTTCACTTGAAGTGTGGTGAGTGGAGGGGTGTCGTTGTTTCGTTTGCTCGCTACTCATCCTCTGCAGCTTGTGCTTGAGGGAGGAACACGTTGGAGCTGCAGTCTGCATGATGGGCTCCCAACATCGGTCATCCGCGGAAGAAGGAAAACAAGCAGGAGAGAGAGAAGACAAAGCCGTTACGCGAGCATGCACACATGTACACATGCCAAAAGATCTCCATATTAACATTACGAAAGACAAGAATTATCGATTACATCTCTTCTCCGAGCCCAGGCAAAGAGCAGAGAGGCGAATAGAACAACACCTCTCTGCCCTCTCCGTCACCAAGCTTCGCACAAAAGGCGAGTCGGCTCTCGGCTCATCATCTTCATCTTCATCTCAAGTCGGCCTGGCAACCGAGTTCGCCCGCGAAGCAGCGCGAGAAGCACTGGGGGTTCCGCCGGGTGTGCCGCGGGGGGTGCGGCGCTCGCCGAAGAAGCGCTGTGACTGAGAGTAGCCGCGCGGAGGGGCCGAGGGGCGGCGTTCGGCTTGGCCTTCGAGACCTGCGAGGAAGAATGCTGTTAGTGAAAAGCACTGCGAATCATCTGCGGGAATGTTCAAAACTTACTCCTTCGTCTGTCTCCGCCGCCGTAGGAGATGTACGACAGTCTGCGGCCACCGGTATCCTGCTCTTCTCTCGCGCGGGCGAGTTGCTGGGCGAAAGGCGAGCGTTTGCGCAGGATGGGCCCTTTCCAGTACACAACGTACACGGCAATGACGAGGACGAAACTGATGCAAGCGAGGATCGTGCAAGCGTACTCCAGGTTGTAGCCCGAGTCCCTGCCGATGTTGGTGAAGAAAGGCGTGGCGGGGACGGTCAGCACACCGGCCAGGAAATCGCGAGCCCAGCCGTTGCCGCCGGTGGCGGACGCCGAGTATGGTCCGTAGGCGCAGATCATGTAGTCGATGGTGGCCATGTAGATGGCGTAGTTTGCGATTCCGACGATAGCGGCGAAGACCATGCTGCCCATCCAGTGGATAGGGGGGCCTTGGATTGTCCAGGCGAAGCCGAACAGGCCGATGGGTAGGCAGGGCGCGGTGTAGAGGAGGAACCAGAGGCGAGACTCGTACTGGGCGCGCTCGTCTTGGGGTTTGTCGCGGCGTTCCTTTTTGTTGCGCCAGATGGCTGGGATGAAAAGCGCCCAGGCGATCACGTAGCCAACACCGATGGACAGGAAGGCGAGACCGACTTCGAAGGCTTGAAAGTCCCACTGCTCGTAGACGAGCACGAAGGACTGGATGAACATGAAGATCAGGGCGTCGGAGAAACCGGAGAGAAGGGATAGGACCAGCACGATGGGCTCGGTGAGGAACATCTTGAAGGGGCGGATCCAGGTGACGAGGATTTCTTTGGCGGAGAAGCGGTCCTTGAAGGGGACGAGTTCGTCCGGGCCCCAGACATTGGCTTCTGTGCCGCCGTTCTTGACGGATTCTTGACGGCGCTTCTTGGCGATGCGGTTCATCATGATTGTTGTGCGGGTTTCGGGTACGGTGAAGAAGTGGACGGCTTGGATGAAGCCGCCGAAGATGAGTTGGATCCAGATGCACCATCTGGGAAAGTGTTAGTTGTTTGCTTTGAATGCAGGCATATTACAAGCCATGGATACTGACCTCCACGCGAGATACTGCTCGCAAAATCCACCAACAATAGGACCAAGCACGGAACCGAAAACGGAGCTGAATACGACGTAAGCAACGGCGTACTGCTGAGTATCAGCCTCCCACATATCAGCGATCATGCCGAGAGTGACAGAGCCACCAGCCGTGGAGAGACCGCCCAAAGCACGGCCAACCATGATGGTAGCGAAGTTGGGCGCGAGGGCCACGGGAAGTTGCCAAATGTTGACCAAGAACATTGAGAGCTGGAGGATAGGCCAGCGACCGAACTCCTCGGACCAGGGAGCCCAGAGCTCACAACCAAAAGCGTAAGTCACCAAGAAAATCATAGCACCGCAGCGGGCACCCTGTGCGGAAACGCCAAACTCCTCCGAGATGCCGCCGATGGCGTTCGAGTAGAGTGAAGTGTTGAAATTCATCGAGACTTGCACCCAGAAGATGATGGTGACGATGTACCACTTCTTGCTGGCGGGGAAGCAATATCCGAGCTCCTCGTAGCAGTCGTCCTCTCCGAGCTCGTACTTGTCGTATGTGCCCAGTTTCTCGAGCTTCTCGCCGGTGGCGCCGTTGGCCGGATTGGCCGAGTTTCTTGCAATGCCATCGTCCGAGTTGTCCTTTTCGTCTTCGTGACCTTCCAGTTTGGTGTTTGCGCGGTCGAGGTCGGCCTGGCCCATGACCTGCGCCGGCTCGTCGGCGAAGTGGGCAGGCATAATGGCGTTGTGAGGGAGAGACGAGCGCTGCTATGAGCGTCGCTTGTCGTGATAGTGCAGGTTCTCAAGGAACGGGACGGGGACGGGGTGCTGCAAAGAGAAAGGAGCAAGTATGCAATGGAGAATATCACGCGAGGGCCGTCGACAACAGCTTAATACTAGCAGCACAAAGCTTGCCCTACCTGCTTTGGTTTGGTGCCAGCCTCAGCTCTTCCCATGGAGACGGCCGTTTTGCAACGGCTCACACGCGCCATGACGTGTCTCAGAGGTTGAAGATCGGCCGGTCTGCGAGGAAAGATTTCGAGGATGGATCTGAAGGAGGAGTTGAATCGGCAAGGAAAGACCGTGACTGGTCGGAAGAGCACTGTGGAGGACCTCACGAGTGACTTCTCCACATCTACGAGGTGCGCTAGGATGCAAGGTTACGCCACGAGGGTCGAAGTCTCGAAGTACCAAGACAACCGAGACAACCTTCGTCTGTCTTGGACCGACTTGTCGTTCTTGTTGTACTTGTAATTGCTTGATGTCGCCGCGCGGCGCAGTAGGTAGTTCACCATTGCAATCGCATGTACTGCTCGAATTGATTAGATGCACACCTACGTCGAGACGTCACTTACACGCAAGTGGCGGTCTGCGCGCGTGGTCTCTTCTCCAGGAGGCCGGTTTCCGCGGTGGATGTTTCTTCGCCTCGCACGGCATCGATCGGCACGACAGAGTTTTGGTCTTGGCTTAGCTCAGCGAAAGTAATGCTGGAGCCGGCTGCTTTGCCGTGTTGCCTTGTAAGTTGCAGCGGTTTTCCCCAAGATCCCCGTGCGGGAACTGCATACATCGGCGATGAGGAGTGTGGAGGGAAGTTTGATCTTCCTCACGTGGGTGCCTTGATGTGCCTGGATACGTTGTTGACGATAGTCGTTGTGTTGGTATAGCCCGGGAAAGCGCCTCTTTGTTACATCTTGTCATCGTATCCTCAACCACTGTCGAGGTCATACTGTACAGTACATCTCGACGTACTACAACAAGCTTCACGCATAGTCATGCTTGATCGATGACGGCGGTGGCACAGACAAGGAATTCGCCTTGGCCGCGTCAAGCAATCCTTCGCGCGCCTCCGCCAAGTCAGCTGCTTGCTCCTTGCCCGTGGGAAGAAAATCTTGCCCATGGGCGAAATTGATGTGAGGAATTCGCGGCCGCTTGGGCCAGTAGTTGTCAGGAAAGCATGACGAGGTGGAGATGCTTTTGATCATCGAAAAAGATCATATCGGGGATGCCGTGGACTTCTGTTTTGTTGGTGTCGGGATGTTGGGGAGTCGGGTCACATCGCCGACTCGAAGATTGAGAAATTTGCTGGGCGAACTGCTTTTAGTTTGTCCTTTCCAAAGTCAAACAGACTTTGCAACATGTCTCTATGACAGTAGTGAGAAACCAATACAACATGATAATTAGTATCGGTATTTCGCTATGTCAGATGTTTGTAAGCGGTAGCCGCAACAGCTCTGATGTATCTTGAACGTTTTCTACCATTGCAATACTTGCTAATAACGTGACGGCGCTTCTCGTACTGTTCTTCACATTCAACAAACTTCAGCATGCACGGAGATGTTAGCAATCATCTGTGACTTGCGGCTGAACTTCCCGAGCTTTCCGGTGATGGCCAAGTCCGTTGCTCGGCCACCGTGAACCTTGGAAGCATCAGCATGCTCCTGTTCATACTCATGTTGTCAACCACCAACTATCATTCGTATACCTCAATCGCAAGAAGATCCATCGCGAAAGCGTAGCCCCTCCATGGCCATCATGCTCATACCATCGGCTGTGGTCAAAGATTTGTATAGCTCAGCCGCCGAAAGACTTGTTACAGAGCACCAGCGTCTCCGAGGCTCCTATGCTCAGCTTACCAGCTATCAACTACTATGAAAACCACTCGGGCGCTGAGAGACTCATTGTGAAGCGGCGATAACTCTAGGAAATGATTTAGACAGTATGCTTTACTATCGGAAGAGGATGGACTCATCTGCTGCTACCAGACCACCGCGCACACAAAGACCTTTCACTATCTTTGAAGCACTGAGAACAGTGTTCCTTGCAACTTTGAAACTCGTATGCTCATATACAGCGTGGCGAAGCTATGATAGCCTCTTGTCTTGCTCATGCTGACCTTTCACTGCACAGTCAACACACCAGGAAACCAGAAACTCGACTGCACCATGAGTGCGTTTCCAGGGAGTCTGTAAAACGACAGCCCCGGCAAGCCCTCGAACATCTCCATCTGTCGCAGCTCCCATTCCTCGCTCTCCATGCCTCCGGGCCCGACGTCAAACACCGCCCCTTCGTTGGGGAATGGTGCTTCGCCGCGCGCGCCCTTCACAACAGCAAGGCTCACCTGCTGCACCCACTCTGCGGCGGCCTCGAGGTCTGCAGCAACACAGACGTTGAAGACGCGGAGTTGCAACGGCGGCCCTGCCCTGGGCTGCAGCAGCGCTTCCCACAAAGTGTTCTCCCCCATCGGGTCTCTGCGAAGCCAGTCGAGCCAGCCGAGCACGCCTTGCTGGAGCGAGAATGCCAACTCGATCCACTCGTTGAAGTTGACGCCGCTGCGGCTGGCGGGGTTGTAGGCCAGCATGCCCCCTTTCACCAAGTCGACGTCCGCGAGATACTGTGCTTGTGCGACCTCGCCGCGCATGATGCGGTATTGAGGGTCGATGTGGCTCCCACGGTCCATCAGCGCGAGCCAGGCCCAGCGACCGAAGAGAAAGTCTGTCGAGTGGATTTCTTCTGGTGCCCAGGTGAGCAGGGCTGCGCCGGGGGTGCCAAAGACGCGCATGATGGCTTTGCGGTAGGCGTCGATGTTGGCGAAGCGTTTGAAGGCCTCGGCGGTGGCGGCGGTGGCGGCTGTGGTGGTGGTGGAGGGCGCGCTCGCTGGCAAGTCGGCCATTGTTGGTGATGGTGATGGTGGTGAAGGAGTGGTTGTGGTGGTGGTGTTGGTGCCGACAAATGTTGATTGTTGAAAAAAAAAAAATGATGGATGTTGTGTGCGCGCACGAAGAGGGGTTGTGGTGAGTGGCAAACGCTTTTATAGGCACTTGCAATTTCGCAAGCGCGTCACGTCACGGTAAGCGAGCTTCGAAAGAGACGCGGCTCGATGTCTCTCAGTGGTTCTGAGGCATTCGTCCAGGTAGGAAGCTGATGGTATTATCTCACGGCGATGCATGATCCAAAGAGATACAGCGAGCCGCACGAGAAAAGCATCAACCACAACACGCGAACGAGTCGATCTTGAGGTACTATACTGATGCTCCACGAGATCAGACAATCACTGCTGACATGATGAGTTCATTGCCGTACACCGCGGTGGCGATAGAAGGGACTTCGTTCATCAATGAGGATACGACCACCGAAGTCAATGACTCCCACTGAGAAGTCTTGGCTACCTATACAGGCGACGAGATCTCGGACGAGTTTGCCGGACGAACGATCAAACGCGATCAACATCGTCTATTTACGTCGAGTCAGCTAAGTGCGTTGGCAGAACAATTTCTCGCTGCTACTGTTACCTTGGGCATAGCATGCCTGCGACACCACCACCGAGAGATGATCTTTTGCCTGGCGTTGTTTCGATCATCCTTTACCATAGATCTACGCCGACCTCATGCTGAAGAGCTTCACGGGTATGCTTAAACCCAAAGAAGCTTAATCTGGTAGAGCTCCGGACACCTATAGGCACTACATTACACCGACTGGTCGAATGCCACGTGCTAGTATGCAGAAAAACCCTGCGCGGGCCTTCGGAGCGCAAGAGGGAAAATGCGTTGGGTTTGAGCAAGTTCAAGGTCTTGGCCCTGCAGCCACAACACTCTAGCTGTGACCTGTCGACTACATCCACCCCTCCAGGACCAACCACGGTTTTGAGATATTTGCTCACGGCGAAACAAGAATATCAAGGATACCACGGACGTCTGTAAGCACGTGCAAGCGACATGCAAGCCTGGCCAGACTGCTGGAATGTGGACCCCTGGGCATGGCACCACCGTTTTCGCCGCCGGTATAAGGCTGATGGCCACGACGGCGATTTTGAGATGTCTCGAAGGCATTGCCTACACTGCCCTGAGAGTTCCCCCTTCGCAGCGTCACATCCACAATGAAAGCCTCCGCTATCATCCTCGCAGGCGCCGGTCTGGTCCTTACAACCCTCGCATCGACAGGCCGCAACGGCTACGGTCTCATCGGCTATGGAATCGAGATGTATCAACCACCATGTGCATTCGCCTGCCAGTCTGCAATCGGCAACCCACTGGACTGCCCAATGGACCATCACGACATGGAAAGCATGGAAGGCATGAAATTGAAGCGCATGTCTGGCATGGGCGGCGAAAAACCATCTCCAGAGTGCTACGCGAACAACGAAGTCTACTTACAAACTCTCGCCTACTGCATGCATCAGTACTGCGCAGAGGATGTCAAGACTTCAGCCCGGGACAAGTTCTTCGAGATGAGCATCGGAGGTCGGTTGAAGCAGCCGCCAGTGCCTATGTACTCATACGTTGAGGCGCTGATGAAGGTTGAGCAACCGCCGACAAACAGCACGCCCTCGGAAGAAACGCTCACCGAGGTCAGTCTCGTGCTGGAGGAAGATTACATCTCCAACTTCAATGGAAACAACGGATTCGAGCGCGCCGAAACGGTGCACTCACGGTACAGGTATGAGCTACAAACTCGTCGGACGCACTCATACTGACCGCTGCAGTATCATTATAATCACCACTGGAATCCTCGTCCCCGTCGCAGCATCGTGCTTGCGCTTCCATTCCATGCCAAAGAGTCTTCCCAGCCGCCTCAATGCCTACTTGAACTACCCTCCAGCAATTGGTAGCCGCCACAGCGTGCCGATCTTCAACTTCATGATCATGCCAACTCGCGGCCAGTCGATCTTCCTGTTTTATCTCGTTGCTATCAACATCATCCTCTGCTCGGTTGGATATGAGTCGCGCCAGCCAAATTCATGGTTCGCCACGAGCAATCAAGAGATCAGGTCGCTTGTCGGCAACCGGACAGGCGCATTGAGCCTCGTCAATCTCGCTCTTGCAGTGCTGTACGCCGGACGCAACAACCTCCTCATCTCACTCACGAATTGGTCGCAAACCACCTACCTCCTGCTCCACCGATGGGTAGCCGGCATTTCAACAATCCAAGCCATCATCCACTCCATCATCTACCTCTGGAACTACCTCGAGTCTGGAGAGCACGCGACCGAAGCAAAGCTAGACTATTGGGTCTGGGGCGTTGTCGCAACTCTCGGCATGACATTCTTGATCCCAACATCGATCTTGCCAATTCGGCAGAAGTTCTACGAGCTATTCCTCGCATGGCATGTCCTAGTCTCCTTCTTCGTCATCCTCAGCTGCTACCTGCACATCTACCTCCGCTTCGAAAGACAATGGGGCTACGAGTCGTGGATGTACATAGCGTTCGCCTTTTGGGGCTTTGACAGACTCGCCAGGATTGCTCGCGTTACCCGCAACGGAGTCCGCAGGGCCCGAGTAACCATCATCGACGAAGACTACATCCGTCTTGACATTCCCGGAATCACAGGAGAGGGCCAGGCGTACCTCTACTTCCCAACCCTGACGTGGCGCGTGTGGGAAAACCACCCTTTCTCGATTGCTGGCGGCATCCTCCACCACACCAACACCAGATCCGGGACTGCAGAAGTCAAGGTACATACAACCACATCATCCTCAAGCGCCAACTCAGTCCACGCCTCTCCCAGCCCAGACATAGAAAAAACACCCGACCTCACCATCACCACCACACCCACAAAAACCGCAACAACCAACCCCCCACCAACCCTAAACCTAACCTTCATAATCCGCACCCACACAGGCACAACCTCCCTGCTCCGCGCCCGCGCCTCGCTCCCCGTCCTAGTCGAATCCTCCTACGCCGGCTCCCTCCTCCACCCCACGCACAAAACCCTCAACCAGCACCCGCGCCTCCTCTGCATCGCAGGCGGAGTAGGCGTCACCGCTCTCCTGCCCTTGCTCGCGTCCCACCGCGGCCAGCGGATTCTAGCATGGGGCGTTCGGCGCGAGAGTTTGCTGGGGGGGTTGAGGGATGTTTTGGAGGGGGATGCTATGGTTGGTGTGGAGGTTCGGACGAGTGTTGGGGAGAGGTTGGATGTGGGGGGGTTGGTTGAGGAGATTGCTGCTGCTACTGGGGCAGAGGGCGATTCTTTGGCGGTTGTGATTAGTGGGCCGGCGGGGATGGCGGATGAGGTGCGGTTGGCTGTTGCGAGGGTTGCGGCGAGGGGGGTGGTGGTGGAGTTTGTGGAGGAGAGTTATAGTTGGTAGGGTTCGTTCACTTTTGGAGAGGTGTGAGCGAGTTGGCGGGTCGGCGAGTCGTGGGATTATGACTATGATGATGATGATGATGGTGATGATGATGATGATGATGATGACGATGCCTCAAACGAGAAATCCATGTCTTCTTTTCTCGTGCTTGCGATTGACCTTTTACTGGCTTGCAAGTTACAGTCCCTTCCATTGTCCTCCACGCCACCGAATTTCGTACCAAAACTTCCACCCCGTAGATCAAGTCCTACACAATATTGACAATCAGCTTTCACTTGCCATCAGTCCATACTTTCCTCGTTCAATTATACTGGTGCTCTCGGAGCAAATATCAAAGCACTATAAACACAATGCATGCATGTTGTCTTCATGGAAGCATTGGTGGTTTAGTGGTAAAATTGGCCGTTGCCATGAGAGAAGCACCTTGGATGATCTTTAACTAGACATCCAAGAACTTCGACTCTTGATTCGGCCAGCCCCGGGTTCGATTCCCGGCCGATGCATAAGTTTTGTTACTTTTGCCTCTCCTTACCTGCGTCGAGAGGGAGGGAAGGGGTACCTGTTTTGTCATGGACTTCAAAATCGGAGGACTCGCGTAGTATTGAATCTATCGTTTTGCTACGATGATACCTTCTTTGGCCAGAAATCTCGATGCTGGCCCAGGACTCTCTCTCTCCATCGATGGCCGACATGCACGTTCGGTACAACACAGCATTAGTAAAACCGCCTCCTCTGCCTCGTTATTTTTCTTTCAAAACCACCCCGAAAACAAACCTGCGCACCAGACCAATCCCGGGGTTTCGAAGTGAAGCGATTGGTCCATTATCTATTCTCTGGAACCGCCAGAAACGTAAATGATCCTGGAAGTCTCCACTCATACTGAACAAATCCATTGACGGGAGTCCTTCAATCATCACCCATCTCCAATAGGATTTCACGACCAGATCTAGTATACAAGCAGTGCTGTTTGATCTGTCCATTAGTTCCCATCTCCTTCTCAGTAGCAAGACAATGTCCATCATCGGTCCTCTTTAGTCAGACAATCCTCAAGGTTATGGTATACGATCGATGCCAGAGCATGACGATCGATCGCTTGTATTTTCCTCGACAAAATCACACAAACGCCACCCTGAGTACGATATCAACTCGATTTCCAAACCGTCGATCGTTCCAAACTGATTTGTACCCCACATTGCTAATAAGAATAGTGTTAGACGGAAGGCGACATTCCATTTCAAACGAACAAAAGATTCAAAACTCCAATCCTAACCCTTGCGAGGGAAAAAAAATCACACTCGGGCGCGGGTAAGGACGAAAGAGTTTCACCGCCTCCCAACAACTACTGCGTAGGTGTGTAAGAAGCGAGTGCTGTCGCAAGAGGGGTGTAGGTAGACACGTAGGTGAGTATGGAAAGTGACATTATGAACGGACAAGCAATCACAGCCGCGCAGCAAACAGAACGGGAGAGGAGCAAAGTCATGAATTTTGAATTGTCAATAACTCAATGTCTGAGAACGCAACGATTAACAACAACAACATCACACTACGTCACATCACATTACATTTCACATCTTGTCGAAAACCTTCGTCCCCGTCCAGCCGCTAACAGGATGACCGTGAGTGCGACTCTCATCGACATCATCACCCAGCTCCTCGCCAGCACTGGCCCAAGACGAACCCAAGAAACTGCTCCGCTCGGCTTCGGCTTCGTGCATGAGGTTGAAGGACTCGTCGCTCGAGCTGGCGGCGCTGGGGCTGATGTGGCCGAATTTTTCCCCGGCGGAAGAAGAAAACTCGTAAGCGTCTTTCACATCCGAAGACGGTGCCTTGACCTCGCCGACCCAGAATTGGCCTCCGTTGCGAGCCTTGGAGCGGGCGATCTCGCGCTCGGCGAGGGGGAAGTTGCTGGTGGAGTCCGTGAATGGTAGCTGGCGGCGGTGCCATTCGCCGAGGAACATGCCTTCGGGGTCGGCGTCGTTGCGCACGCGCATCCATTCGTGCATGTCGTCTCCGAACATTTCCTCCACCTGCTCGGAGGAAGTATACGTCCAGTTCTTGGCCCAGTGTGGCTTGCCGCCCATATCGCGCATCAGCCACTCGAAGGCCTCGTAGTAGCGCTCACGGCAGGGCGGGTCTTGCAAATAAGGTCTGTAGAGGGTGGCGTTGAGGTAGAGGGTTGGCTCTTCGCGAACGGTGTTGTCGAGGTAGGGCCTTGGGTGAGGTGACAGGGTGGTATCGCTAACGCGCACTTCAATCGGGCAGTGGATGTAAAGGCCTGCGGTGGAGAATGGGATGCCACCATCGCCTTTGCGGCCGTTGATCCAGGCGCTTAATCGAGTAATGGCTTCGGGACCTGAGCTGAGAGGAAGGGCCCATTCGTTGACGAATTGCGAGAAGAGGCAGTTCATGAGTAGGCCCTTTTGAAGAGGCTCAACAGCAGTGTCGGTCTTTCCAGTGCTGAAGCCGTACTGCATGCCAAAGACAAACCACTCGATCCAAGGGAGGACAAATGGTATGTAGTTGGAAATGTAGAGAAGATTTTGGTAGGTGTGGAAGCCAACGGAGCCGCCGTACCAACTGCTTACTGCTGCACGCTCAGGCTTTGAGGTCTTCTCGGCAGACCAGACGACTGCGCGCTTCATGTAGGGCATCCACCAGACGCGCGTGAACTCCTTTTTGGTCCACAGGGTGGTGCTCCAGGTGTCCAGAATTTCCTTCATCGGCTTCAAGGTCTGCTCCCACTCGATGTTGCAAGCGTCCACCATTTCGTACTCGACTTCGACGATGATGCCGAGCGCGCCTAGCGAACACAGGGCGGCGCGGAAGAGGTCCTGGTTCTGCTCAGCCGAGCAGCGTACCGCCTGACCGTTGGCTAAGACGATACGCAGCGACCTGATGTTCTCCGAGATCAAGCCGTGCTTCAACGAGCTGCCGTGTGTTCCAGTGGAAAAGGCTCCAACAATGCTCTGCTCGTCGATGCTGCCCAGGTTTGGCAGTGTCAGGCCATGGCTGTTCGCCTCAGCATTCAGCTTGGCCAAACGGATGCCGCCCTGGACCAAAAGTGTCTTGCGCGCCTTGTCGACGTTCAACACACGAGCGTAGTTGTCGAGGTTCAGCATCCACGAGCTGGTGCAGGTCAGGTCGCTAGGCGAGTGACCGCAGCCGACGACGACGAGCCTCTTACGACATCGGCGGGCGAGGTTGACGACCTTCTGAATCTCCTCGAGCGACTCTGGCTGGATGTAGAGTTCGGGACGTGAGAGGAAAGTCTTTGCCCAGGTATGGTGCAAGTGTTTGGCCGAAGCGCGGAAAGGCACGTGAGGGTCAGTCCGATCGAGTTCAACCTGGAGCTTGTCCATGGTAAGTGAGGGAGGCGAGGTGATGTTCTTAGTGTGAAGTCTTTCGCGCGCTTGTTGTGGCGCACGCGGTGGCAGCAGCTTCAGCCGCAGCTATTCGAGTGAAGGGAAATCATGTTTTGGGTGGGAAGAGAAGACATGCCTTGGACTTTGATGCGCGGGGAAAGGGCGAAATGGATTGCGCTTCGAATTCTAGATCGCCGAGGTGCCATTTGCGGTCTAGCGGCATCGTGCGGTTGACTGAGGCAGCAAGATCGGATTACGTGATCGTCTTGCCATGTGGGGCCGTCAATCGGGCAGACACTTACAAACCACCCGCATCATGCCGAAGACTCCCTGTCTATACCTTGTAGACAACACACGCCACTCGATGCATATTTACTGAACGATATAACAACACCGACACCACCAAAGGAAAATCATCATGTCCGCTGAAATCTACCCGCCTTACCCGCCAACTCTGACGACGTCGGAGAAAGAATATCTGCTCTCAAACCTCAAGGACTGGTCGATAGCTCATGGTCTGGCCGTACGCCCTGTCGAGTCCTTTGTGTCCAAGGAAGTCGATCCTGCTGGAGCTGTGGCAACGACTGCTCCTGTGACCTTGTTCCCGAGTCTGTTCCCAAGGACGTGCTTCGAACAGGCGAAAGCTGTCTCGAAAGCTTACAATGAACTTTACACTGCCATCTCTGTTGACGAGGCATGGCTAGGTGAGATTTGCCAGGAGTAAGTTGCGATTCTCGTTAGTCTGTCATGATCGAAAAGAGTGGACTTGTAGTGTGCAGGCCGGCTGCTCGCATTTGGAAATGGATTTGAACGAAAAGGTCCTAACAATCAATCCCTCCAGACTGCTAGACATTGACGACTTTATCGAAAATCTGTGGAAGATCCATGTCCAAGTCAAATCGGAAGGATATGTACAGGTGGGTCTCGACAGTCAACTAGCTCAAATGATTGACAACTAATTTACCAAACACAGCCCATACAACTCGGCCTGTTTAGGTCTGACTACATGGTCCACGTGGACAAGACGGAAGGTTCACAGCCATGCGTGAAACAAGTCGAATTTAACACCATCGCCTCGTCGTTCGGTGGCCTTTCCAATCAGGTCTCTGGTCTGCACCGCCATCTGCAGTCAATAGACGCATACCCAGACGCCCTGGACCCAATCATCAAGGAAGACTCACTCCCGGAAAGCACTTCGGTCCCGAAACTTGCACTCGGCCTTGCAAAAGCACACTCCGCATACACAGCGAGCTCCTCTCCTGCACACCCCACATGCGTGCTGTTCATCGTCCAAGAGCCCGAACGCAATGTCTTCGACCAACGCCACCTCGAATACGCCCTCAATGCAACCCACTCCGTGCGCACCTTCCGACTTTCTTTTAACCGCGTAATGGCCGACACCCGCCTCGATCCCAACACACGTAAACTCCTCTATACGCCACCTCATACTGCTCACAAATCCTACGAAGTCAGCACTATCTACTACCGCGCAGGCTACGCTCCCACCGACTACACCACCTCTGAACACTGGACCGCCCGCCTCCACCTCGAGCGCAGCGCCGCGATCAAATGCCCCAGCATCTTGACGCACCTCGCAGGCAGCAAGAAGGTGCAACAAGTGCTCGCGACTCCCCAATCCCCCCACCTCTCCCGCTTCCTCCCCGACCAGGCTACCTCGACTTCCGTCCTCGAGACTTTCGCCCCGATATACCCTCTCGACAAATCCCCCGCCGGCCTCACCGCCCGTTCCCTCGCCACAAACCCCGAGACCGCAGTAAAATACGTCCTCAAACCCCAACGCGAGGGCGGCGGCAACAACGTGTACCGCGAAGACATCCCGCCCTTCCTCGCTTCGCTGCCCGAGTCGCACTGGCCAGCGTACATCCTCATGGAAATGATCGAGCCACCCGCGCAGGCCAACAGCATTTTCCGCAATGGCGAGGTGCAGAGCGGCGATGTCATCTGCGAACTTGGAGTTTACGGCGTGTGTTTGTGGAAGGACGGCGAGGCTGGTGGTCAGAGGGAGATTTTGGAGAACTTTGAGGCTGGGTATTTGTTGAGGACGAAGGGTGCTGGGAGTGCTGAGGGTGGTGTTGCGGCTGGGTTTGGAAGTGTGGACAGTTGTTGTTTGGTTGGTGTTTGATGCGTTGGATTGATGAGGAGGCTGGAAAGAGGATTATAGATATAGACGTATTGCACATCATGTCTCTTGCAATTAGAAGACGACTGGGTCTTGCGAAACGTGGATATGACACTCCGAGGTACTGACCACCAGACTGGGAACAGTGAAGGAATACCATGACGAGGCTGGTCATCGAACTGAACTCCATATGACGATTTTCTTCCTCACTTGTAGCAGCATCTTGTCAGGTCGAGCTTGAACCCCCTATCTTGCATGCAAACGAACGTCTCCAACAACCGAAGCGCCTCAAGAACCATCCCCAAGGTCTCACAAGCACTTCCAATCATCGCCAAACTCCCTCCATCACATCAAGAAATAGATTGCAACAGCCTGATCTCGATCATGAAGAATGTACTGCTGAGAAGCGAAGGATTTGACATTGCGCGAATGAGGCATGAACCATCCCCAGCCGGCTAAGGATCTTGGATACGTAAGTCAGCCGAACAAGTCGTGCATGACAGCACCGTTGAAGACTTGGAGCATCTCGAACGCGTCCTAATAGAAAAGGAACAAGGACCCTGCAGCGAAATCGGCGCTTAATCAACTTTAACAACGGCTAAGAAACTTCGACGGCCTAGCCCGCAAGACTCCGATTGGACACCAGAGGCGCGCGAAACGTCGAAAAATGATAATTCTCAGGTAAAAAAAACTGGTTGGAATAGGTAATGGACGGGATGGCGTGATAGCATCCAGCGATTGCGTTCGGGACAGAGATTTACCGCTGCGACCTTTTGCAGGCAGGTGAGGTCGCGTGGGAGTTGAGACTACTAGAGTTAGTTTCACTTTCACTACTACTAACTTACTAACATCACGACATACTTCTACGTTTCTTCCATCCATCCTCCCTGCTTTGACTTGCTTGCTTGCTTGCTTCCCTCCATCCGGATCTTTGTCTTGGCAACCTCCAACCATTCGACAACAGCATGGTCGACACAGCCGTCACAACGGTCGGCGAGCCCGACTATGTCCCGAGGAAGTATGGCTCATGGTTCCGGTCCGTGCCATTCCAGATCCTCGTTGCATGCGGCGTCTCCTTCACCGCGCCCGGCATGTGGGATGCTCTGGGAGGTCTTGGAGCCGGAGGAGCAGCTGAACCGTACGCCGTGAGTGCCGCCAACGCCCTGGTCTACGGCCTCTTCGCCATTGTCTGCGTGCTCGCCGGAGCAATCAACAACCGCATCGGTCTGCGGTATGGACTGGCCATTGGAGCCATCGGTTACCCGCTGTACGGCGCCGGACTCTACACCAACAATGTCAGCCCGACGACTTGGTTCATGTTCTTTGGCAGCGCGCTCTGCGGTATCTCGGCTGGTTTCTTCTGGGCTGCTGAGGCTGCTATCATCATCGGTTACCCGTCGCCGAGGGACCGCGCTTTCTACCTCGCCGTGTGGCAAACTGCCAAAGCTGCTGGTCCCATCGTTGGAGGTGCTATCAACTTGGGATTGAACGCCAACAAGAAGACCACTGGATCCGTCGGCTCCGAGACGTACATCGTCTTCATCGTCATCATGTGCCTGGGTCTCCCGATCGCCCTCCTCCTGAGTCCGGCCGAACGAGTCTGGCGCAAGGACGGCACGAAAGCCGTCACTCTGAAGAAAGCGACTTGGGGCGCCGAGTTCAAAGCCGTCTTCAAGCTGATGATCTCCCGCCGCATCCTACTCTTGCTGCCCGCCTTCTTCATCAGCTACTTCTACAACGGCTTCATGAGCACCTGGCTGACGACCTACTTCACCGTGCGCGCCCGCGCCTTCTCCTCGTTCTTCACCAACTTCTCCGGCATCTTCAGCTCCTTCATCATCGCCACCCTGCTCGACAGGCAGACCATCTTCATCAAGACCCGCGCCAAGGTCGCCTTCACCTGCATCGTCCTCCTGCTTACGGGGACCTGGATCTGGGCCACCATCCTGCAGAACAAGTTCTACAACGCCCCCACGAAGCCCGAGTTCGACTGGTTCCGCGGCGGCTTCGGCAGTGCTTATGCTCTTGTTTTCTTCTGGCAGTTCTCCGGCCAGGCATTCCAGCAGTTCCTGTATTGGCTCGTCGGCCAGTATGCCACCGATCTGTCCTCGCTCTCGCACCACACTGGAATTCTCCGTGGTTTCGAGGCGCTGGGACAGACTGTTGCATGGGCGTGAGTATCCCTCCTTTCGATGATTTTACTTTCCCGAATAAGTCACTAACGCATCCCCAGCATGCAATCCCAAGGCAACGCCAACCACTTCGTCAGCATCGGCATCAACTTCGGCATCCTGATACTCTGCATTTTCCCCACATGGATTGTCCTCTCCGGGCTAGAACACAGCCACGAGGTGCGGGTGACCGAGGAAGACGTCGTGTCGGGCAAAGTCCCCGAGCTCGAGGAGGAGAGTGTAGCCGCAGCAGAAGCGGCCAAGAAACAAAGAGATCCAGGCGACTTATAGAGTCTGATGACTCGCGCGTGCGGTTCTTTTTGTAGTTAATATAATGTTTCAACAACAGGCGGTCCTGAGTGGCACTGCGATAATTCCTTCAGCATCTTTTCCCATCGTGTTTTCTCCAAGAGTTGTGCTGTCTTGTGTGTTTTTCCCCTCTCCTCGCACACGGCAACACACGGATCCAATATTGCGTGCTCGTCGTCCTACTCTGCACCATCTCAACTCACCTATAACCAAGAAAAAAGCATGCGGATAAATCGGTGAAGGCGGGTAGAAAGGCAACCACGAAGTGCATTCTTTCCCTCCTGTGCTCCGTCCAAGAACCCGCCCAGGAAATCTCGTCTCCACAGCTCGCAGCGCACATCCATTCCCACACAGGCAGTTGCGCGGTCTGACGAGATCGCCCCTCGTCAATACTGTGATAGATAGATAAGCAATAAAACGGTTGTCGTCTGTCTCAGCGCTCGAGCAACCAAGCAGCGCCGGCTGCGGCGGGCGGGCGGTGGGGGGCGGAAGTACCGCTGTACCCGCCGCGACCGCGCGACCGATGAGGTGAAAGTCCGACCGGCCCACCCATCTCATCAGAGATAACAACAAAGAGAAAATTAAAACACTTCAGCAACTTTCGTGAGACGTGAGGATTTCGAAGAGGAACAGGAGGTGAAAAGAAAGAAAAAGAAGCAAAGCTCTCGAAGCTCTCCAAGCAAGCCATGTCAGCTCCAGCTGCTCCTCCCAGCAGCGCGCCCCCTCCTCCTCAAGACGCGTATTCCACCAATCAGCTCGCCTCCTCACCTCTCGACACGAGTGAAAAGCCCTCTCACGCGTCCTCATTGGCTGCTGGACCGAACGACGCCGACACAACAGCAACAACAACTCCACCATCGAAGCCTTCAACATCTGTGTTTTCAGAAAAATGGATGCTAGGTCCCGTGGTGAAGGACTATGGCGATTACGGGCTGCTGGCTTGTAGTTTTGTCACGGGGATGGTTGATGGGGCGTCGTTTTTGAATTGGGGGGTTTTCGTGGGGATGCAGACTGGTGAGTTTTGTTGTTCTTCTTTTTCTATCTCTTTTGGTCATTCTGTTCAGCCAGGTGGCGGGTGTTTGGTTCGATTTTGGGTTTGGATCTATTGGAAGGGTGGTTTGGGCGATGCGGCAATCAGTCGATCAATCAATCCGTCCATACGTTGATCCATCGAAGAATTGATCAATGTAGAGGACGACCGGTGCGATCGAGCGACGCGACGCCCTTGCCCATCAACACAACGACCAACAACACAATGTACTAACACCAACCCCTCCCAGGCAACACAGTAATCCTCGGTCTCTCCACGGCCGGCCTCCCCTCAATGCCCTACGCCTGGCTCGCCACCCTCGTCTCCCTCATAACCTTCCTCCTAGGTGCAATGTCCACCTTCCACATCTCCAAACACCTGACCCCGCGCGGCGTGACGAGCAACAGACTCTGGACCTGCTCGCTGTTCGCCATCCAAGGCATCTTTATCTTCGTCGCGGCCGCGCTCGCCACGCCCGACGACTTGATCGCGAAGAACCCCGCCGGGACGAGCTTCACCACCCCCGAGCCCGAGTACGTCAAGCACGACATCCGCATTGTGTGTTTGCTGCCGTTGCTCGGCTGGCAGGCTGGGATGCAGATTGCCGCTTCGAGGCTGCTGGGCTACAACGAGTTGCCGGTGAATGTTGTCACGTCGACGTATTGCGATTTGATGGGGGACTTCAAACTTCTTGCTACGAACAATGTTAAGAGGAACAGGCGCGCGGCGTCGGTGTTGTTGCTTTTCATCGGCTCGGTGGTGAGTGCTTGGTTGATGAGGAGTTGGGGTGGGCTGGAGAGTGTGTTGTGGGTTGCGGGCGCGATCAAGGTGTTGGCGGGTGCGGCGTTGTTTGTTTGGGTGCCTGCGCTGGAGGAGAAGGTTTTGCCTTGATTGGAGGAATTTGGTGATTGTGATGGGGGGTACGTGACGATGTCAATAACACTCCCAGGAGGTATCATACAGATAGAAATCCCAGCATATAGACATAAATCGTAAAAGGCTTGGTCTTCTCGCAATGTATGGCTGCAAGCGTTAGCCTTTCATAAACACATATGGTCGACAGCGCTGTTGGTATCGACCGCTAGCCGCTAATGTGAGCCCGGGTCGCCACACTCGAGTAGACCTTTGAATCAGACGTCTGCTCGAGTCGAATGGTGCCGAGGCACTGCAGCATTCTCGACTTGATCGTGGCGCATGGTACATTGCAAGACTTCATCGACCTGCAACGCCCGCCCTCAGAACCATTCAGAGGAGAACAGGCGCCTCCTCGTCAGCTTCAGCCAGGGGTTTTTTCAGTCTTGAGGAGACTACCAGCTTCCTTGAATGGTGTCTCGGTCGTGTTCTGCGTATTACTGCCCTTTACCCTTAGGGAGTCGTCCTTGTCCGGTAATTTTGCAACCCGCTCGTCTCTAGATGCCCCCAAACTGCTTCGCTGCGACACATCACTCGGAAAATTTCCACTCGGGCATCATCAGCTAACAAGCTGGCATAGTAAGCTCTTTGAAGGGTGTCAAGATCTGTCGGTCCGAGGCTGTCAGATGACAGCGCAGCACATCGCGCCATCAATATGGCCGCGGACAGTCTCCTTTGCATGCGTCGCAATATTATTGCATGAAATACCATGATGTTGAGAGTAGTTGGGTGCGCAATCCCCAACAGGCGTGTACATTTATCCAGAATGTTTCGGCAGGTGGCCTCGGCCGCTTCGCTACGCCCTTGTAGGCATTCCGTATACGCGAGAGACGCCATAGACTCCAGAGTGTTAGCATTTGCAAGCCCGAGTGAAATACTTTGCGCCTCCATGACGCGGGTCAAGATCTCTTGTGCCCCGTCTAGTCGGCCTTGCTGCTGGTACACGTGGGCTAGGCATTTCGCGGCAAAGAGCGTTCTCGGATGGTCGTCTCCGAGTGTAGTACTCAGGCCGTCCTGGGCTCGGGAGAATGCCAGTACCGCCTCGCCTAGGCGTCCTTGACGATGATACAGAATGCCCACGACACACATTGCTTTAAGCGTTTCTGGGTGACTGCTTCCCAGTTTGATCTCTCTTTCCTCCCGCGTTCTCGACAGAGTTAGCTCCGCTTCGTTCAGCCGCCCTTGGTCCAACTGTAACAGACCCAATTGAAACAGGACAGTGACCGTGATCTCATCGCTGCATCCGTAGTCATTGTTACTGATATTCAAAGCATGGAGTAGGAGCTTCTCTGCGTCTCCCGATCGGCCTTGACTCTCATATGTCTCCGCAAGGTTCAATAACGCGCTCATGGTGTCATCTTGATCCTCTGCAAGATCCAGAACCCGCAGTGAAAGCTGCTCTGCCTCCTCCAGCCGGTTTTGCAACCGGTAGATCGAAGAAAGCTGCGACATACAGCGTAATGTTCTCCAGTGAGCCTCTCCCCATGCTGACTTCGTAAGATCCAAGAGTCGCAACTGCAACTTCTCTGCTTCTCTGTCCCGCATTTGCAAACAGAATATCGTAATGAGACTGGACGTAGCAGAACGTACTCGTGGGTGCTCGTCTCCAAAAAGCCGTGATAAGATGTTCAAGCTCGCGCTTATCAACCGCTCGGCGTTCGCGTAAGCTCCGCAAGCAATGGCGTAGCTTCCGGCATTGTGCAGTAGGCTAGCCAGCGAAGACCGCGTGTCTATGCCGGCAGCATCCAATTGCAGAGCAGCTATAGCGTGGGGGAAGAGTTTTTTGCATTCGCCATGCCAATTTTTGGACCCATATTTAGGGAACGCCTGACTGAGAACTTTAATGAACCGACTCTTCCACTGGTAGTGTCTTTCGTTCACGATGAGCCACTCTTGTGTTGC
>Ga0265797_10003113_pt1 | contig 26955 bp, 27 predicted proteins | sample P2T30metagenome_FD_192433 | JGI IMG/M metagenome (GOLD analysis project Ga0265797, IMG submission 192433) | Plant litter microbial communities from East Loma Ridge, Irvine, California - P2 T30 | ecosystem: Environmental > Terrestrial > Plant litter > Unclassified | place: USA: California... | reverse complement strand
GCTGGTTGATTGGACGGGGACTGGAACCTCATGGCGAGATTGATTGTTATGTTAGCGATGCATGTGCATGGCGTAGGTTAGACATTACTATTTGCTTTAACGGACACTTTTATCCTTTGAACTCGATGCTACATGTTGTCCCCACGAGCGAAGATTGAAATAGCTTACAGGAGTACGCCACCGGAGTATAGCAAGTAGACTGACATTCATCGGACTACAAGTGTAGCTATTACGAGATCCTCCAATCTATTCGACACCCCTGCGAATTCGGTCAAACTCTTCAGCAGCAAGTAGCACGTCACAAAAAACCCTTCCCTTTCTTCACCGCTAATTCTACAAACGATTGATCCCACCTCCTCCGCCCAAACTTGACTCCACCTCCCCGTCAATCCACCCGCCAACATCCTCTCCCGCGCACTCAAAAAGCATGCTTCGGGCGTTTTATGCAGCGCGGAATAGTGAGGTGCATATGCAAATGTGGCTCTGTGGAGCACGGGACCGTTCGCATTGTACATATTAAGCCGGTAACGGGGGCGTAGGCAAATGTAAATTTGGGTATTTATGTCATTGGTATTAGCAGTGAAGATGCGTGGTGGCCTTTTCCGCGATCTGGTATAGTTCGACACGTGGGTGCCGGACAATTGGCTTCATGTGACAGTGGAATCTCGAGGGAGGATGCGGATGAATTTAATGGGCAGATAGTTACAGTGTGTGTCTTTGACTTCGGAGTGGAATGTCAATTAGTGAAGAAAGTCATAGTGTCGTCGATGTACAGTATTGTTGTGGAAGAGGCACAGCTTGAGAAACATCGGACGCTACGAAGACGTCAGCGGCGCTAACCTAGCTTGGACCAACTTTCCGTCTCGGGTCATAGCATATTCGCTACCTATCTTCACTCGCTGTCTTCTTCACTGCTTTTCGACTAAGACGTCTGTTTACGCGAGTTCATGTTGGATTGTCCCGATCATTTGTATACAGTCAATCAGAGAAAATACTTCCTACAGACGCTTCGGGTTACAGCTTCCGATGCCACTACCTTATCTCTGTAGTGCTTGACCTCTGGATCCACTTGACCCGAGGCTCTACCACCTACTTCCTTGTAACATCTCACGACTGCCTCTGCGGCTCTATCCATCTTCTTACACGCAAACCCTGTGACTGTGAGTGTTTTGTTACTACATCAACATGCATTACGCGGCTTGTATTGAGGGTCTGGTTATCTTGATGTCTATGCTGGACTACCGGTATTGTAGGACAGAATCCTCGGATATTGAACACGGCAGCTTCTACCCGTTACTAGCAGAGTCCCACTGCCAAGCGATATCAACGAGATACACAGTAAGAGCAATCGTATCGCCTACGTAAATAAATCGAAAGGTATGTCGTACTACGGCTATCTGGCGAGGTATTGGCCGCACACCCGCGAGACTTGAGTCAAGCACTCGGGCACATACATATACCGACAGGGTCGACCCAAAGTCTCGGGCTCTATCATAATACCACTTTCGATCTTGCACCACGATGCTTCTGTCCTTGTTCACTCGGATCGCTATTCTATCTGCTACGGCAGCGGCTCACTTTGTTGTGCCCAACGATGATCAAGACATGTCTGGTGTCGTTGTCAACGGCATCCCGTACAGCACCAGAGTGAAGTACATGCGCCTCGTAAGTGTTCTCATCTCACGGAATTTCGAACTTGATCACTGACTTCGACCAGGCAAATGAAGCTCTTTTCGAACAAAGCGGGCCCTGCCCATTTGCCGCCTACGGTACCATCATCGTGAACCATACCAGCGACGAGATTGTATGCCGAGGCGCAAACTTCCGCACGGGAGATCCTACGTAAGGAAGCAAGCTCGACATAAATGCCCGCGTACTAAATGCCCTCTTCAGCATCCATGGCGAGATCTCCGCAATCAATGCCTGCACAGCCGTCTTCGCCGCCCGCAACATGACCGCCACCCAAATCTTCGCGGCATGGGCCGACCTCTCAATCTGCACGTTCCTCTACCAAATTCACAGCACTCTACTAACAGAGCCTGCAGACACAAACGCCGAGTCATGTCCCATGTGCGCCTCGGCAATCCGCTGGTCAGGCTTCAAAGAGTATATCTACGGCACGACCATCCAGCACAACTACAACGCCGGCTGGGGCGTCATCACCATGTCGAGTTACGACGTGTTTCAGCAGACGCGCCAACTGCCGGGCTACCAGACGGTGATGCTGGGCCAGATCTTGACGAATGAGACGGACCCGCTGTTTAGTTGGCAGTATAATGAGAGCTATCCGTGCCCGAATGGGTGTGAAAAGAAGATGAGTGCTACACGGGGTTATTTGGGATGTGTTGATCCGAATGCATCTTAGACACGGCGGCGAAGTTTGACGTGGTAGATTGCTGGAGCAGGACATGTAATTCACACTACGCCAACAAGAAACTCCAATATGAGAGATAAGTTGAAACGCTAGACCGCTCGCCTTCAGATCAGTGTGATAACATGCTTTGCTACTTCCCTGAAAAAGTCATCGTCATACTGCCCACCAAGCCCGTCTCCTTGAACCCGATGCTCTTCTGTCAGCAGCGGCGTCAATGACCTCCACGGCTGACTGAACTCCTGCGCCGCGGGTAAAGCTTCATACAACACCGCCCTGCAATTTCCTTCACCCAGTGCTTCGAAGTGTCCCAGTCGCTGATACTCGTTTTCCTTTCCTGTGGGTGCAAGAACCAAGCCTTCGAAGATCATCGTACCATGTGTAGGACCGCCAGATGGTAGACTCATTCTTAACGGTAGGAGAAAAATGTCTTGGACGGGAAACTCCGTACCTGTGTCTCGCTGAACAGTGAAATGACAGTTCGCGCAGATATCATCGGAAGAGCTAAGTAGTTGCGGTCCAGATTTTCCGTCGAGCACGATGGATGTGTATTCTCCGCTTTGTACCCACTGGGCAACTCTGAGGTGTCCTTCAAGTACGATATAGCCACCCTTCATGTCTCTAGCCGGTTCAACTTCGTCGACCAGCTCTATGCTCACGTCCAAAATCTCGACAAGACTGCGAGGCGAGTGCCGCTTCTTTCTCTGCCACCATATACTGCAGTCACTGCCCAGCCAGGACCATGAAGGGGCACGGTAGCTGCTGGGTACGGAGGCCGTGATGTACGGAGTAGCATTCAACTCATGTGAGCCGTTCGGCTGGTTTGGCCACCCGTCTAGTGCCCTGGCTTTCCATAGCAGACCCTCCATAAGGTCGCCCTTCCACAAGCCTGCCAGATATGTATCGTTTGGCAGACGATTCCCAAAATCGGCGACGATGCCCGCAAAGGCAATGAGTCGGTCACTTGTGTAAGTCAGCGCGGCTAAAGAGTAGTCCTCGCACAAGCGTCCCCAGATCTTGTATATTGGCGACCTGTCGTTGTTACTCAGGACTCGAGCGGAGGTCCTATAGTGCCCGTCGAACTCTTCGTACACGGCCGGTATACCACGCGGAAACGTCTCGCATGCGTACATACCAGGACACTCCCAAAACATCTGCTCGTCAGTGAAGTGCAGTTTGCGCGGACTTAGGAATCTCTCCTGAACGACCCAGGCCCTGGAAGCTATGTGCGCTTCGACCAGTGGACGCGTGAGACCGAACCGCGGGACTAGGTAGACTTGCCCTAGATTCGGAGCCGCGTAAGGGCAGGGCGTGATCTTGTAGGCAAGACGGTCGCTGAAGCAGCCTCCGTGACTGTTCTCTGAGTGTGCGGCTGAGATGTTGAAGTACGTGTTTGCGTAGACTTTCTGCATTGTTCTGGCTTCGCGCGCCCAGTCGGCTGTGTCGCCTTGTATGATACAGCATGAATCGATCCATATGAAGCGAACTTTGAGATTCAATTGATCAGCAGCTTGTGTCAGAGGTTGTGGAGTTTGCCTTACCATCAGCCCATCTTGCGACCGCAACGGCGTCCTGAAACGTCTTTGGCATTTCATCTACCTTGAATCCTTCCATCATATACTTCATTGTTTCTGATCTTAGTTGGAAAGGTACCTTCTCGCCCCAACAGTGGCTTAGTGTTACATAACGGGAGCCGGGCTCGAGATCGCGAGACATTACGAGGCGGACTGGGTCTCCGTGCTCCAGGCCGATATCAAGCAGTCGAGTTGGGAGAAATGATTGCTTTTGCACTCCGCAAATTTCATGGCTGCTGCACTGCTCCAACCAATTCTTCAAAGCCTGCTGACAGCTGGTAGCTGATGTGCTCTCGTTGGGTCTACTCGTAATTGGCGACATTCCAAATGCTAAAGACTTAGTAAGTACGATCGCATTCGATTCCGCGAAACCGTACCTTTCTCATCGAAGACCCAAAACCGCGGTTTGTCAGTACCAAGTCCATCGCAGTCAAACTCCAGGAGATAGTTCATCTCGCCATTGAGCAGATACTTTGTGATACGCGCATTCATCTCGAACAGCTCAGGAAGTTCCAGTAAATACGAAAGCACGACGACACGATCGCTAGGGAAAGTCTCAAATTCAAAATCCGAGTCTTGGAAGTCATGTTTTGTCAGCGACGTCGGGACTTCTGTCAGATCTTCTACTCCTTGTTGATGCTCTGGAGCCCACCGACGCCTGTAGTGGTATATGATGAGTCGGCATAGGTGGCAACCTTGGTGTAGCACGGAATCTACGAGCGATTCTTTTGTACGATGGTGAGGAATGGTTTGGGAGGAGTCGCCCAGGGTCTCGAATGTTTGTTGTAGAGTTGTCCGGCAAACGTTGCAGAGCTTAGATTTGAACGACATGGCTGCTCTAGCAGATGTTTAGTGAGGACAAGGCCGATGTGGGAGTGGAGCTGGAAGTGGAGTAGTGGGGTACTGTATCCCGATTGAGTGAGGCTTGGCGCTGTCTGTCAGACGCCTTGCCAATTTCCAAGGTTATCTTCAGCATCACCACACCCGGGAACAAATTGCCATGCTTCATTGTGATCGCGAAAGCCTTCCGGTTACTCTCACATCGTTTATCGATGACTTTTCTGACTTTGGTGACCCTCCCTAGCATGGTCCAAGACCTAGCTTAGGGCTGCCTCAAATCTTCTACCAATTTGCATGTGCTAAGAGGAAACATTGATATGGAAATCCGCATGAAGTGGGGAGAAACATTTTCAATCCTGGCGAGAACAGGAGGTCAGGCAATTGCACTCAGATAAAGTCAGAGTGTCTTGTCTCGGAAAAGCCGTTGAATCTACGGTAAAACTGTCACTTGTCCTAACATACTGCGTCCCTTGTCTGAAGTGTCTACGCATCACAAGCCGTGATCTAGACCTTCACATATCCTCTCGTACCATACGTTACATTTCCGACCGTCTGGAACGGCCAGCCCACCGCAACAGACTCCTCCTCAGCCAATATCCCATACCTACAACAACCATTAGCGTATTAACACCATTTGTAAGAAGCACACTCACGTCTTCGCCTTACTCAACGTGGCGTTACATCCCTGATAGCTCGCGTAGAGAGTCGCGTTGAGAAAGTTACACATCCCATTTACGACTGGACGCGCCATGCCGAGATCCTGGAGCGTGCAAGTTCCGTTGCCTCCGAGTGACGGTGGGAAGGCACAGGACTCGATTGCCTGAGTTGCGTTAGACTGAATGCTTCTTCGCATTCGGTCTGGTATAGACTCACATCAGAGTACACTTGGTTGTTGACGCAGTGGCAAGTATAGTCCTCGAATGCGCAGCCGTCCGCCGCGTTAGCTTTGGTGTGGCACGAGTCGAGGCAAGATGGGAGCCATGCGTTGACTTTGGCGAAGGTGCTGTGGGAGTCAGTATTGACTGGAAGCTTGACTGAAGGTGATAAAATGAGATATGTACTTACAGGCAGTTGTACATCCCAAAGTTTCCTGGCGTATAAGCTTGGGTGATATTGTACGTGTGCTGAGCAGACGCTGCAGTGGCGAAAGCCAGAAGAGCTGTGGTTTGAAAACGCATGATGACTACCGCCGTGTGAACTATACCGCCAACCATGCAAACAACAGCAGTGACCCAAGGTATATGCTCTTTGTGAACAGCAACACTAACATCGGCTCTCCGCCTAATATCCCTCCCTTCTAAACCACAACAAAATGACGACTGTTGTGTTCTGCGTACACGGCAGTATGTGCGACCTCTCGCTGGGTTAGCCGCATCAGTATGCATGAACATGCAGCAGGCATATATCAAATTTTGACAGTGACATAAAGCTCGCGTCGAGATCGTCTTGTACCACAACCGCTATGCAGCCCGACGATCTGGTCTGTTTGGATACGTCGTGCGATCGGTATGGCGAGCTGCACCTCAACAACTTAGAGACGAATCTAGTTGCGTGCGTTACACGCGTCATGCAAAGCATACATCATGACTCTGATGACTGAAATACGTGGAGACTCAACTTTAGTCCTTAGCACACAGGGTTTATTGTCAAGTGGAAGGACTCACACCTCATGAGCGAAGCAAAGCAGAATGTGGTATACTCCTAACATCAACATGTCTCATATCGTCCATCCAAAATAAAACCGTACAGCCAACGCCTAACGCTGCTCGCAATGCATATACACAAATACACTCGCCACAACACCTAGTCATCTTCCCTCCTCTTGCCCTCCCTCCTCTTCGGACTACTCGCTCGACTCCTCATCATCTCTCTCGAGTCCGTCCTACTTATCAGCCCACCCCTTCCCGTCAGTCCCAACCCAACCCCATGGCCTTGACCAAGCACATCTCCAGCGCCAAAGTACCCATTGCCATCTTTCGCTTTATTTGGCGTCGCCCAACCACTAGTCTGGCCCTCGTCTGAGTCGCTGGATTCAAGATACGTGTCCTGGAGTTCGAAGTCATTGGCAGCATCCGGATTCTCCAAATCAACCCGCTCGTACGATGGATTGCCGCCCAGCCCAAAGAGTTTGGCGGGGAAAGAGCGCCCGCGTCGGCGGTGTAAGGGGTCCTTGCCTGTCGGGCCTCTAAACGGCTTCGTAGACCACGCCCACAATCGTGCGCGGCGCTCCTTGCCGATGATCAGGCCGATGATGAAGCAGAAGATGAAGATCATGAGGAAGAATGCTGGGACCTTTTGCGGGTGCTCGACGAACAAGCGATACCAGTTGTTGCTGCTCTCATAAGGATGAAACACGCCGCCTGGGTACTGGAAGTCCTTCGGTATGCCCGGTTCGTTAGACCCAAAGCCTACGGCGAGGGCGTCCGGTGAGGGCATGTCGACCTCGGAGGATGCGTAGAGCACCATTTTGCCGAGCGTCCATGAGACTTCGACGTCGTTGATCTTGTTGACGGCTTGGAAGGGGTCGAGGAAGCCTTTTTCCTTGGCTTTGTTGTGTACTGCTTTGGTGCCGTTCTTGCCGGTAGGTGGTAACGGCTCTATGCCTACACGCGGCACGCCAATACCGTCGTGCAGCATATTGATGATCCAGGAGGCCTTGAAGCAGACTTCTCGCGCCTTCTCTTCGTCGACTTTGTTGCCCCATTTCGATTTTGAGATTCCTTGCTCGATATCTTTCCAATCTTGGTGGCAGAAGTCGGAGACGCGCTCTTGGTAGGTCTTGAAGTCGTATGCCTTGTCTTTGTGGCCCTTCTCGAAGATCTCGTGGGTGGTGTGCCAGTATTCTGAGACGCCGACAAAGTGGTTGACGTCGAAATCGATGGCCGGTACATGTTGGCCGTTGATCAGACACGGTGTGTCAGTACATGCCTTTTCTTTTGCTAGCAGGGGGTTTGTCTGGTGCAGGCACTCTTGGAACTTCCCAGTCCCGAGCAGATGAGCTACTCCTGTTTGCTTCGGCGCCTCATCGTCGTTCGCAGGCTCGAGAAGCCTGCCCTCCTTTGTAACTTCAATCTTGAGTCCACTGGGTAGACAGGGATCTGGCAGCTCTTTCGATGCGCTTGATTCCAACAACGCCTTCACGTATCGTTCCCGTGCCTGATTGACGCCGTATCCCAGCCAGGTCGTTACAAACACCTTGTACTCCAGTGATGTCCCATCAATCGCTCGCAATCGCAACAGTGTGAGATCGTTCGCGTGCTTTTCTGCCTCGGTCGCATTCGGTGCGAAAGCAATCTGCGCCGATGCGCCGCCCATGTCGAGGAAGCCATATGTGTTGTGTCCCTTGCCGTGGTCGTGGTCCTTTGGCTGATCGAAGCCTCCCAATAAGTAATTTGCTGCGATCCACCCGTACAGCCCTTCCGTCTCTCCCGGAATAACTTGCACGTGCAGATTACAGTCTGGTAGCTGGAACTGTGTGGTGCTTCCCACAAAGTCACAGACCTCCTTCAGTACAGACTGCCGCTGCAGCTCCGGCAAAATGCGCATGCCTGCCGTCGCAAGCAGGAAGAGGGGCGTGTGCGGGACATCTTCGAGGGGTATCTTCTTGAGCGCGTGGCTCAGAAGCTTGTCGAGGTGTTCTGGTCCGACGTCGTGAGGGTGGCCGCCAAAGGTCGAGATGCCAGGATGTATCTTCTTAGTCCACTTCTTGTTTGTCTCTATGACGGGCAGGCTGTGTAGCTGCGCATCCTTGGCCTTTTCCTTTGCTTTGTGGCTGTTCAGCCAGCGGTAGATGTGAACGCGCGTCCCCTTTATGTGGTCATTAGTTGCAACCTTGCAACACCCATTTCGAGGTGGCGAAAGTACTTACGGAGGATCCAGCATCCAGGACAACTCCATATCTCCCTATATACCGAACCTCGTCAGCGTGCGATACGTGGTGCGGCGTGCAAAGAGCTACGTACACTTTCCCATGTGGGATGACCAGGGTCGGAACCACTGCTAGCAGAAGCGCATGCAGCGGCGATAGTGTACAGATGGTGAATTGCTCAAGGCGCCGGGAAGCACTCCAGGCCGCGACTGTGTAGAAGAAGAGTTGAGGCGTAACGAGCGACGTGGTGGGTGGTTTCACTGTACTCGGGCTTCGATGGGGCGCATCGCACCAAGAAATGATGGACCCTGAAGCGGCTGTTTCTGATTGAGCAGTGATCTGCGTCCCACCCAGAGGCCGCGAACAGCCAACCACCAACCTCACTCAGAACGTTACATTCCAACTCATGTCGCTTTCACTTAGCAAACGGCATTTGTTCTCACCTTTCAGCAAATGATCGCTCGCATGAGCATGTCAAGTAGGACGACTCTCTAGTGCATGAAGACTCCAAGTCACCCCACGCTCCAGGATGAGCTCATGGCACCACGAGGGCTAAGCAAAGTGACGACACTTGACACCTGCGCATCTTGCACTACTTTGCAGATCCGTTTCGGTGACAGGATCCCTTCATGCAGCTTGAGCAATTGGCACCGTGGCCGCGCATCGCTCATCAAACAAAGTTTACTTGTTTCTCCGAGGGCCAGGATGGCGGTGAATCCGTTAACCTCACATGCATTGCGTAGAGGTCCTTCTAGCCCAGCAAGGCTGAGCAAAGGTTGCTAAGTAGTTACTACCACGGAGCCTCACCATTGAGTATGAAGAAACGCCAGAAACGTCCCGGCTCACCTTCTCGGTGGAATACACAAACCGAACCATCGTTCCATCCTTCGCCAAGAACTCGAACGGCTACGCTGGAAACAGCGAAATGGAGCCGTGAGAGCTCGACGTTTGGAAGTTCGCGAAGTGGAAGTAACCCGCTTTGAATACTCCAACGCTCGGCTCTGTTGGGATAGCATTCGTCGCGCAAGACGCGAGCATTTCGACCTTGAACATTTCTCGCATGAAGCCCAGCTCAATGCTGGCCCAACGAAACTCTCTACCAAGACAGCTGGCAAGGCGAACGTGAATCGGATGCGCCGGGTGCCCATCTCAGGGGCCACTTCATTTGAAACGACGCGTTATAAGGGCCGATACTCTCGCGCTAGCAAACAACACCTCACTGTGCTCGGTCGACATGAACTACAAGATCCTAGGCAAGCTTCGCTTCGGCCCGGATACTGTATGGAGTACCGACTGATCAACTCGTGGAGATGATATGCATTGACCACCTCAGTCGTGGTGCTAGAGGGCGCACCACGGTCAAATGTAAGGATCGCGACTTGGACACCGACAAGAAACCGCGTGGTCCCTGTCGTTGAGCATCAGGATATGTTATAAAGTAGCGAGACACGTCCGCGTGTAGATTCTCATCCACCCTTCTTCACGGTAGTGTATTTCACTTCTCCTTGTCTCTTCCTCGCTTTTGGCTTCCTTGAGCCGTCCAATCATTACAATATGCATCTCATCAATGCTGCCACGCTCTTTTTCTTTGCTTCGGCTGCCCAAGCCAAGCCCACCGCACATGTGCACAGGCATGTAAAGGCACGAGACTATCCTGTTGGTGGCCAGTACCAGGCGGGCACTTTCTACGTAAACTGGGTAAGACTTCTTTAGCATCACATGTATACTGTTTCTAATTTTTCAGGGGATTTATGCCAGGAAGCACTTCGTCACTGATCTTCCCGCCGACAAGTTGACCAAGGTCAACTACGCTTTTGCAAATGTGAACAACATGACGGGCGAAGTCATCCTCTCGGATGAATGGGCAGACATCCAATTCCCTTACCCGGGTGATGTAGCTTCCAACGGCACCCAGTTGCTTGGCAACTTCAACCAGCTGTACAAACTCAAGCAGAAGCACCGCAACTTAAAAGTCATCTTGTCTGTAGGTGGCTGGAGCTTCCGAGCCAACTTCAAGCCTGCGCTTTCCACGGCCGAACGGAGACAGAAGTTTTGCGACAGCTCTCTTACCTTGATTGCCGATCTCGGACTCGATGGCCTAGACATTGACTGGGAGTATCCCGAGGATGCCACGGACGCAGCAAACTACGTTGAAACTGTTAAGCAGTGCCGATTGGTAAGCTGGCCCACCAGCACACCCTGTAATAATGATATACTCACACGAGACAGACCTACGATGCCTACTCCGCTCAGTACGCCAACAACTACCACTTGGACCTCGGCATCTCTGCCCCAGCCGGACCTGAACGCTACGAAATGTTGTCCATCGCAGAAATGGACAAGTATGTCGACAACTGGAACCTCATGGCTTTCGACTACCAAGGCCCCGGCTTCTCCAACTTCACGGGCCATCTGAGCAACGTGTACGCCTCCAAGACCAACCCTAAATCTACCGATGGCTGGTACGCCTCCAAGCAGGAGAAGGTTCCTTTCAACACCGCAGATGCGATCACTTACTACAAAGCGCGCGTCGCCTCACCCAGCAAGATCCAGCTTGGAATGCCCCTTTACGGACGCTCTTTTGCCAACGTCGTCGACCTCAGCAACGACCAGCGCGGTCTGGGCCAGAAATACAACGGCTCCGGCGACGGCACATGGGAGCCCGGTACACTCGACTACAAGGTCCTTCCCCAGAATGGCACCAACGTGTACACCGACAAGGAGACCATTGGTAGCTGGAGCTGGGACCCGGTAGCGAAGCAGCTTGTCAGCTTCGATACGCCCAAGGTTGCGCTCTGGAAAGCGGAGTACCTTAAGAGCCAGGGCCTGGGCGGTGCATGGTGGTGGGAGAGCTCTGGCGATCTCCCGATCACCCACGATAAGAGCATTGTTGCTACGGTATGTTCTCTTCTGTACTCACTGGGTTTAGAGTAATGTTACTGACACTCGATGTAGGTCGTCAAGGCACTTGGTGGACCGCAGAATCTCCAACGGAACCTGAACAACTTGTACTACCCGAAGTCGAAGTACGACAATGTCCGCAACGCGACTATGTCCCGCTAAACACAAGTTGCGTGAATCCAGTCTAGTTAAACGTTCAGTAATCGGAAGTCGGTCATGTCGGACATGGTGTTCTTCTCTTCTTTGGATATGGCGAAAGTCGTGTCTACCGCCCTTCCTTAACTATCTCTTTAGACGAATAGATCTCTTGGCTCCAGCTTGTGATATCGCATATATCAGTACGTTTTTTGCCTGGTTGAAGTGAAAATGTTTCTAAGCTCGCCCGAAATGATTCCTGACTCATGCATGTCGTAATTAGCGATCTGTGCTATGAAAAGCTACTCCATATCGCCCTTGGTGATTGCTAGAACGGAGAGGCAGACTTGAGTATTTGATGGAGGCTCGTGGATATTTTGCGGTCGCGTGGTTGGAGTGGGTTGCCTAGCCGCAGCAGCACGCCTAACGCCGTGGATCTGAGCAGGCAATGGGTGTTGTGCTGTGGACCTTGGGCCGGAAGATGTGCGTACGATGACACAAAAGCCTGCTGCGATCGAATGCATACGCGATCGACTGACAGGAGATAAAGATGTAGAAATACTTGCTGCAAAGGTAGTGGGCTGAGGCAGCCAGAAGATCTACATATTAAGTTCGGCTTTCGGCACCGGTGGCGCAGGCGACAATTCACGGCTAGCATCCGACCTTGGATATGTCCTCCAATCAAGTAGTACGTGGGAGTTTGTACCCTTGTACGCGGCCCCAGAAAATGCTTCAAACTCCTGGATCGTGGCGGTGCGAGGCTGACTAGTGAAGATCTTGAACGATGAGGCCTCCCCTCAAGCTTGGCCGCTGACACCTTGGCGCGGCGCAAGTAACATCTACATATACCGCCGTTTCAATGAAGCCCCGTAAATGCCCTGCCTACCGTTTGAACTTATCTTTTATTCCAAAAGTCGCGGCACCATGTTCTCATCCATCATGCGCTCCGCCGTCCTCCAGGCCACGGTTCTCTTCACATTGTCGATCTTGGTTGAAAACTATACAGGCAAGGATTTATTCGCAGAAGTATGGGAGGACGAAGGCTTTGTGACCATGTTCAACATGATGTACAACAACTCAAAACCCAACCAGCCATCGACCAAGCCTGTCGCACTTTTAGGCGCCGACGCCGGAAACCTGACGAGCCCATGGACGTTCAACTCCACTGCCGTTTACCCCAATGGAACTACCGTACACGAGAGCGGGATCATCATAAATGGAACGACGAATGGTACGAGTAGCATGAAATTCGAACCTGAGCGACCCTTCTACAGCCGGGTGTTACCACAAGAGATCGTTGTCTTCATCATACTTGCCGCACTACAGTATTGGTGGCACCTTGCTTTGGAGAGGATGTTACCAGCCAGACCTAGAGGCAAAGTCCAGGTCGAGCGCTACGAGAAAGCGGAAGAGAGCGAGGATCGCGAGGAAGAGGTTGTGAAGAAGTGGATTGCTCAGGGACGAGTCCGGCGCGCTTCGTTGAACTGGTGCAACACGTTCCTCAAGTGGGTGCTTGAACTCACCGTAGGAAGATTTTGGTATCACACTGTCCAGCACCTACTCAGAGTGCTCGTCAGGCTGGAGTCTCCGAAGACGATAGTCAAAGATATGTTCGGAGTAAGTCCATTGTCAGCCTCATTATTCTGGCCAACACTGATATGATCACAAAGCACCTTGTATTCAACTTCCTCGGCGCTTACTTCTCAATCGCTCCGCTCGCGACGCTCATGGCTTTCATTCTGATTCCGGCGCACAAGCGAATCGTTTTCATGGCAGGCTTTGATGTTGTCGTGACACTGTTCGTACAGACGAGCGTGCGCATGTTCGCTACCTGGGCGATTAAGACAGATTTCTTGCAAGCAACGTTCAAGAACATGACGGAGACCGCCAATAAGACCAGGATCCAGAACGAACGATTGCGGAGGCTTGGCGACGAGCTGTAAGATGGTGCATGCGATTCGAATTGTGAGATGTAGAGTATTGATGGTACAGCATTGGCTCGACAGAATTTTGAATTACCACTCACTTGTTATCCTGTTCACCGTTCCTGATCAGTCCTCTAGCAAAAACCTTAGGAACGCCTTCGCTATGTTGACGCCGTCGTGATGCTCCCCGGATCTTGCCAGAGCGTCTTTGGATTGTGTGTCCTCGAAGATGCACTGCTTGTTCCTCGTCTTGACCAGCTCGATCATGATGCCTTCATTGAACTCAGGGTGGCCTTGCACCGAGATGAACTCGTTCTTCTTGTACATGCCTTGGACCAAACAGCGCGGTGAAGCGCCAAGCTTCTCAACGCCGTCGGGGTATTCAAAGACGATGTCTCTGTGCATTTGGTGGATGGTCTGCCAGAATTAGTTTTACATGGCACGCAGGTCGATTGAGCGAGACGTACTAGAGTGTCTTGTTGGAAGATCTCTTTGCCCTTGGCAGTCAGTTCCATGGGCAAGACTGAGATCTCCCAGCCGTTGTCGCTCCGGCCGACTTTGACGCCCAGTGCTCTTCCCAGAATTTGATGACCGAAGCAGACACCGATGATGCGGATGCGGTTCTGCTTCAGCAGCTTTTCCGTGAACTCGACCAGCTTTAAGATCCAGGGATCATTGTCGAACGAATTATGCCCTATCTTGAATCAGTGATGTGTCGAGTGTCGTAAACGAGAGTAACACACGTGAGCCAGAGATGAGCACAGCATCTACATCCTCCAGATTGGGATATTCTTGCTTGTCCACAACATCGAAGCCGCTGAACACCAGGTCTTTCTTCGGAGATAAGCCCAGTCCTTCAGCCGCGGTCTCGATCAGCGTGCTGAATATGCGGTCATAGCGACCGTATTTCTCTACAATCTGGGGCAACGGGGTGTCGCACTCGAATATCGCTATCCGCAAAGGCGTCTTCATCTTGCGTGTCTTTTGGTGTTGAGATGGAGATCGCCGTTGACAACGAAAGGTGGCGGCGCCTTCGGCAGGCGTAACCGCATGCAGTCTAAGCGCTTGCTGATAGCCGTGAACCTGCAACTTTCACGGCTGACGTCAAACTCAGCATGTCTTCGCCAGCTTTTGCATCCTCGACTCGGCCAATTACATGGTGGAGTATCTTCACTGGGAACGGCGCCAGTGAGAGAAGTCGTATGCCTACGCAGGCACGGTCACGGTCACGATCTAGCAGTCGTGGTCGTTCGAGATGGACATCCGAGCGAACTCCGCTTCTACGCCGTATCACCGAGCGCAATGAGGAAGGTTCGCCGATCGAAGACGCAGATGTGCTTGCTGCAGAGGTCGCGCAGCAAGGCGAAGGTGCAGCACCAACAATTCCGGAACTTCGAAAGAGTAGGAGTGGAAGCCGTGCGGAAGAGCAGTTGGTGTTGCCTGGTGATGACGAGTCGACAGAGGAAGCGCGCTTAGTACGATTTCAAGAGAATGGCATCCTGGAGGGTATTTCGAAGTGGCAGTTCAGATTTGTATTTGGTGGAGACGTGATGGGCCTTTTCGTGAGTATTCAAGAGTCTCAATCGTGGGCAGGGCAACTTTGAAGAACTGTGCTCACATGTCATGTGTAGATTGCAATGTTCGACTCTACTCTCATGGCATCAAGTCATCCGGTCATCACATCGTACTTCAATGCTTCCAATTCAGCATCATGGCTGTCAACGGCTTTTCTACTAACGTCGACATCTCTCCAACCACTTATGGCACGCCTTTCTGACACCTTTGGGCGGCGGCCCTTGTATCTCGCCGGTCTCCTATTCCTTGCTGCTACCACGGCCTGGTGCGCCGCTGCGCAAAGCATTGGCAGCTTCATCGCCGCACGAGCATTCTGCGGGATCGGTGCTGCTGGCGTGCTGTCCATGTGCAATGTTATGACGAACGATCTCGTGAGCATCGAAGTACGAGGCACATACCAGGCATATATCAATCTATTTTACGGCGGAGGCACTGCTTGTGGTGCAGCATTCGGAGGCTTTCTGTGCGACAAGCTAGGATGGCGAATGACGTTTGCCCTACAAGTTCCGATCCTCGTCTTACTGCTCATCAACGCGTACTTCACAACGCCGTCCACACTGGGTCCAAACCTTGCGAAAAGCGCAGGGCTAGGGTTCCGAGACGCCATGAAAGGCTTCGATATCGCCGGATCAATACTCCTCACCGGAACTGTCGCATTCCTCATTCTTGGACTGAATCTAGGAGGCAATGTCTTCCCATGGCTGCATCCGATCGTCATTTCCTCGCTGGTGGTAGCCTTCATCGCAGGTGGTGTACTGATTCACGTGGAGTCGCGTGCATTGCGACCTGTCATGCCGCTCCCCATGCTCTTCAGTCAACCGCGCGGCAACATCGTCTTCAACAATTTCTTTGCGCAAATCGGTATGAACACAATCTTGTTCAACGCCCCGATATACTTTCAAGCTGTAAAGCTGGAGACAGCATCAGTATCTGGCTTCCGGCTCGCTGGGCCTGCAGTCGCACTCACTATCTGCGGCGTTTCGGCAGGCTTCATCATGACGGCCACAAGACGAATGAAGTGGCTCATCGTCACTGGGTCGCTATCGATGCTCATCGGCGCGTCTTTGTTATCGTCAATGTGGGACAATATACCCTCATGGCTCGCAACCGTCTTCCTTCTCCCTTCGAGCATCGGACAAGGCTTAAGTTTCCCAGCAACAAGTCTGGCTGTACTCGCGACGAGTACTCAGAGGGAGCAAGCCGTCATGTCGAGTACACTCACTCTCTGGCGCAGTTTGGGCATCGTCATGGGCGTTAGCATTAGCAGCCTGATCCTGCAGAATACCTTGCGAGCGTATCTGAACACGCTAGTAACTGGTCACGGGAAAAACGAGGTACGTACCGGACTCAGCCTCGCCTGCATGTATCTTCCTTACGTCGTGCCCGAAGTCTATGATTCTATCGAGACGACTATGGCCGATTAGCACTGCGGCTTTATACTCCTTGACTTGCAATTGCCGTCCCTTACTGCACTACTACTACCTCAGTGCCTCATCATGCCTCGCAGTCAGCCTACTGCCGCTAATCAGCCTTTAGATCATTGAACGTGTGCGCGGATCAATTCGGAGCATTATCGACCTCGACCCAAAACACCAAGCTCAAGGTACCTGCCACCCCCCCACATGCACCATTTCATTCAAGATTCATGGATCACCGCTCTTCTTCCCATTGTCACACATATTTCATCGTCCACAGCCTCGCACTAACAGTCGTACCACAGTGATCGAAGCATACTCCCGCAGCCTGCGCATCGTCTTCATCTCCGCAATCGCCACGTTTGTAGTTGTGAATATACTGGTCTTTGCAATCAAATTACCACATCTGACGAGAAAGAAAGCGGAAGACGCGGAAGGTGAAGATGGGGAGGGCCTGGGCGTGGGGAATGGGAGCGGGACCTGAGTATCGCTTATATGTAGCTCGGGGGCACGGCGAGGCTGTTATAGTGCACGAGACGAACGGGGCAAGATCAAGATCGGGTATGACTGAGAGTTCTCATGCCGAAGACATGGACGAGGAAAAGTCAAAAATGTTGATAGCGTTATTTGTGGAGTTTGGAAGGCATGTTGTATATCGCCGTCAATGTACGTATATTTTGTCCCAAAGTCACGTCTTCAGTTCAAGCGCGAGAAGGGAGAAAAGCGAAAGCGAGGTGAGGAACAACATGAAGTAGAAATTGATACAACGTCAGACCACCGACAACGAGTGGCATGACATCCCCCTCCTCTGTCCCAATCCCTCACTCATCAAACGGCTCCATCAACTCATTCCCCAAAATCGCCTCAATAAACCCTTCATTCGCAGTCGTATGGCACCACGGCTTAAGCTCAATCTCTCTGACCATAGCCTCCCCGAAGCAGCTAGTCCACTGCTTGCGCGGGAACGCCTCGACGACATTGGCGATTGCTGACTTCGAGATGAGGTGCGGGTTGAGGCCTACATTGTCTGTTTGGAATGTTGTCAGTTCTTGTTTGAGAGCTTGAAGTGCAGCAAGCGGAGTGATAAGTCCGGTGTCCAGTCCTACGGGATCCGCGGCATGCGGTTTGCATGTGGCGTGGTGATGCATCTTGCCTCTGACCCCGTGCTATGTGCTTTCACTTCTCGCATAGAGTCGTATCTCATTGGCCACGAGACGACATTCGATGACACAGCCTCCTGCCAAGACCGCTGCTTTCCCTACACGGCAGGAACCGAGTGGCGGCCAAGCACGGAGCGTCGATTTTGAGATGATTGATGATGGAAAGATGTACTGTTTGCATGGACGAGCTCGGAGGCTGTGTGGGTGTCCGATCAAATGGGTGTCTAGTCGGAATGGCGCGTCCTCTTGGGGCATGTTACCCGCAGTAGTTCGCCTGCGAACAGTGGTTGAGATGGCAAATCGCGTACAAATTCGCGCCGGGATAAATTGTCGTTTTCTAGATTTCGATGTTCATGGGCGATACACAGTGACGTCACGGGCTGTTTGGGTAATGTGTATGCCGCCCGTATCGTATCCAGCTTCATGCGTTCCGCCACCGGGCGCAAGATGGCTTGGAATCCAACGTTGTGCTCCGCTCCGGATAGGGATCTTTTGTAATATTCCAAATGTGTGCCGGTCCACTGCCGAGACATGGAAACCACGCTGCAGCAAAGAAATCGAAAACAACTTACCAAAAACCGTACTCAACTGAATCAACATGCCCAAACTCGTCAGCGTGCCCGTCTCACCAAGATCAGCATGGCGAATAATAGCCTCGCTGACTGCTTCGGCCTGATCCTTCTCAGCGCCGCTCTCACGCAGAAAATTCAACGCCTTGAACGCGCCGTAGTACTCAAACGACATGTGCGTGCAACGCGTGTTCTCGTCCGTGGTGCCAAGATCGTGAAGCAGGCAGGTGATGTAGTATGTCTCGAGCATGCTCGACAGGTGTGGGAAGTGCGTCTGTACGATTGCGTATCCTGGCCGTTGTCAGCATTGGGTGAAGTGTGTAGTATTTAAGCGGGTACCCGTTTAGGCGGAACATGTAGATGCATTGCCTAGACTAACTAGGTACGAGAGATTGGATACTTACCATAGTACCAGACGCGCATGGAGTGGTTGAATGTCTTTTCAGGCAATTGCTGCTTCGCGAAGGCGTGGACCTTCTTTGCAAGATCGGTGCTGGGCGGACTCGCATCGGGGACCGACAATTCGGCATGCTTATTCTTGTCTACGTCTGCCAGGCTCTTCGCGAAACTGCGGGGCACAGCCGACCATCCATTGACAGATAGCTCCGCGTTCTTGGTGTTGTCAGACATGAATGTCCCGTGATACGCTAGACTGAGCTTCTAGCAAGATCGAGTAGTTCAAAGGTGAATTTGGCGCCCTGTCTTGTCTGTCAAGCTCGAATTGTTTCGTCGTGTCCGGAATAGGATGCTGGAGACCTGTTCCTGGACCAAGCGTGATGATCTTCGTGATGGGGGCGGATATGCAGGTACCAATGTCTCAGTGCGGGAGGTAAAGATAGACAGTCCAGGGGCCGAGATATGTTTAGAGGCAAAATGCTTACTCTGGCCAAATATGGGACTTGATGAGATAGGTAAGACTATGAATGGAAATAAATGCGACTGTGAAGGTTTGGAAAGTACAACCTTTGTATGGCTCGCTGTCTGGTCAATCAACCCCTTTTGGGCCACAAGGCGTATGTCAAAAGATGACGCGCCCTCTGGTCAGAGTCGCGTTATTGAGCTATCTGAAGAATCAGAATACCGCATCTCCGCGGCACAAAGACTGTGCAATGTGACCAAAGGGCAAGTCGCCTATTCTGCTGCCTGATGGCGGTGGGGAGAAGCGGAGTCGCTCCTGATGTTCTTGCGTGTTCGTGACTTGAGCTGTTCACGGGTAGCCTCGATTGGCTGAAAATGGGCGGGGCGCTTAGTAACCGCTGTTCCACACATCGAACGTCCTGCACGTCAGAAGGCACAGCTCGGAATAAACTAACATATGTTCGGCGGGGTAGTTGCAGACACTCGTCTCGTCAGACAAAGGAAGCAATTGCGCATGCTTCAACTGAGGACCAAGATCGAGCGACTCCTTTCCGCGAAGACCATGGCGGCGATGAAGAGAAAGTCGCAGTTGATGCCACGAATTCGCGTTTGATAATTGCATGTAGGAGGGACAAATACGAATGTAGGCTTGTTTCACAGGCGCTGTAGATCGTCTTGCCAAGGTTGCAAAGACGGTCATCTGCAGACGCCAGGCCAATTTGGTATTGGTGAGCAACAAGCAACATTCGAAGCTTGTCGACTCGGGCACTAAGTGACAGGTCTCTTGTAATGTGCGCGCAAGCATCATCCCCCGACCAGAGGTATGGCAATAGGGATACTCCATATTGATGACCTGCATCTTCTACGAAAGATGTGGAAAGAGGAATACATCAGATGAACGTTCCTGGTGGTTAACAGGTAGCGTTTAGCCCCGTGTATATTGCAAAACCAATGTCAGGCTGGAATTCGCCTTCCATGCAGAATAGAGTTCTGCGTTGACAGAACTTGCTTCGGAAATCGTAGTCTTTGACATGACTGGAATCTGCTGGCGCCTCTGACGCACTCAATGATGATACCGATGCAGAGTCGGCTCGGAGGCTTGATACGCTCGTGGAGAGGCCAAGCTTTCGCGCGCTTGGCTTCTGTGTTCCACTGGAAGGTCCAGAAGTACTGGTTCAAGAGCCGCTGGTGTTCGCCGTGGGCGTCTGGCATGAGTAGGTCGGGTCTATGCTGGCGGCAAACAACAGTTATCAGTTTGTGTGAAAAGAGTTTGCAGAAGCAACCAGTCAAGGGTTCGCGTTTTGTTTGTTGTTGTGTTGGAAGGAGCAGATTGTCTTGGCTGGCGAGAAGAAGCGAGAAGCGCAAGGCCAAGACCACCTTTCAGGAGACGCCTCGCGAGATCCACCGAGCTGTAATATGACGCCCTGGTCCTTGGCCTCATCTAAGAGCCCGGTCTGTAGGGAAGCTTCCCAGGAATGGGTGCAGCATGCTCTGTCGTGTCACAAAGTTGAACTCAGGGAACACATGGCAACGGCCTCTTCGCTGGCCGTTCTGCGGGCTTGATGCAGCGGATGCAGATGTGGACTTGGCGACGGGCGTGGGGAATCGGGATGAAACAGAGCCTGAGTCCTGTGCGAGGGTTGGAGTCGGTGGATGCGGCCAACGGACACGCCCGGACGCAAGCGGCTAGCGCTCTTTACTGCACAGCCTACCTCGACTTGGGACTTGGCTTCTCGCTGCAGACAAGAGTCGATCAAGAGCCCTGGAGCGTGCCCTGGCCTCTTGCTCGACTGGCAATTCCTGGCGCTCTTGCTGCATTCTACCTCGCATCTGTTGCGCAGCCTGGTATCTTCGAGGTGCATCTCTGCGACTCTTCGCCACGACACACTCCTTTCAAGTTTCGTAACACCTAACCGTACTGTGGTAGACTGCGCCCAGCATAGCCACGCGCAACCGCATTCGCCGCTGCCCTAGACTCTCTCGCCCATTGTTCAGCTGTGTCGTACGCACGCAAATGCCCTCAGGTACGTACTTTGTAGCTCGCGTTGGCCGGTGAATGGGGCACGCGCATCAAGCCTGCCAGCACTCTTCAATGAATGGACGTGGCGGTGCGCAACACGTACCACCGCGAACGGATATTGCCAGTGAATGGTTTGACTGACGGTGGATTGTCTAGCGTAGATTAGACGGCAAAGAGTGGAACACCTGAGCAGTCTGTTTGGCTCCTGCCTGCTCTTGTATCGACCTCAACAGGCTCCTGTGTGAGCACGAATACACAGCCTCCCTTCGCCTTCACCCTGACACTCTTAACTCGCCCCCAATTTCCGCATGCAGCTTCACCGGAAGGCACATCTCACCACCACATTCTTCCCTCGCATCCATCGCTTGCCTAGCGCCGCCGCCTGAGTCCTCTACCGCGACCGCAGTACCGGCCCCCGAGGCTTGACCAGGCTACCAACCAACAATATGGCTCACGGCAACGGTCCCGACAGTCCTTCAGAGGGACGCAAGCGCGCTCCCACCATAACAATAGACACGTCTGCTGCCAATCCCAACGACACAACCATGACCGAGTCGGTACCCCGGGGAGACCTTCAGGACAACCGCACATCTACCACCCCTAATGCAGACAACAGCGTGTCACCTACACAGACACATGAGCCTTCGCAGCAGCTGCACGGTGCAAACTCGTTTGAGAGCAATGCTAGTAGGCCGACATCGCCTCACAATGTTTCGTCGCCGGCGCAAGGCTGGAATGGCTCCAACTTCCTCGCCGTGCCAGGCGCCCGGTCCAGAGGTAATTCGATGGACTCGGCCACGGAGAACGGCGCGTCGAGCGCAACCTATGTCACCTCCAACAACAGCGATATACCGAAAGGAGAGATGGGCCCGACCGAAGTCTTGAACGCCGAAGATGCGCTTAAGCCTGACCCAGGCACCGAGCACGAGTTCGAGGTAGAGAACAACAAGTTCGCCTTTTCCCCTGGCCAGCTCGGCAAGCTATACAATCCAAAGAGTTTAGGAGCCTTCTATGCTCTAGGCGGCTTAGACGGCATAGAAAAAGGTCTCCGAACCGACCGGAGAGCTGGTCTCAGTATAGACGAGGCTACGCTGGACGGTGCAGTCTCTTTTGACGAGGCTACTACCCAGAAGACGTCCGAGGCGCCGGCCAAATCTTCACCAGAGAAAGGTCTGACCCACACAGACACCGCAAAAGATGCTGGATCGAATGCCTTTGCAGACCGAAAGCGTGTGTTCAGCGACAACCGGCTCCCTGTGCGGAAACCGAAGAATATCTTCCAGCTTGCGTGGATGGCCTACAACGACAAGGTCCTCCTGCTGCTTACTGGCGCTGCCGTTATCTCGCTTGCTCTTGGACTCTACCAAACCTTTGGTGTAGACCATGAGCCTGGTGAGCCAAAGGTCGAATGGATTGAGGGTGTCGCCATTATGGTCGCCATTGCCATCGTGGTCGTTGTCGGTGCTGCCAATGATTGGCAGAAGGAACGCCAATTCGTCAAGCTGAACCGCAAGAAGGACGACCGGACGATCAAAGTCATTCGCTCTGGCAAGATCCGTGAGATCTCCGTGTACGACATCTTCGTTGGCGATGTCATCAACCTAGAACCAGGTGACATGATTCCTGTTGACGGCATCCTTGTTACTGGCCATGGCATCAGGTGTGACGAATCGTCCGCGACTGGTGAATCCGACTTGCTCAAGAAGACCGCCGGCGATGAGGCTTTTCGGGCCATCGAAAAGCACGACAATCTCAAGAAGATCGACCCATTCATCCTGTCTGGCGCAAAGGTCTCCGAGGGTGTCGGCACCTTCATCGTAACAGCTACCGGCATACACTCGAGCTATGGAAAGACCATGATGTCTCTGCGCGAAGAGAGTGAGGTGACACCACTTCAGTCGAAGCTCAACACTCTGGCTACCTACATTGCGAAGCTCGGTGGAGCTGCCGCATTGCTGCTGTTTGTTGTGCTTCTCATCGAATTTCTTGCCCACCTGAAGAACAATGCCGCTACTCCCGCAGAGAAGGGCCAGAATTTTCTCAATATCCTCATTGTCGCCATCACGGTAGTTGTGGTGGCTGTCCCAGAAGGTCTCCCCCTCGCTGTCACGCTCGCCTTGGCCTTCGCTACCACCCGCATGTTGAAGGACAACAATCTCGTCCGCTTGCTTCGATCTTGCGAGACGATGGGAAATGCGACCACCATTTGTTCTGACAAGACTGGTACTCTGACACAGAACAAGATGACGGTTGTTGCTGGATCTTTAGGCACAGCCCTGCGCTTCGGCGATCATAAACTGAAGGAACCTGGGACTTCTGAATCCATCGATGACGGAAGCAAGGGTAAAACAGTTGAATCGCCTGTGGAGGGTCCGAGCGATGTCTCGGCTGCCGAATTTGTTGATACCATCGACAAGGACGTCAAGGATGTCTTGGAGCAGTCCATCATACAGAACACGACTGCCTTCGAAGGCGAAGAGGGCGGCCCTGATCCATTCATCGGATCGAAGACTGAGACCGCTTTGCTCAGTTTTGCCCGCGACTACCTCGGCATGGGCAACGTGGCACAAGAGCGTTCCAATGCCAATATTGTCCAGGTCATTCCTTTCGATTCGGCGATCAAATGCTCCGGTGTCGTGGCCAAGCTCAATGACGGTCGCTTCCGCCTCTACGTCAAGGGAGCTTCTGAGATTCTTCTCGGCAAGTGTGAGACCATCGTGACCGATGCGTCCAAAGCACTCAATGCAGCTCCGATGACTGGCGACAACCGCGAGACCCTCGAGCACGTCATCACTGCGTACGCCTCTCGGTCTCTGCGAACGATCGGCTTAGTCTACCGCGACTTTGAAAGCTGGCCACCACGAGATGCACGCAAGAATGAAGACGACGCTACCCTGGCTGTCTTTGAGGACGTCTTCCAGAAGATGATTTTCCTCGCCGTCGTTGGTATCCAGGATCCTCTTCGACCCAGCGTCCGTGAAGCCGTCAAAGACTGCCAGCACGCTGGTGTCTACGTCCGCATGGTTACTGGTGACAATGTTCTCACTGCCAAAGCCATTGCCGAAGATTGTGGCATTCTCGTCCCCGGAGGTGTCGTCATGGAGGGACCTACGTTCCGCAAGCTCTCCAAGCGTGATATGGACGCTGTCATTCCTAAGCTCTGTGTCCTCGCCCGTTCTAGCCCCGAGGACAAGCGCAAGCTTGTCAAGCGTCTGAAAGAGCTTGGTGAGACGGTTGCGGTCACTGGTGACGGTACCAACGACGCCCCGGCGCTCAAGACCGCCGATGTTGGTTTCTCCATGGGTATTGCTGGTACAGAGGTTGCCAAGGAAGCTTCTGCAATCATCTTGATGGACGATAACTTTGCTTCTATCGTCAAGGCTCTGCTCTGGGGACGTGCCGTCAACGACGCCGTCAAGAAGTTCTTGCAGTTCCAGATCACCGTCAACATCACCGCTGTTTTGCTCACGTTCGTCTCAGCTGTGTCCAGCGAGAACCAGACTAGTGTCCTTACCGCTGTCCAGCTGCTGTGGGTCAACCTCATCATGGACACCTTCGCCGCCTTGGCACTTGCTACCGATCCACCTACACGAAGCCTGCTGGACCGCAAGCCAGACCCGAAGTCTGCCCCTCTCATCACTTTGAGGATGTGGAAGATGATCATTGGTCAATCCATTTACCAGCTGGTGGTCACTTTCATCTTGTACTTCGCAGGCGCGTCTATTTTGGGCTACACCACTGATGATGAGAATGACGAACTAAAGGCTCTTGTGTTCAACTCGTTCGTCTGGATGCAGATCTTCAACGCTCTGAACAACCGTCGTCTAGACAACCGCTTCAACATCTTCGAAGGCATCACCCACAACTGGTTCTTCATCGTTATTCTTGCCATTATGATTGGTGGTCAGACGATGATCATCTTTGTTGGTGGTGTCGCATTCAAGGTGGTCCGCCTCAATGGGCCGCAATGGGGCATCTCTATAGTCTTGGGTTTCCTCTCCCTCCCAGTCGGTGTCATCGTGCGCTTGATTCCAGACGAGCTCATCCGCAAATGCATTCCGGCCTGGTTCAAGCGCAAGCGCAACCCAGAAGTGGTCGTCACGGACGACGAGTACCAGTGGAACGAGGGTCTGCTCGAGATCCGCGACGAGCTCGCTTTCATCAAGCGCGTCCGCGGCGGTCGTCTCAGCAACCTCAAGTTCAAGATGTCGCACCCCAAGGACGCCTTCCACCGGTCACGATCGTCCCAGTCTCTCCCAGGTACACCCAACAACGGCATGCAGCAGAACGAGCACGATGGTTCGCCTGCGCCACCTACACCCAACAGTCGCCGCCGTGGCAGGTCACGGTCCAACTCGGCATTCGGGCCCGCCACCGTCATGGCCGGTATCGTTGCCGGCAGTATTGCTGGATGGTCGCCGATTGACCGCAACGGAGGCGATAATGACTCTATCCGCTTCAGCCGCAGCGCGAAGAAGGAAGATCTGGAGGCGCAGGAAGGCATTGAAGTACATCCGGACACCAAGTCGACCGAGCCCATCCTCGCACCCGACCCAAGCGAGTACCGCGGCCCGCCCAGCCAAAACGTGGACACGACGCCAGAATTTGTCGTGGGCCCGTTCGCGAACAAGGATACTGGCGATCTCACCAAGTCCACAGGCGCTGGAAGCTGAAGAAAAAGCCTCGTTACCCTATAATTGTTCTTCATTCCACGCTCTTCCCTTTTCTTGTTCTTTTTCCTTTGTAACAATGTGCACGTAGTTGCACGTCTTGTTTTCCTTTTTGCTGCTGGCTGTATAGTTCTTTGTAATTGCCGCATTAACCCAGGCGGCGTTTTGTGGAGTCGGTGGAGAATTGGCAGCATGTACATAACATACCCTCTTGCTGCTTGTCTTATTGTTTTTTCTCTTATCGAATTAATTCGATGTTTTTTTGGAAGTAGTATGTGTGAATGTGTGTTGTTCATGTGGACTTTACTTGCTTGTGTTGTTTGAGTGATGGTTGAGGGGAGGCGTTGGTAGACATGGGAAGAATATGGGTAGTTTTGTGGAAGGAAATGAAAAACGAATAAAAATTGATCATGACTCCCGTGAATGTATTGACCTCAGTGTTTGTTGGATTGAGCTCCGAGGTACCGTCCGGCGCTCATGAGGATGTAGATTGAACTAACAACGCGCTCAACATGTTTCGTCCACACGGCTACCTACCTACACAACACATCCCCCCAACCTCGCATAGCAAACAAATCACATCCATATCCACAGTCCAGTCCAACCCTTACTCTCCCTCCTTCGCTCATACCGCCTAACACCAAAGTCAAATCCCCATCAAACCGCCATACCCAAACACCCCATATCCATATAACCCCATCTAATCCTCAAAACACCCAGGAAAGCTAGCTACATAACAAAACCAAGCTTCAAATACTTCTAATCTGGATCCTCACACCGGCTGGAAGAGCTGGGGATCTTTCTTTCCGTATTGGCCTGGGTGTAAGACATGATGGGGCTGGCTAGTCGAGTGGTGGTTGTTTGGGTGTGGGGAAGTCGAGTTGCGGGGTGGGACAGTTTGTTTGGTTTCGATTTCGACTTTTGGGGCGGAAAGCCGGAGGGGAGGGGGGGAGTGAGAAGAGAGAAAGAAAATTATGAGGAATGAAGAAACGGCATCAAATGTTGTGTGTTGCCAGCAGAAATGGTATGTCTAATGCCCCAGTGGCCTACCTCGTGAAGCTCAAACCATATGAG
>Ga0265797_10003112_pt1 | contig 26958 bp, 19 predicted proteins | sample P2T30metagenome_FD_192433 | JGI IMG/M metagenome (GOLD analysis project Ga0265797, IMG submission 192433) | Plant litter microbial communities from East Loma Ridge, Irvine, California - P2 T30 | ecosystem: Environmental > Terrestrial > Plant litter > Unclassified | place: USA: California... | reverse complement strand
TAGCAGCTGTATACTGAGTCATATTTGCGCCTTCTTCGTTTGAGAGATTGAACTTCCTCTGTGGAAATCTTGTCGACTTGGTGTGGGGGTGAACAAGGAGATGACCTAGAGCGCTCAAAGCTGCAGCGTCCCGCGGCGATGACGTCGTGCGGTGACAAACATTCAGACAATAGACATCCATGAAAACACTGGGCATCTAGACCGTGATAATTGCAAAGACCCTTGAACGCGAGCGTGAAGTTGGTGGTGCCTTGCTTCAGGGACTCTCGGAGATCGAGCCGCGGCACGCAAGCGATCGACGCGGCGGTCCTGTCGTCATCAGCGAGGCGCCGAACTTTTGATTGACATGTCCGAAGTCGTCCACTCCCACGTCCGCACGTCCATGGCCATGTCGAATGCCTCAATAACGCCCCAATTCCATCTTCACGTCCGGTAGCTGCCTCGTCTACCCCCCGCCAGCCATGCGCGCCCCGCTGGCTTTCTCCGCAAAGGCCTGGCACGGCCCAGGCAACGGAGCCCTCTTTTCAAATATACAGTCGCGCATCTCGACGACAACACCCGCCATTTCGAGATCGTTCGCTACGACGCCGATACCGAAAGCTTCAATATCCAAGGCGTCACCAAACAGCTGCGCGCCGTCTCTCTTCGCCCCGTCATCAATCCTCCGATTCGCAGCCGCGGGCACCACACGCAACAATGGCCTACGCACACCAGCTCGCATGTTCACGACATCGCGACTGGTAGCGGAAGCCTCAAGCAATGCCAAGCCTGCAAAGCAACGCATATCATACAAAGAGGAAATCAAACAAAAGGGCATCGTAGACTTGGAAGAGCATGATGGCGAGCCCGAGAACGAGGAACAAGGCTTTGCAAAGTCCGAGAAGGCGGCGCAAGCAAAACAGGTCAACTTGAGCGCGAAACTCAGCAAAGACGGGTCTGGCTCTAGTGGTGCGCCAGGTGGCATGAAAGAGATCTGGAGACTGATCAAAATCGCCCGACCTGAGCTGGGTGTGCTCTCCTGGGCCTTCCTCTTCTTGCTCCTTGGTTCTGGCATTTCTCTCTCGGTACCCTTCTCAATCGGTAAAATCTTGGACGCCGCTACTTCGACTGAAAACACCAATGGTTTACTATTTGGCGTGTCGCCATCCATCTTCTACTTCGGACTGGCAGGTGTTTTGACGACCGGCGCTGCCTTCAACTTTGGACGTATCATCATCCTTCGAATCGTTGGAGAACGCATCGTCGCACGTCTTCGATCGCAGCTCTACCGCAAGACCTTCGTCCAAAACGCGGAATTCTTTGACGCCAACAGGGTTGGAGATCTCATCTCCCGTCTCGGTTCGGACACCATCATCGTTGGAAAGAGCATCACACAAAACTTGTCGGACGGTCTACGCGCACTCGTTAGCGGTGCAGCTGGTTTCGCCATGATGGGTTTCGTCAGTCTAAAGCTTACTGGTATTCTCGCCCTGATCGCCCCGCCTGTCGCCCTCGTCGCCTTTTTCTCCGGTCGATCGCTACGAAACCTCAGTCGTAAAATCCAGAAGAACTTGGGAACATTGACTAAGATCGCCGAAGAGCGGTTAGGGAACGTCAGAACAAGTCAAGCCTTCGCTGGAGAGGTTCAAGAAGCATCACGATACAACCGGCAGATCAAGAGGATATTCGCTCTAGGAAAGAAGGAAGCTGTGGTTGCCGCGAGCTTTTACGGAAGTACTGGGCTCATGGGCAACTTGACCATCATCTCCATCTTGTATGTTGGCAGTAACATGGTCAAGAACGGTGTCATCTCTATCGGCGAACTCTCCTCGTTCTTGATGTACACTGTCTATGCTGGCTCTAGTATGGTGGGTCTTTCTGGCTTCTACGGGGAGATGATGAAGGGTGTTGGAGCTGCCAGTCGTCTCTTTGAACTCCAGGATCGCAACCCAACAATATCGCCCACCAAGGGTCTACCAGTCAAGTCGGCCCGAGGCCCCATCGAATTCAAGAATGTCAACTTCAGCTACCCGACGAGACCAGCGGTAACCATCTTCAAGGACCTCAGCTTCAGGATTGAGCAGGGTACCAATGTGGCCATCGTTGCACCCAGTGGAGCTGGCAAGTCTACAGTCGCTAGTCTCCTACTACGTTTCTACGTCCCCAACTCTGGAACCGTAACCATCGACGGCCGAGACATCACCACCTTGAACGCAAAACAATTGAGGAGGAAGATCGGTTACGTCGGTCAAGAGCCCGTACTCTTCTCTGGCACAATCGCGGAGAACATTGCATATGGCGTACCCAACGCTACACGCGCTGAGATCGTGGCTGCTGCCCGAAAGGCCAACTGCCAGTTCATCAGCGATTTCGTATGTACAACCCCTATCTTATGAAAGCCCCGCTAACAAGTACAGCCCGATGGCCTTGAAACACACGCTGGCGCAAGAGGAACTCAACTCTCCGGAGGCCAGAAGCAACGTATTGCCATCGCACGAGCACTCATCAAGAAGCCCGACATCCTGATCCTCGACGAAGCCACGAGTGCTCTGGACGCCGAGTCTGAAACTCTTGTGAACCAAGCGCTAAACAAGCTTCTCCAAGAAAACAACACAACTATCAGCATCGCCCATCGTCTATCAACGATCAAACGGTCCGACCGTATTATCTGCATCGACTCTGAAGGTAGGGTAGCCGAGGAAGGCACCTACGAACAGCTCAGCTCGAACCCAGAGGGCGCATTCAACAAACTCATGGAATGGCAGATGAGCGGTGGTGACGTGCCTGCTAAGGACGTCAAGGCCCCAAAGCCTACGGAAGAAGAGGAAATCGAGCGAGAGCTTGATGAGGAGAAGGAAGAAGCTGCTGGCCGCAACCGCGTCTAGTGAAGCTGCATCTTTATTTGTATCATATTCGATGGCAGTCGTGGCGATTTTGCGCGACTCTCCTGCTTCTTCATGGAAGCAACGGTGGGCAAGCCCGCCACCAACAATGAACCTCCACACAGCACCAGGGTTGCTGCACGCTTGGGTCCAGACGCGCATCCCAACAGCAAAATGCGTTCCGCAGGGAGACCAGAAAGTGATCGCCCTCTCGCATGGCGCTATTTGAGTGGTACTATTTGATCAAACATGAGAACTTCTACGATCAAGCTCCTATATTGCCATAGCCTAGGAAATAGTTCACGTTCTGACGACCCAAGCCTGTGAGGCTTGCAGCTATAATCAAACAATCATTCTCCTCTCAACATCACTCTGTACTCTGCAGGACATGTCGGGACGCTCCGCTAGCTCCATTAGCACCCTGATCGCACCCTGCATCGCCATGTCATCACATAATCAGGTACGACACCACTCATAGCACGCACCACAACATGTTACATGAGAGGCTACCAATCAGGGCTCTACTGGACGCACTAGCGTACCGAAAAGGCAATCTCCCCGTACATCGTGAGGTAACGCGATGGTGACGTCATGCATACCACGCAGTCTAGACCCTCCACACCTAACGCGCGCTGACGCGATGTATACCGTGATGCAAAAGCAACGTGCCATATAATCCCCATCTCACTCGACCCTAAAAGCCATCCATCCCAAACCAATTCCTCCCTAATGCTCAACACCACATCCCGTCTCCTCCGCCTCTCCACATCCACACTCTCAAAGCGAAGCCCAGTCACCGTCACCAAATCCTTCAGCACAACCACCCCTCGCCTCTACGCCGCCAAAATGGACGCCTTCAAGAAAGTCGGAAACCGCGAGAACGCGCCCCCAAAACACGAAATGGTGCATTTCCCCGGTCTGATGAGCGAAAAGCGAAGCTTTGGCGACTTCCGCACAGTCCTACACACAGGCCTCTACTCCCAAATCGTCGCCATGGAAGTCCCCGTCAACGGCGAAATCGGTGATGAAGTCCATCTTGTCGACCAGATCCTGCTCTTCACATCCGGTAAAGGGCTGGCGACGGTGAATGGCAAGGACCAGGAGGTTAAGGCCGGTGATGTTGTTGTTGTGCCGGCGGGGACGCAGCATCAGTTCGTTACCAAGGGGGATCAGCCCTTAGAGTTGATTACGGTTTATGCGCCTGCGGAGCATTTGCCGAGTAGTGTGCATAAGACTAAGGAGGAGGGGGATAAGGCTGAGGAGGATGAGATTGATGAGGCGCCCGAGTGGGCGTTGAAGCCTAAGGCGGAGAATGAGAAGAATGGGTTGGTTAAGGAGAGTGGGAAGTATTAGACTAGGAAGGTTGTGTAGTCTTAATGATAAGTGTATTTCATGAGGCTGAAAGCTTATTTGTTGTTTGTTGGTGGTTTGTTGGTGAAGGAGATCGTGAGCCAGGGTACGTGCATGACTGGATATCGCGTAGGAGGTTAGACCTCAACCCATTCCGTAAGCTCTTCCTTGCGAACCTTGTGTCGCAAGAGCCTTTTCTCTTTCCCCTTCCCATCAAAGACGGCGGGTACGATTTGTATGTCAGACTCGCTGCCAAACTTCATCGTAACATCCCATGCCTTGCCTTGTTTGAGCTCCTCAATATCGTCCGCAATCTTGAGAGCCTTATACTGAACACCGTCACCCAAAGTATCGCCACAGTCCCGGCTTGATTGTGGGAGCTTGATGCGACCGCCTTCAATCTCATTTTCTGGATTGAAGTTACACACCAACCACGGCGCTCCTGCTCTTCCATTCTCCTCGATAGCGACGACGAGGACGAACCCAGAGTCAGACCAGTATATCTGCCTTTCGTTCCTTTCGGCCCTTTGCTTGTTACTTTCCACGTGACAATCCTGAAGTTGAAACACCCGGCCCAGCTGCATAAACACAAAGCCCGTGGCGTCGTTGCCTCTGGACTCGTTCGTGAGACCAAATTGATCTAGTTCAATGCCCTTGGGCTGGACTCCTGCGGTCTCGGCATCGGATGCTGTCTTCCATATGTTGATACCAAGTATGTTTGTGAATTTCGGCCACTCGCGTTGATCGTCCCAGTCCACGTCTTCATCCTCGTACATCAGTTGGTCATAGCCATCGGGTACTAAGCAGAAGTGGTAGTCGCAATGCATTCCCAGTTTGAGTGCGCCATTCTCTATCCAACGCCGTATGTAATAGACCTTTTCGCGCGATTCTTCGTTAAGGAAGTCGATCTCTTGAATCGCTTTGATGAGTTCGGCGGCGGTTGGACGTGGTTGGTTTTGGCGAATACGTTCTGGTTCCTCTACCTCTTGCTCCATTTGCTTGAGTCTCCATTCGCGGTCTCTGTCTATGCTTGCTAAGTCGGGAAGGAGCTGTTCTATGTCTCGGGGCTGGTGGTGAGACGTGTCGTCGTTGGAGCTGGGATAGCCAGCTTTCGACATGCCGCTAGCCATAAGTTCTGCAGATATCCTCTCGCAATCGGCGTCGGTTAGAGATGACATGGTATCTTTACGTTTGTTTGTTTAGGTGTGAGCGAGAAAGAAAGAGTGAGAGAGAGGTCAAGTTCAACCTTGCTGTGTAGAAAGGGAACTTTGTCGCGTGAAAAAGCTCCTCGGGTGAACCATGGTACCATCAGTGAGTCACCTCATTTATGACCCAAACGTTTGCGTTTGGAGAACGGCCCGATACCTAAGATTCCGGCTTCTCTAACCACTGCGACTGACGTCAGGGACCTTCTGCCGAAAGATATCGCCCGTGGTGGAAGTTAGCTTGGAGAAAACCGCGGCGACGATCTGGGCCTCGGATTCCGTCCCGAACGACTTTGTCATACTCCACGGCTTCTTGTCCTTGAGATCGCTCATTCTCTCTCCAAGCTTCACAACCAAACGCTGAGTGTTGTCTCCTAGAAGAGTTCCCCAGAATCTACCTGTTCGCGGGATACGGACCCTGTCGCCTTCGATCTCAGATTCAGGCTTGAAATTGAAGAGCAGCCATGGCGCGCCAGGCACTCCGTCCCGCTCGATAGCCACGACGAGGACGTAACCGGAATCGAACCAGGGCATCTGTACAGGGTGGTGGGACGATTTCCCGTATCTCTTTCTCGTCTCCTGTGAGACGTAATCAACCCTGCCCAGCTGCATGAACGTGAAACCGGTATCATCATTGCCAGTGGATGAATTGCTGGAAGCGGATTCGTCTGACTCGTTATTCTTGCGCCGGTTGTTACTCTGAGGGCTTGTCTTGGTCAGGTTGATACCGAGTATAGATCCAGGTAGGATGTCGCGCGGGTCCATCTGGTCGATGTCGTAATCTTCGGGGACTAGCTGTAAGAGATCCATCCTCAGACAGTAGTGATAGTCGAGATGCATTCCCAGGCCGACGTATGAGCGTAGGTCGGTACTCAACATGTCACAAAGAGTCGTACGGGAGTCCTCGGAGAGAAAGTTTGTCTTTTCAATGGTCTTGATGAGGTCGGCGGCGCTTCCAGGTTCAGGGAGTTGTCGATTGAGATTGCACTGCTTTTGGCTCCAGTCTTGAAATCTCCGTAGATTGTCCGGGCTGGGGAGTAACTGGCGCATGAGAAGCTGGCAATTTTCCTCGACATCTGGATTGTCCGTACGGAAAGAGCCGTCGTTGTTGTGGTAGCCGCTTGTCGAACGTTCTATCAGCCGTGCTGAAATCCTCTCGCAATCGGCGTCAGTGAGAAGTGACATGGTTAGATAGATCCCGGGAGTGAAGTTGAGTTGAGAAAGGTAGTCCAGGGTATCGTGGATGCGACTTGGGTATGCTTAGTCTGCCAGTTGTTCGCACAAATGCTCGCGGTGACGGGTGCTTCTGATGTTGCTAGTCTCTAGCAAACGCTTGGTAGCTAGCTAGACAAAATCACCAAGCGAGTGAGTGTGAGTCAACACGCAAACGACTTGGCCCAATCGTTCGGTAGCTAAACGCAATCAGCACACGCATAGCGCAAGCAGCAATCCCCGACCACGGTCTCTTCGGGGCCACAACCAGTTGTACAGAAGACCCTGTCAAGTGCGCTGCGCGGAGCAATCTTTTTTTTTTTTGAGTCGTGCTCAACGCTGAATGAACCCTAGAAGAAGGTACCAAGCCTGAGCTCGATTTCCCATTGGCGTGAGGCATTGGAAATGCGATCATGCATTCATTGCAGTCATTCTTCGCTACCGTGGGTGTAAATGGAGACAACCACTTTAGATGAACAGCCTAGCAAACCACCATTACTAGATGTTTATGTTCCAATGTACACAAGGTTCTTTTGCGAGAAGACCTCTTAGGCTTGAGCGCGAAAGATAGACAAGTGGAAATGCGGAAGTTCGGAAAGTGGGGGAGAGGTTTGAACACGCTGCTGGACACGCAGCGCGATCGTCAGCTCTACTCATCGGTATCGAAGGGATATGCGCTGCCCGTTGTGAATCGGTCATAAACTCACCGTGATATTCCATCGCGACTTTGCTTTCCGGGTGGTGTATGGGTTTTCGTCATAATGCAGCTGAGTTAGTCACGTATTACTACAAGCGGTAAGAAGGGTTCTCAGTGATCTCACAAACCTCCACATCAGAGTGACGAGTGGAACAGTGCCCGAATTCAGGGTCGTGACAGTTGCATCACAGATCTGCATTTGAGACTCGAGGCGTGTGGGGCCGCTAAGAGAGCGTTTTCAACGTTCTTCCACCATGGCGGAACACGATAGTGACGCGGACCCTGCGCGCGTTCGCGGTGGTGGGTGATGGTCTGTCAGCCTTGCCGTGGCGTAGAATGACATGTTTAGAGGCAGTCTAGATTAGAATACGGGTGTAAGTATCAGGCATATCCTGACATTGGGCGAACGCAAGTCTTGGTGCGGTAGGTTTTCGTGTGGCGTTGCAACGACGTAATAGCGCTGCAATGCCCCGATCGCGACATTTTCGCGAAGGTACTGGATGCGCTCAAGATGAGGGGAAACATGGCAGGATTAGTGTCTTCAGAGAGGAACAGCGGCCGGAGTCACGATAGGTAGCTCGCGGGGTCGGGCTCTGAGCCGAAGTTTGGTTATCAGATGCGATAACCGCCGAGAGACCGAGGACCGGGCGGCGTGACAATGGCATGTTACAGAATTTGTGCGACTATGTGCCGAGAAGGCCTGCGCTTCAGCTCATAGTGGTTGCGGTGAAGGCTGGTGGTGTAATATAACGCGTTCGGTGAGCACCATGATCAGGAGATTGGGCTGGTGCGGTGGGCGCAGCCAAGATGGTCGCAAGATGGTTTGATCGAGGTCTATGTCGGATAAAGTAGGACATGACAAGTGGGAATACGAGCGGTTTCGGCGATGGGGCGCTGACAAGCGTCATTCGGCAGAAGTGGGCGTTCGGGATGCTCATCTCAGCCTTGAAGGCGTCGTTGATCGGCAGTAGGAAAAGCGTCCGGGCGCGGCCTCTGTCGAACATTTGTCCATCACCACCAGGCCTCACCTCATGCCCACACCCTCTGCCACGGCTAGAATCCGCCCAATACGAATTTATTCACAGTCACTATCCATCGTGTCACCATTCTCGGGAATTCGCACGCGGCTGCCACTCGGTCGTGTTCGTTTGCCAGCCAGTCGAGGTGAGTGATGCCACGATCTGATAAGAAATTCGGTTGCATCAAAGCATCAGATAACCACCACCATCCCCCACATGCTCTGCGGTCGCACATCTCCGTCGTCCGCGGTTCAACAAGCAAGTGCGCCATGCACACCCGCACCGCGCCTTGCTGTTGCATTGAATTCCCCATGACCATACCAAGTCAGCTCTTGCTAATCATGGTTTGCGCTAGCAGTCCCCTTTGTCGCGTCCCCGGCAGCACGCCCATCGCTCCTTCACCTCACTCCACGCAGGCACATGGCAACCTCGACAGCCACCATGCCCAGCCCCATCCCTACCACGGCGACTTCACACCCTGACGACCCAATTCCTGCCGAGCCAAAGGATATCCCACAGCTCTCACTCCGGCCCTCGCCGGCACAGTCGCAGCCGGAGCAGACCTCCCCCAAATCTTCAGGCGAGTCCACACTATGGACCACCAGCAGCGATGAGTCTGAGGCGCCAATGACGCCAATGACGGAGCCCGATCAGGGTGTTGATGAAGTAGTCGATAAACTACAGGAACTGCCTACCTCGGCTGTCAATTTCTCTGGGCAGACGCGTCCTCGCCGCGCATCTACCACGCTCATTTCGGACAACCCAAACGACATCAGACGGATACTGGGCGAGGGTGAGACGGCCACCAAGCTCATCAGCCAGTGCTGCGGTGGAGGATGCTGTCTGCTCAAGACACTGGCCCCGGACGCATCGTCGCCCAACTTCATACCCGTCGTCGTCCCCGACAACCATGCCTTCCGGAGCCTCAATCTCCAGCTGGGCCCGCTCGCCCTCGACAGTGAGCTCACCGACACAATTCCGCTCCCTCCCGCCAACATGTCCTTCGAGCCTCTGCCGTCCAAGGACACCAAGTACGTCTCGCAGGTGCACAAGACGCCGCCCAAGTACGTTCAGCCACACCCGCCCTACGAGGTCTACTCGGCGCCGCTCTACCACGCACGCGAGTTGACCAAGCCGGGCGCTGAGAAGAGAACCATCCACTTCGACATTGACGTTACCGACTACCCCGACGAGGGAGGCGTCGACTTCAAGGTTGGTGGTGCCGTTGGCATCTGCCCTCCCAACTCGCAGGAAATGGTCGATGAGCTGTTCGATCTCCTCTGCATCCCCAAGTTTGTCCGCGACAAGCCAGTCACAATCAAGACGCAGACTGGAAGATGGCCGACCATCTGGGGCGAAGACCAAGCGCGCGAACTTGTCACAACCAGACGCGAACTGCTGACCTGGTGTGCCGACATCCAGTCGCACCCGCCCACCAAGAACCTCCTTCGCGTGCTCGCCGAGTATGCCGAAGCCCCCAACGAGAAGAAGATCCTGACATACCTCTGCTCAGCCCAAGGACAAGCAGCCTTCTGCGACCTCCGTACTACTTCTCACTTCACAGTCTCACAGATGCTCAGCGCATTCCCTTCGTCGAAGCCGCCGCTACCGCACCTCCTCTCTGTCCTCACCCAGCTGATGCCTCGATTCTACTCCCTCTCGAACGATCCCCACATCTCGTCGGCGCGCCCCGGCCTACCCGGTACTCGCCGTCTTATCGAGATGGCCGTCACAATTCACGAGACACCCGATTGGCATGCTGAGGGTGCCACGCGCACAGGTGTCGGCAGTGGCTTCATGGAGCGCATGGCGCATGCCTTCATCACAGCCGAGAACGAAGGTGTCGATCCCCGCAGCATCCTCGATTTGCGCATCCCCATGTTCCGCGGACTCATGGCGAACCCTCTGTCAAAGCAATTTGGTGGTGAAGGCCCCATGGTGCTCATCGGAGCGGGAGTTGGCATGGCTCCTTTCCGTGGTTTCATCCTGAACCGCCTCAAGAACGCCAACTGCGCCAACAAGATCTGGCTCATCCAGGGTGTCCGAGACTCTATGCTCGATGAGCTCTACTCCGGTGAACTAGGCGACCATGAACGCGAAATCAAAAAGGTCGTCCAGAGCCGGAAGGTTAAGGTGGGAGGCTCCAACGAGGTCAAATACGTCCAAGACGAGGTGCGAGTACAGGCTGATATTGTCTGGTTCGTCATAAATGCTCTTGACGGACGTATCTTTGTCTGTGGCTCTAGTAAGGGCATGGGCGAAGGTGTCGAAGAGTCCCTGATCGATGTTGCGATGCAAAAGGGCCGCCTGAGCGAAGCGCAAGCGAAGGAGTTCTGGGCCAGGAAGAAGGAGGACGGACAGTACATTGCCGTAAGTACACTCTCCAATCGTGCCTTCCTTGCACATACTAACGAACACGCAGGAAACATGGTGAACATGCCCTCTCTGAACATCTGTACATACAGTTACGGCTTCCGTTTCACGACCGCGTCTCTATCCTTATCGCTACCACATTGCCACGGCGTTCGAACAAAAGGTGCCCTTTACAAAACATATGGGCAGAACAAACATTGGTACGCACTTTCAGTCGAAGTTGGCTGTTCATGGCCTCTTCGTTTTCTGGGTTGGGATATTCGTCATTACATTAGAAGGACATGCGCGCAAGAGCATGGCGTTTGTCAAAGGCTGGGAACAGGCAATTTGTTTGCGTTATTACTATTGTCAAATCTATATCATCATATCACACATTGTTGATAGTGGGAAGAGAACGTAATGAAAGATGTTATTACAAGTTGTGGTCTTCTGGTGTCGAAAGGTTGGTGCTTGAGTAAAAGATGGTATCTTCCCAGTGCATTTGACAGTATTGATAGGGGTAGCTACCGTTTATGTCGCATCATATGAAGGAATTTCTCGAGGTAGAAGTATACGTTACTTTGTGAACTATCTACTTGTCAGAATTTAATACAACGTACGCCCCACGAGTCCTGGCCACCTCTAGTAACATACGCTTTAACGAACGTGCACTGTGCGCCAAATCACGCTTTGTCATGAATTTAATGAGTTGATAGAGCCTATCTACAATGCAACAGTCTGGGCTGCGCATCACATGTTGATCGTAAGCCTTGGTTTCAATGTGTCTCAACCATGGTTCTCAACGTTCGCTACTCTACAGCGTTTTAGCATTGGGGTATAACGAGTTCAATCACTTACTTCGCATCTACCAAAACAGCATCGTTCCTCTATTCTTCCACTCTCCATAACGACTAGGAACTCTCATTCGATACGCGTTCCTAGGAAACATTATCCTCTAGCATGGCAAGCCAACTCCCAGACGAGGTCCTTCTCCAGATTTTGCACTACCTCCCCAAAAGTGTCAAGTACCCTAAGCCGCAAGCCGACTTACTCAATGCGCTCTCGACGTGCAAACAACTGGCACCACTTGTCCGAGAGGTTCTCTTCTGCGCACCAATACTGTACTCAAGCAAGGTCGACCAATTTCTCGCTTCACTCTTCCAGTACCCAGACCTGCGATACAAGATCCGCAGCTTGACCATCGAAACGGAAATCCGTGGGATGTGCATAGGACCGAACCCTATTCCAGCACTCGACTCGGAGCTATTATCGAAAGCCATCAGCCATATCAGCACATTAGACATCGATCCTCTGACGAAACAACACTTTACCGAATCCCTCCATGCCGGAAACGAATACGACGGGCCTAGCATCCTCCTCAGTCTCGTGCTGACCATGCTACCCAATCTACAGGAACTGTATCTCGGGGGCTCGATACTGTACAACTTTCCCTTCCTCCAACCCCTGCTCTACCATAGCAGCCTCTTTCCAGCCTACACCCCCGATCTAGGCCCTCTCCTCCCTCTCTTCAGCCACAAACTTACGGTCCTTGAATTACCCAACGACTTCCGCACCTCGCCTTCCAGCCGGTCCGATTATCGAGGCTCTGTGCATGGTATCCCGAAGTACTTCCCCGCGTTGCGCACGCTTGTGCTGCCGAGTGACAATGTTGTATATGCGTACTACAAAGAAGTCGTGCCGTCCAAGCTCGAACGGCTTATCTTGACCGACTGTCTCGGTAGGGAGGCAGAAAGGTGGGTGAAGCATGTAGCCAGGGCAAAGACAACGCTATTTCCCAATCTAGCGACAGTGAGTTTGTATCACTGCTGCCCCGGAAATGCCGCTAGAATGGCGTCACGCGAGCTTATGAAGGAGACGGGTATAGTGTGTAAGTTTTCCTCTCGATCAAAGTTTCGCGGTCGACGTTTTTCTAACAGTGTCCGGTAGTCCACCAGTATATTCCTGTCCTTTATCTCTGGAATACTAATGAATTCTTCCACCCTTGGATGTATAGTGGTAACGAGCTCGATCTTACAACGGTGGATATGAATGAAAGAGAACGTAGATGGGATAAGGTTGAAAGGGATGAGGAGAAGAAGCGAGAGGCTAGAAACATTGCATGGGGCGGAGTTACAAGCGCGCGGAACCACACGGCATCGTAGGAAGGATATGCGCCTGAGTTCTTTTTTCGGTATCAGGACTTTATCATCAGTAAAGCAAACGTATCGTTAACGTAACGTTTCGTTAGTACACCCGCTATGAGCAGACTTTCCCAATTCTATCCGACACCAGGCCAACCTGTGCACAGTCAGTTTCCACATCCTTATATCAAATCTCTCATCCAATAACTTACTCCAAACCGTCGGCCCGTCATTAACCTTGGCAACATTAACCCGATCCCCCACCCTCCACACCTCCTCCCTGCCCTTCCCCCAAAACCCGTATCGTCCAAACACCGGACTCCACTTCGCTCCCACATCAATCCTGCGATCCTTCTGCAATCTTTTCAGCACCTCTCCACTCGGTCCCTCCCCCGGTTTCCCCGTCTTGTAGTCAATATTGATACTCTTGCATCTTACACAGTTATGCGGAAGAAGGATCTCCGTTCCCCCTTTTACCGTAACTTTACCCCAATAATCTTCTTCGTACGGTTCATACGCGCCCTCCACCACGATATTAGGACGGAACTTTTCGATATCCATGCTCATTCCCTCTGGCAGTCTGGAGGTAACATCATCGAGACTCGTTTGCGAGCAGAAGAGATACGGAGCGCAGTCTGCGAAAGTGATCTTCCAGGATTCTTCTGCTGAGGGCTTATGCAGACCCATTGCTTTCTCGACGTACGAAGTAGTAAACGGGACGTATTTGGAGAGGAAACGGGTTAGTGGCGAGGGTTCAGTGGGTTGCATGTCTTGGAATTGGACGGTGCGTCGGTTGGCTCCTAAGTAGACGAAGATGACTGGGTAGCCGAAACAGGATGTGAACCAGTCGTTGTAATTTTGGGGCATTAGGAAGGCGGACGTGGGGCTGGAGTGCATGTCGATGTTGATGGGTGAGAGATTTTCTGTATCGGGTTCTAGCGGGATCTGGATGGATTTCGCTTTTGATGAGTCGCCATAGGCGATGTACTTGACGGTGATAGTGTCGTTGGACATTTCTTGGAGGAATTGCGTCATTTCGGGGTATTTGGCTACCGCCATGTTTTTATAGCCATCTTCGGTTTTTTGGAGTAGCATGAAGGAGCCTTGGTGATGTTAACATCGTGCCAGTGTAAAAAGGACGTGGGAAGCGTACGGTCGTGCTTGAAACCATGAGCGGTGGCAACGGCTTCGGTGACCTTGACGGCCCGTAGCGACTTGATGGGGTAGATGTATATCTAGCCGTGCTGTCATCAGCACACGATCTCAAACATCTTATAATCATCCAACATACCGCTGAGATCTTCATAGCCGTCAACCGCTGCATCAACGGACTAAGAAGATTGAGAAGTTGATACATGCCGAAAGGCACTACACAAAGTGCCGTGATGATCCATATCGGCGACACCTTCTCCATATTGAAAGCATACTCTTCCTCCATACTGGGCAATCGATTCGTGAATATCGAGAGATGGAAGCGACGGTGGTCTTGGAAGGTGATGTGGTTGCGGTTGGAGATGCGCCTGACCCACGTGTACGCCTTACCAAGGCGCCAAGACATGTCAAACCTACTTAAGTAACCTCGGTCATCGGTCATCATCGAACCTTCAATGGCACGCAGTGGCGTCAGTATCATACGACAGTCGTAGGAAAGTTGCATTGGTAAACACATTGTTGAGTATTCAAGGCCGAGAGGGACCGCGGTACCTAGATGTTTGCAGTTCAAAGCAATGCCGGCTTTACTGTGTCAACTACACAGAAACGCTCTCAAATAGCCTGGATGAGTTTATTTGATCTTGATTCATCTAGCCACAGTCCTACTATCTGGACCCTTACACCCTCTTTCCGAAAACTCGGAACCGCTTCACACCTCCATCCGGGATAATCACCAACTTCGCATGGGTGTAGCCCCTGCCAGCCACCTCCTTCAACTCAGCCTTATACTCATGCTCCTTATCCGGACCCGTCTTTTGCGGCTCCAGAACCTCAAACCACTCCTTGTCATCATGAGCCGGATCCTTCTCAAAGCTTCCAGCAAAGACCTGCACCTTTTGCGGGAAGTTGCCTCTAAAGTGCGCAGTGTCGACAACAACGTGGTCGATCTCGCCCTTTGCGCCCAGCCTGACAATCGTCCAGTCGACGTGTTCGCCACGCGTGCGCTTCGTTTCCCAGCCGTCGCCCATGTCTTTTCCGCGACCTGGGAGGAGGAGATTGTCTTTTGTGCCGAAATGTTGGTCTGAGCATGATGTTGCGACGCCTCCCATGACTGTTGCTGAGAGCTCGAAGATGGCATCTGCGGATTGGGGGAACACGGGCACGGCGACACCGTAGAGGCGGAAACGCGCAATGCCACCGTCGGGGTACATGAGGAGCCGAACGTGGGTGTACGCCTTTTCCGTGATGTTTGCCAGCTTCCATCCGTGCCGTTGGCTAGGTCCACACTCCTGCTTTGACAGAATTGTCTCCCAACCCTGGTAGCTTAGCTTCTTCACCTCTTCTTCCTCTTTCTCGTCCGTGATAAAAGCACCCTCGACGGCAATTTCTGGTGCATGGTTTCCGTTGAAGTGTGCCGTGTCGATTTCTACACCTGCTACTTTTCCGCTGGCGGTACCCAGTCTCAGTACCACCCAGTCGGCGGGTTCGGTGTTGTGACGTCGGGTTTCCCAACCGTCATACCAAGCTCCCGTATGTACGAAGACACCAGGTTTACGGACTGCTGGAGTCGGCGTTATGAGATTCTCGGCTGCAGCGAAGTATTCATCACTAAAAGAGAGGACTTTGGAACCAAGTGGTGCAGATATGAGATCTCAATGCTTGTTAGATCTTCTGTCGAAATGCGAGGGTTATGGGCTTCTCACCAGTGTACTGGGACTTGAAAGTACTATCGATCTCATCAATTGGTATCGATTGCGCAGTGTTTGTGGCTACGCTTTTGACGTCTTCTGGTGAAATGGTGCGAATCTCCATTTTGAGAGTATGATATGCAAGAAGAATAAGAAGATAAATGCAGTACGCTGAAGAGAGAGAAAAGTAGGAAGTTTGTTTTGGGATTTGGCTGACTACCAAGAAGTTATGGCGGGGTGGTGGAGTGGTGGGGTAGCTAGACCCTGCGTGCCAACAGCTGCTGCTGCTATCGGAATCCGCCGATGCCTCCGCCGACTCGATGGATATTGACGGGCCGATCACGGAGTGATACCGATAACTAGATAGCTACCTTACATAAGACTCTCATTATCGACAGTCATCCCATGTATTGCTTGTAAAGTGTTTGACTCCTCTCGCTGTGAGATGGGCCGATGCTACAGTAAACGCGCTGTTTGCCCGGCGGGCCGCACGATAGGGAAAAATTGATGTGTCTGTAGTTGACACAAAAGATTGAAGTAATGGTAAACAGATCTATGCATACCCTGATACTATGGTAATATCCAACTTGTGTGCTGTTGCACCCTTCACCACCCAACGGAATCAGCATCGTTCTTGCGGTTGCAGCCGAAACAGTATGTCTGCATCCTCAGATCTGGTTTGCGTGCCGTAGGGTAATTGATAAGGTATTCCTCTTTGGTCTGTTTGTCGGACCAGGTGCCACGTGTGTATCCAAGTCATATGCGGCAATGCAACAAAGAACGCGACGGTCAGCAGCAACGAGATGTTGTAGAACGGAACTTAAAAGAATCCGGTCTTCGTCTCAACCAAGCAGTGTGGATGCGACTATCAAAGTCTCAATTAGCAGGGCTCTCAATACTGCCGATCTTCATCTTCACCCATAGCTCGGATCGTTCCACTGCGTCTCAGAATAGTAGGAGCTTCCATTCTTGTTGTTGCCTCCATTCAAGTCCAACTTGGCCATAAACTCGGGGGGTACGGTGGGAATGTATTTCCGCTCTCGTTCTTTGTTAACACCTCCGAATCCGGCACCGTAGGTGATGAGCATGTCGGTTGACGTTGGAAGTGAAAATGGCAGCATGTACGACGGGTCTAAGAGCAACTCGTCCGGTGGCTCGTCCTTCTCGTCTTCTTCCGACATGCGCGAAGGCGCAGGCGATGGTTCGACAGGTTTATCGGAACTAGGCCTGACAGGCGTGGTTGGTACTGATTCCGATGCTGGCGGCGGATTGGGCGACTTTGTGCGTGCGGCTTTACGATCAGCGGCAGCTTTTTGCAGATGTACAATGTATTTGGAAGCGCTTTTCGGAAGGCCTTTCTCGCCCACTTCGGGGCGGTAATATTTCGCGGTGTGTAGTAGCTGTTGGGGCGACAGACGTGTTAGCTGTTGTAGAGTACCCACGAGCGACTCTAGGTCTTCTCCGAGTGAAGAGAAGCATTGAAGCCATTGCAGAAGTTGCACCAGAGGCTCGAGATGCCGTTTAGCAGCGTCCGCGGTGTTCTCGCCGGTAGAAGTCATGGAGCCGTTCTCGTAATGTTCGGGTTGCCGGTTGTTGGAACGAGCCCAGTCTTCGAGCGTCGAGACGTTCATGCGTATTTGCATAGCTTTTGTCCGTGCAAGATACTTCCGGTTCGACATTATTCGATTGAAGACTTCGGCGGAAAGCCAGTAAATGAGCTGCGATAGCACCTGCGCAGCAATGACAGAGTGCACATCGTACAGATCAAGGACGAACAGGGTGGATGATAGGAGAGAAGTGATGTTTCGCGGCGATGGCTGTGCTCTGCGCTTTGGAGATGGCGGTCGGAAGCGTTTCTCCAGGGGTTCTAATGGCTTTGCCTTGGGTTTGGAACGAAATATTTTCCATTCGTGTTGGAACTGTACGTCTTCGAAGCCAGGCATGGGCTCATGGTCGAGCATTGCCTGGTCCAAGTTCTTGTCCATCCTTCGCTCAGCGTCACGGATGATCAAGATGAAAATCTCATTGATGAGTTCTGCCATCTGCAGTTGAAACTCAGTAGTCGCACTCGTGAGCCCGCCGTCTTTCTTGAGGTAATGTAAAAGCAGTGTCGCATTGGACATCCAGAAGGCCAGCACAGTCATATCCCACTGGTGCTTTTCTACAACGTCGTTTATCTTGTTCATGGCAGATACCAGCAGGGTCTCGAGAAGTTCCGGGTTCGCATGATAGTGTGCGTAGCGGGCACTCAGGAAGAGTATGTTTGCGGGAACTGGCTTTTGCGACGGAGAGCGCTGCGGCGTCATGTTTGTGATGATAATGTCCAGTATACGTTCCAGCTCGCTTTCTTGGAAGACAAACATCTGGTCGTTGAGACATCTGTCCCAGATGAACTCCTGCGCTTCTTCTTCTGGCTCTTCAGGTGACTCGGGCTGTTCGTCCAAGCCAAGGTTGCCGATATCAACCTCGAGATTGAAAGCACTCTCCATCATCATGCGCCGCTTCAAGTCGTTCTCCTGCATTTCTTGCTCAAAGCGGTCCTGGGAGAATCCAGAGCTGTAGAAGTCGTCGCCAACACCGACATTGCCAATCGCGTATCCGCTCTCGTGTAGATAGTCGGACAGCTCGGTGTTGGGCTCGACGAAATCGAACGCGGTCCTTCCTCCAGAAGACTTGACATCCGTCGATGCGCCGTGGTCGAGCAGAAGTTTGACGATGGCCTTGTGCCGGTTTGTCATGGCCCACATGAGCGGCGTCCAGCGATTCTTGTCCTGCATATCAACAGTTGCGCCCTGCTCGAGAAGTGTAGCTGCCACGTCCTCGTGTCCAAAACAGCTTGCGTAGACGAGTGGCGGCGTGCCTTCGGCGTCGACGCCGTTGATGTTGATGTATTCCCGCGTTTTCCCATCCAGCAGCCGCTTTACTCTTTCCAGCTCGCCATTCGAAGCGGCCAGTGTAAAAAGCCCCTGTAAAGCCTCTTTCTTTTCCTCGTGTGACAACTTGTCGTCGGCGACAACCTTGGCCTCGTCGCCTGCATTGTCGTTCTTGAGGCGCGCTTGGTGGGCCAGCATCTGCACGAGGCGACTATCGCTGTCCTCGAGCTGCTGCATGTCTTCGTCGCCAAACGTCGGGTCGTCGAGCGAGAGGTTGAAACTGAGCGGGCGGGCGGGCATGGGGGTGGTGAGAAATTGCGACTGCCCTAGGCGACGTCAGTTCCTCGTGGTTCATTGCGCCTTCCCTATCCGACACTTACCCTGCCAGGCGTCGTAGATCTCGGTTTCCTCATTCATGATGGTGACAGGTCGCCTGTCATTGAGGGAAGTGGGCAGGTCCGAGGGGAGTTGTCGTGGCCTCATAGGTTCCCCAAGGTCGCCTGAATAGGCATGCTCGTGGTCGGGCGAGTCCATTGTGTGACATTGAATAGGGTGGATGTGGAAGGATGGTGTTTGCTATGACAGCGGCTACCTCTGCGGAAGATGCATGTGTCAAATGTCGAGGGATGCCCGGTCGCCTGTGGTGGGGCAGCTTCAGTCTAACAGTGGCGGGCAGGCAGAGGGTGCTATGGGGGCGAAAGTCGGTCGCAGTGGGAAATTGCGACTGGGCGTATTGCTGACCCGCCCGGCGGATGTGGTAATAATGCAGCGTCGGTATGCAGATGATGCAGACGGCACTACTGGCCCTGAACCACGATGATGTCGCTACCAACGGCTCCAGCCCGAGGGCTAACGCGCCAGGCCGATCTTCCGCTATGCCAGATACAGCCGTCCCAACTTGCGCGGGGGTGCTCGCCTGCCTGCCAGCCACACATGGTCCACGTTGATATTCGCTGCGGATGCATGCTTGGTTTTGGTTTCAGGGCGCGTTGGGCTGGGCAGGGAAACGTTACTTTTGCGTGCGGTGTGTTGGGCGCAAACTTCCGCTACAGCGAGCCCATGTCGATTATGACGTCTAAGAGCAAGCGCGAAGTCTGAGCGCGCATCTTCGCAGTCCGTCTGCTGTGGCTGGAATGCCATCAGTAAGCACTCCACATGCGCGTCTGCTCCCTCTAGAACACTGGCATCAACAGCCTACCGGACTCTCCTTTACGCCCCTCCCGTCGCTCCCAACACTCCCGACGACCGCGCTCTTGACATGGCAGTCGCGCCCCGCTGATGCTGTGATGGATAGATCGAGCGCCTGGCGACTTTACCCTATACATTGATTCTCTACATCCCACCCAGAGCATGTCTTAGATCCCTGGCGGTTGCGAACATCGGAAAGACACAATGACTCGATCGGAAGGAGGCGGGCGCACGCAGCACTTCTCGCACATCTTTGCGCGTCTGCAGGAGCTGCAGAACTATGGCTGGGACACGGACATTGAGCCCTTCCACTCAGTAAGAGGCGTCGCATAGCCTAGGTTGTCGCTGCACCATGCTAACGTCGAATAGTCGTATGATAACTGGCATTTCTTCGGTTACGAGAAGCAAGCGCCCCGGCAGGATCGCCCTGTGTCAAGAGGAAGGAGCGCCGTAACCTCCCCCACCTCTCTCAAGCTGTCGCATTCGCCCGACTCCCTGACCCGAAGCCGCCCAACCATAACACGCACTCACCGCAGTTCGGGCTCCGATGCAAGCGCCTCTACCGTACAAACACATCGCACCAACACCACCGCCAAAGGTGTGGCGAGAGAAGGCCGGACCGTCGTATGCCGTGTCTCGCAGCAGACTCTGCGCCTCGAACGCGAGTTCCAGCTCGCCAAACTCGTCGTCAAGGAGTCAGATCCAGAGTGCAAGCACTTTGTTCGTCCCATAGAATTTGTGAGGCTATCGACCAAAGCCGGCGAGGAGCCTCTTGTCGCCAGCATATTCGAAGCCCCAGGGCCCAACTACCTCAACGACTTGGTCAACTTCGGCCCCAATTTCTGGAAGGTTGGCAGTCATGGACAGAGCGGTCAATCAGATACTTCATTGCCCAACAAGGGGATACCTCTCCTCACCTTCCTCGACTTTGCCGTCGGATCAGTCGAGTGTCTGGAAATATTGCACCACGGTCATGAAATCGTCCATGGCGAGATCCGGGGCGATGCCTTCCATTTCGCTGAGAACGGGACAGTCAAGATGATCAATTTTGGATCCGGCGCACGATCTTTTGAGAACGGACTGACAAGCGCGGGTTGGAGTACCCTGTCAAAAGAGACTGGCATCGAATTGAAGTTGGCCTTCATATCCCCTGAACAGACTGGTAGAATGCCCGCTGAACCCGACACAAGAACCGACATCTATAGTCTTGGTATTCTCTTCTACACGATGCTCTGCGGGCAGACGCCATTCGAAGGCGCTACGGCTCTCGATGTCATGCAGAACGTCATCAGCAAGCGAATTCCTCCAATTTCTTCCAGACGACTAGACATCCCAGAGGCTCTGTCCGAGATCATCCAACGTATGACGCAGCGCAATATTGAGGAGAGATACCACTCTACTTCAGGCTTGAAATTCGATCTCTTTCGTATCCGCGAGCTTCTTTACGATGGAGATGTAGAAGGATTGAAGGCCTTCCATGTAGGCACCAAGGACATCAGTTGCTTCTTCAACTTGCCCCTCAAACTAATCGGGCGCGAGAAAGAACGCAAGACTATAGTGGACGTGATAGAGCGCGTAGCGAGACAGCGTCGGACTAACGTCAAGGCGTTGCAGAGTCTGAGCTCAGGTTCCTCCTTTTCAGATCAACGACGAGACCTGCAATTTGACGACATCATTTCCGAGAGCACTAGCTCCAGAGGCTCCGACAGCAGGCTCAACAGCGTTTCGGCAGATGGCCCTGTATTCATGGAAAGCGCTCGGTCGATGCAACAAGGCTCCCAAGATAGTGTGGCACAATCAGAATCATCAACGGCTGAAGGAAGTGTGGACAGTCGGCCCCAACTGCAATCCGTGAGCCGAGGCCGTTCCAACAATAGCATTGAGAGCACCGGAATCTATTCTCGCAGCCACCAATCCAACGATGGCCTAAGAACTCTAGCCAGCACGCGAAAACTAAGGCGCAAGGCGCGATGTGAGGTGATAGCCATCGCCGGTGCCACCGGATTGGGTAAATCTCGTCTCGTGCAGAGCGTACAGAGCACAGCAAGAAGCACTGGCTACTTCGCTATGGCTAAATTTGATCCCGCCAAGAAAGCACCATTTGACCCCATTCTTCGGCTGATGTCTTCTTTCTTCCGCCAAATATGGTAAGTCTCTTTGAGGACTACTCTCAATGCTCGCAATTGTGCTAACGTAAGCCAGTATGTACAGTCATCTTAGACATTCCTGTTCCCCTATAGCAGCTACTAACTTACATCTCTCCGTCTAGTCAGCGAGGCGGACGTAACGACGGAATTTCACCAGAGATTGCGCCATTACCTCAGGAACAGTGGAGTTTGGGCGGTGTTACGAACCTACCTTGATCTACCGGAATGGCTCTTGAACACGAACGGAAAGAGTCCGCAACAGAAGGACATGGAGCCCACTAAGGACTTGACTCGACGGGCATCATCTCCTGCCGTTCACTGCGGATCAGCTGGACATACTGCCGAGGCTTGGCTACGAAGCGGAGGTGCTTCGAAATCTTCCAGATTCATGAATGTCTTCATAGATGTTCTACGACTGCTGGCAATGCACAAGCTCTGCACATGGAGTTTGGAAGATGTCCAGCATGCCGATCCCGAAAGCGCTGAGCTGATTCATCACATCGTGCAAGCCAAAATTCCGCTTGTTCTTATGCTCACGTACAGCGACGAAGAGACCCTACCCCGAGAACTCACCCCACTACTGCGTCACGCTACCAGAGTACAGCTTCTTCCTTTTGTAGAGGCCCAGACGGCCGACTACGTGGCTGAGACGCTCCACCGGGACCATCAGTATATCCTTCCTCTAGTAGCGGTAATTCAGGAGAAGTCTCGAGGCAACCTCTTCTATATACGCGAGATACTAGACACTTGCTATCGGAAACGCTGCGTGTACTACGAGTGGCGGGAGAACACCTGGGTTTTCGACCTAGACAAAGTCTTCGCCGTTTTCGAGAGTCCAGAGTATGGGTCATCTGTTACGACTGACTTTATAGCAAAGCGGTTGACAGAATTACCATCTTCCAGTAGGAAGCTCTTGGCATGGGCATCCCTCCTGGGCGGCACTTTCTCGTTCGAACTTCTGAAGAAGCTCCTTCAGCCTACCAATAAGCCCGCAGCTCATGGGAGGCTACCACTTTTCGAGAGAGACGAGTCTGCCGTCACAGCTCTTGATGCAGCATTGAAAGCCTACGTACTCATGCCTGCCGAACAAGATGCTCGATTCAGATTCAGTCACGATCGGTACCTTACAGCGGCTGTGAACTCCCTCGACAAGGAATGGGATACACAGTTGATGCACTTCACCATTGCCAAGATGATAACTTCCGGCGAGGAGTATAACGACGACTCAACGTCAGGTTCCAAGGCGTTGTACATGCAGAGTCGCCACATCTGTCTCGCTGCAGAACTGATCAAGACCAAGGAAACAGTGCGAGCTCCATTCCGTGATATGCTGTATCAAGCTGGAGAAACTGCATGCGAGTCGGGCGCGCGATCAACTGGCATCTACTACTTCGCGCACAGCCTCATGCTTCTGCAAGACGATCCATGGAACGACAATATGCCGGACGTATCCTACCAAGAGACGTTGCAACTCTTTGTGCGCTCGGCAGAATGCTATTGGCACCAGGGCATGTTCGATGAGGCTCTTAGCTTGATCCGGACGACCTTCCAGCATGCTCGCGATCCCTGCGATATGGCTAGTTCATTCATTCTACAGTCTAGGGTGTTTGCTATTCGCGGCGACAGTTTCGGGTAAGTAATGTTCCACATTCCTTCCGTGCATGCGCCTGGAGCAGGTTGCACGCTTGCAAGATAGCGTGACATGTGTACCTCTCGCTTTTCATCACTGCAACTATCGCGACAGTTAGCTAATGACATCACCATCTATAGTGCGTTCCAGGCTCTCAAAGACTGTTTGTCTTTGCTCAATTCCCCTATTCCTCCGACAACATGGGAGGCGTGCGATGCTCAGTTTCAGCAGATATATGGCACGCTCCAGAACATCGATAAGGAAGAACTGCTCAAGCGGCGTCCGTCTTCTGATGACCGTGTCCTGATGACTATTGGGCCTGTCTTCGTCGAACTCCTTAGTGCGGCGTTCTGGTCGAACAGCCTGCTTTTCTATCAGGCGACGCTGAAGCTTGTCACCGTCCATCTCGAAAAGGGTACCATGTCACAGGTTGCCCTTGCATACGTGCATCTGGGCACTGTTGCGGGCGGTCGTTTCGGAATGACGAATTTCGCAGTCGACATGGGTGCGATCGCAAAGCGAATCTTTCAGATGGTAAGTTCTGGCTATACGAAGTACACGTGAGACATATACTGACTTCATACCTCTATCTCTGCAGTTCCCTGAAGACTACTACACCCTGGGAAGAGGTCAAACTTTGCAGCCAATGTTTCTAGGTCATTTGGAAGCGCCTGTAGGCGATCTGATACCGAGCTTAGAGGCAGCCTTGCAGGCTTCACTAACTGCCGGCGATCGCATCCTCACACTTCTAAATCTTGGTGTACAGGCTCACTTCAGGGTCATGGCTTCATACGACGTCGCAGAATTGGAAGCCTGGATTGAGGAAACACCGCTTGATATGCGAAACTGGCAGAAAGACATGCGTGGAGGAGTTTTCCTCATGGCTGCTCGTCAATATGCAAGAGCGCTCCAGGGGAAGACTGACTCAAGCAACGCTCTTTCCCTCCTCTCAGACCACGATCACAATGAGGTCGACTACATTGAGTTCCTCGAAAACACGGCCAGCAATCCCAAGCGTCCCAAGTCTATATATCTTGCAACCAAACTTCCGCTGTTGGTACTCTATGGTCATCATTCGGATGCAGTGGCTCATGGGGAGATGCTACTTCCGATGCTGAGCAGTCTTTGGTCAGAAAGACTCAATTACTCGGTCCGATACTACTTATCGTTGGCATACATGGCTGTTCTCCGAGAGAAGCCCGCTCATAGCCGGAGAGACGAGATGGTAAAACATGTTCATGAGACCCTCAAATTGCTCGAGACATGTTGCACTACCACTGATGTCAACTACCGGGGTTGGATACATCTTCTCACTGCCGTCCTCGGGGATGTTAATGCCGATCCGCAATCCGCGCTGGAGAATTATGAGGCAGCCATGGAGCATAGCGAACGTTACGAGTTTGCATTGGACGAAGCGTTTGCTCTCGAGCTCTACACTGGATGGTTGGTAGACAAGAAGGCCTACAGGGCGGCCCGACATTCTTTGAAAGACTGTATCTCGGTATATCGGAGGATGTCAGCATACGGAAAAGCAAATCACTTCGCGAGTCGGTATGAGTGGCTAGTGCGTAGCGGCGCCTCGCTCACGACAGTGGACCAAGCTGTACAAACCTCCCTCGTAGACACGGGTAACACGGCCTTCAGACTGGAGCAAAATGATCATGATCAATTTCTGGGCGCGGAGACTGCAGTCGATCGAACACAGAACTGGATTGTCCCGGAAACACGGCGCCAAGAGTCTGCTCCAGCTCTACACAACGGTCTCTCGGCTGTCGGTCTGGACATGCTAGACCTATCCTCAATCTTGGAGTCGAGTCAAGTCTTGTCTAGCGAGCTCGTCGTCGACAAGTTGATGGCGAAGATGAGTACCATTTTGCTCGAATCTACGGGCGGTACCTTGTGCGGCATAGTGATTGAAGACTCACAAATCGAATGGTCGATCGCATGCGTTGCCACCAACGAGCCTAACAACGACAGTGGGGTCTCTTCCGGCGTCACATCCTTCCCTGCTAGTCAACCTTTAGATACTGTGGACGATGTTGTTGCGCGGCAAGTGACGCTCTACACACTCCGCTTCCGAGAGATAGTCTTCGTCCAGAATCTACTAGAAGACGACCGCTTCTCCAACGTTTCTGACGCCTACCTTCAACGGAATCCCGAGGGGAAGGCAGTCATCTGCATCCCGATTCTACACAGCGATCACCTTCTTGGTTCAATATACGTCGAGGGCCCGCCGAATTCGTTTACCGAACGTAACACCCAGGTGCTTCGGTTACTGGTCAATCAAATTTCCATCTCCTTAGCCAATGCACTGCTTTTCAAAGAGGTGGAAAGAGTATCCGCAAGCAACGAAGCCATGCTTGAGATGCAGAAACGCGCTTTGTCACAGGCGCGGGCAGCAGAGATCAAGGCGAAAGAGGCTGAAGCCATAGCTGTGCGTAACATGAAGCTGAAAGAAGAAGCCGCGAAGGCAAAGAGTTTGTTCCTGGCCAACGTGTCGCACGAGTTGCGTACTCCCTTGAACGGCGTGATTGGTATGTCTGAGCTGTTGAAGGCTTCACCGCTAAACTCGGAACAAACCGGATACGCCGATTCAATTCGTGTCTGCGCCGATACGCTGCTCTCGATCATTAACGACCTTCTGGATTACTCCAAGCTCGAGGCTGGCAAAATGAATGTCTTGGAGATGCCCATTTCATTGAGCGAAACAATTGCGGAAGTAGTCCGCGCTTTGGCATACACAAACGCCGAAAGAGGCCTCAAAACCATTGAGCAATTGCATCTGGATCCAGAGATGCTCGTTATGGGCGACCCTGTTCGATTGCATCAGATCCTCATGAACTTGCTGTCCAACAGCTACAAGTTCACGCCACGAGGATCTGTCACTGTCCGCGCTGTTGTTGACCAAGAGACAGACGACTGGGCAGATGTGACATGCAGCGTTATAGATACTGGCATCGGTATTCCAGATGAACAGAAGCAGAAATTGTTCCTTCCTTTTTCGCAGATAGAGTCCAGCTCTGCTAGGAGCTACGGCGGCACTGGCCTTGGTCTGAGTATTTGCAAAGCTCTCATAGAGAACGTTATGCATGGTACAGTACGTCTCGACAGCCAGCCAGGCCAAGGTACAACAGTCACCTTTTCGTTGCGATTCAAGAAGGTGCCGAAAGCGCAAGCAGGCAGTCAGCAGCAAAGGACACGAGAGCCAGACCCTATGGCTAGGTTCTCAAGTCAGGAAAACAATGGCCATGAGCAACTGTCGGGTTCCTGCATCGATCTTTCCACGATACCCAGACGAGAACTACGGGTCTGCATTGCGGAAGACAACTTGATCAACCAGCGCATCGCAATCAGCTTCGTGCAAAAGCTTGGCTTCAAATGCGACGCTTATCTCGACGGATACAAGACTATCGACGCTCTTGAGCGTGCTTCGGAGAATGGTC
>Ga0265797_10003111_pt1 | contig 26979 bp, 20 predicted proteins | sample P2T30metagenome_FD_192433 | JGI IMG/M metagenome (GOLD analysis project Ga0265797, IMG submission 192433) | Plant litter microbial communities from East Loma Ridge, Irvine, California - P2 T30 | ecosystem: Environmental > Terrestrial > Plant litter > Unclassified | place: USA: California... | reverse complement strand
GGATCGAAACCATTCTCAGCTATAATTTTTTTTGCATTTGGTCTGACTACCCTTGAATCTCGTCATAAACAGAGAGAAAGGTAGGCAGATAGTTTTTTTTTGTTGCAGCAAGACCATCGCTATGCTTGGAAAGTGCGCTCGACCGGGCCTTCCTGATCGGGCAGTCTGAAGTGAAAGTAGTCTTCCAAACATATGATCCTAGATCCTACCTTTTATCTGCTATAAAAATCGCACTGTATGAGGATGTTTAATTGAAAATCTCGGGAAACTGTAAATGCCAATAATCACATTCTACTGTAATCATCACTGAGCAACCCTACAGGCTGGACTTACAATCCAGCGGGCAATAGATCGAAACCATTCGCAGCTGCGTGCGAGTTTCTTTTGTGCATTGTTGCTCCATTAGGCTCGCTAATCAATACCCATCCCTGTCATGCTATAATTTTTGAATTCCTACTCGACCCACGACGAGTATCTTTCATATTTTTCTCCTTCGTAGTATCGCGCTCTCCTCGCAACCTCGTTGCGCACGCGCGGACCCCTGGGGCCATTGACGATGCAGATGGTAAAATCTCCCTGACTGTTCGTTCCCGTCCCAGGGTGCACACGTTCAAAGTATGTCGCTGCTGCAGAGATATATACGATCAGCGCAAGGTTGAGGATATCGTGGAGATTGGAAACGATGCCTAGCGATGATCAACAGGTGAATGCTGGCTTTTCGGCACGACGAAATGTAAAACCAATTGGATAGATTGAGATACTTTGACGTTCTCGAGCCTGTTGTTTTGGGGTCGATTCAATGCGTGTCGAGAATACAAGCACATCTCGTGAGTACAATTCTTACCGCAGTAAGGATCGGCTATGGTTTCAAGGATATCAAACATCGAGGGATGTGAACTCGCATGAATGTGTTGTCTCATAACGAATATGATCCGAAACCAGTCGTTCCTGTATACAAATACATGTGTATGATACATCTCTTCCCCTCCAACCATTGGAGGTCAATGCATGTTCGCTCCTGATCGTGCCTAGCAAGCTTGTGCCGTTTCGGTCAACAAGCCTGGCCGTCTGTCCGGCGTACATGTCTTTTATGCTCCGCCGCGGTCACTGAGATTTGGGTGTTCCCAAGCGTATAGCAAAATCTCATGTCGCCTTAAGCCTTTTCCGTGGTCTCTCATTCCAGGCTCTTACAGTGTTCGTCTCTCGGGAGCTCCTCATGCTTATGCGTCAATCTTAGGCTTCTTCGTGCCGTACTTTGAGCGTGCTGTAACACGGTTGCCAACACCACCCTACACAGCCACCATTAGCACTTGTCCCACAACGCAAAACCCTCCTACTGAAATGTACTCACCAAATCAAAAGCGCCTCTGACCAAATGGTACTTAACACCAGGACAATCCTGACTCCTACCTCCACGCACCAGCACAACCGAATGCTGCTGCACATTGTGTCCTGAATCGCAAAATGTCAGAACTTGCTTCACTCTCCCTCCAGAACACAGCCCTTCCCCCGTCCCATAGGACCAACAACACAAAACGACATACCTTCACCAGGAATATAAGCCGTAATAACCTTCCCACTACTCAACCTCACCCTCGCAACCTTCCTCTCCCCCGAGTTCGGCTTCTTGGGCTTCGTGGTGCCCACGCGCAGACACACGCCCTTCATCTCCGGCCGGTCGACGAGCGCGGGCGACGTGGGCTTGCGCGCGCGCTGTTCGGTTCTGCAGCCGCGCAGGACTTGGTTGTAGGTTGCATTGAAAGCGGGTGTGGTGGTGAAGGAGCGGCGGGCGAGGATGGCGGTAGTAGGGAGAGCGGTGGGGGCGGCGAAGAGGGTGCGGGTTGTCGCAGGGAGGCGCAGGAAGGAGGCGAAGAGTTTGGAGGCCATTGTTGGGGGTGTTGTGAGGGTGGTGGATGGGCGGGCGCAATTGGTGTAGATTCGGGAGTCTTGAAGGTCGAGGTTCAGGAAGTTCTGGTGGTCTGTGCGCACGAATAGTCTCAAGATGGAATATAACAAATACATGGAGTATAACACAAAACACCAGATGAGGAAGGAGATGAAGAGTGATAAAGCGCGGTTTGTAATGTTGCTCGCGCTTGAGCGCAACTTAATGTGTTGTACATTCAGGTTGCCTGAAGGCCTCAGCCTCAGCAACAATCAAGCAATACAGCCATTCGGCCTCACTTTTACCTTTTCCGAAGCAACCACCAGCGCCATCGCTAAAAAAAATGAAGAGCACAATCAAATCAACAAGTAGGCCATTACGCCCATTCCCCTTCATCGTCATCATCCGCATTCTTCGAGACACTCGACTTGCGCGGTCTACCTCTCTTCCTCGGCGTGGTCTGCATGCTTCCAGCCGATTTCCTCTTCCTCTTCCCGCCAGGCGGCGTGGCACTCCTGCCCTCACTACCACTAGCATCTGCTCCACCAAGGGCGATATCATCCTCGTCATCTGACGGAATCTTGGCCTCACTGTCGATGTTCATAGCTTCGACGAATTGCTCGCAGCGAGTGCGCTGCTCATCTGCTGTGACAGCAGGCTGCATGAGTGTAGCGATGGATCTGATGTAGGAATCCGTAAGAGCCGGAGCGTTGGTAGCGCGAGACGGCGCTTTGCTGTTTTCTTTGACAGCGGCTTTGACGTTGCGGGCGACCTTCTGAAGAAGCCAGAGGCGGAGGATGTAAGTACGTGTTTCGGAGACGATGAGCAAGATCTGCGAAGATAGCGCCAAAGCTTTGAGTCGAGTTGGGTCGACAGGAGCATCTGTAGTCTCTCCGAGCATGGTCCCGATAGCCATAGGATCGGGTGCCGCCGTAGACGGGATGGTAAGTTTGAGGATCTCGCTCTCAATCGATTGGGCTAGAGGTGTGCCCACGCTGGCAAACATCTTCTCGAACGCAAAAACGACCTTCAACAGATCGTCGGTCCGGTCGTATTCGAGGAAAGCTAGGTTCTCGCAGACGTATCTCGCGAGCATCAGCTCGGGAAGATTGGTGGTACGGATGTCCAATCTCGCTGGCTCGAACTCCAACTTTTGCACAATGTTGGCCAAGAACTTTTGTCTGACCTTGAGCTTGCCAGCCTTGAGCACATCCCAGAAGTAGTGTAGTTTGGACTTCGGGGGAGAAGAGCCCGTGAATCCTGTCGTATCTCCAACCACGTTCTGTTGGTAGGTGAGAGATCTCTGAATCGATCGCGCATACTCTTTCTCGATGGTAGTTTCGTGCTTCTGGTGCATCGAACGGTGTTCTTTCCAAGCCACCTGAGCAATCATGGCGTTTGGAGATGTCTCGAGAGCAACAAGAGTCGGACCGCATTCCTTCGGATGGGGCAGACCTTGCTGAAGGATGCTAGCAATCAGTTTGGTCGCCGTAAGAGCCAAGTTGTCGGCCGAAGACTCTGCGATGCGGATGATTTCCTTGAGGAATTTCTGCGCCAGCTCAGACGATGCGCCGTCTTGCTCTGTAGCAATGTAAGTTTTTGCTAAGCGCTCTCTGCCGGTCACTGGTGCAGCTGCCTCCTCTTGCTGAGATTCAGTCGGCATGGTCAGCGAGGCGAAGAATCCTTCAAGACCGGACACAAAGATCTCTTCGAGTGAGTGAACCTTTTCCTGCAGGATCTTATTGAAGGCAACACCAACGTCCTTGCGCAAAAACATCTTTGGCCAGCGTTGAGCGATGGAGCAAATGGCATCCATGGCAGCCTCTCTCACACTGAGCGGTTGCTGAGGGACGGTGAATGGATATATGACTTCGACAGCCAACCCAGCAACGCTCTTAGACTTGGACGTTGGAAGCTTCTCTTGGAAGGTGGCAAGCTGCGACTCGAGATCGCAGACGTTGCCGAACTGGCCAACGATACCCATCAGTTTCACAACACGCTTGGCAGATGCAGGGTCGGCGGTGAGATCCTTGCGACCTATCGTCTGAAGATTCCCGAGAGCAGACACCATCAGCTTCGACATGCGATCCAAGTTCCCAAGCTCGCTGGTGATCGTCCACAGACAGGCTGCTACTGCAGGTAGCTCAGGTCGTGGCATTCCGGTGACGCTTTTCATTAAAGAATTTTGGAGCTGTCTCAATACATCCTGGCTGAGGTTCCTCACATGAGGCATAGCGTGTCGCAGGATAGTCAACACAGAGCGGTAGACGTTGAGATCATCATGTTGACTCAAGTTGTTGGTGTAAGGCTCGAGGCGCTCTAGCTGAGCCGCATCCATGAGCGAGGGGCATGCTTTGGCAAATATTGCGAGCGTCATGAGGATGAGGTCGGGCGACGGCGACCCGGGAATGTCTGCCGGGTCAATGATACCATCGAACAGGACTTCGATAATTATCTTGCACACGCGCTCGTTATCAGACGCAGACTTCGACTGGGTAAGAACGTCGCGAACAAGAGACTCCATGCGCGCGCAGACTTGGACTTCTCTACCTCCCGCCTTGCCGTGCGAAACACAACGAGTGAGTAATTGCGCTTGCAAGCGGTATTTGAGCTTTGTCTGGACAGCATTGTCGCCTTGCAAAGAAAGTCCGTGAAAAGGTGAGAACCAGAGATCTTCCAGAATTGTGCGGACAAGCTCGAGGACGCTGTCATCCGAGTCTTCCATGCCTTCAATGAGCGTATTCGCCACACCTGCGCGTACACCGAGCTGTGAATCAACCTGCAAGCTTGACTTGACAGGACCGTCATTCGCCAGGTAGAGGTCTTTCAGTACCTTGTAAGCCTTCTTGCGAATGCCTGGTGTTACATCTGCTGTGCGCTTTTGGATGTAAGGCTGCACGCGGCCCGCCAACTCAGGTCGGAGGGTAAGGAATCTCTGAATGAGACCCAAAGCAGCATCGCGTACCATGGACGATTTGTCTTCCATGCTCGCCACAATCTTGCTAAGCAGCGGAATGTTCCTTGCCAGAGCATCGGGATCTCTTTCCACGACGGTGAGGATGCTCCTGATACCGCGGCTTTTGACTTGAGTGTGGTCGTCTGTCAGCGCGTTGACCAGAGCGCTGAACAGACGTGGAAAGCCCTTGCAAAATTCGAGGTTTGTCGTAACTAGCAGCGAAGCAAATTTGCCTGTCGCTGTGGATGGCGTTTGGAACTCGTAGTTTTCTTCCAGCCACTGAGGATCAACGATCATGTTGCGGAGCTTGTCCTTGAGGTCCCTTGACATGTCTGAAACATCGCTGTTGTCGGAATCAATCGATGCAGCACGAGCGTTGCAGAGCTCATCAGCCCATTGCACAAGCAAGAACCCCTTGGCTGTCTGTAGCTGCGCGTCATTGTTATTGTCGCGTGCTCTCAGGTACTCCAGAACGAATCTGTACGGGCCGTTGAAGCTGAGAAGATTGTGTGTGTCGACGTCTCTGTTGTTCGCCTCTGCGTTTCTGAAGCTTGAAACCATGGCATTGACGAGAGGCGATTCGTCAGTGTCGACGTTCCTGCAAGCGCTACGAGCTTGAAGCTGTAAAGCCAGAATGCTGGAGCCCATAGTGCCCATCAGCTCGAAACCTAGATTTCTAGCAGGCACTGGTTGCTTCGGATCCTCAGCAAGGGTTATGATTCTCTTCAGCATTGATCGCAGCAGAAGCTCGGCGGCTGGCCAATCGCTCGTACCCAGCACGGCCAGGAAATCTTCCGTGAAAATGTCCATCAACTTGCGATAAGGTTCGTCAGAGTTCTTGGCCGTTTTGGACGCTCGCGCAATAAGAACGCCAACTATGTATTTTGCGTTTTCAGTGGCTGCTTCGCGCAGAGGTGAAATCACTGCTGCAAGATCCTTCGACGTGCCACGGTTATTGGAGGCAGACAATCGCCGATTGCTCTCCTGATCAGACTCTGCATCTGACATGTCTTCATCAGAGCCTTCTGCGTCTTCCTCTTCGCCTGCTTCGGCTTTGCTCTGCAGGAGCAGTGCAGTACTGTCCTGCATGGCGCTTGTCTGTACAAAACGCATGAGGAGCGCAGAAACGAGCTGGATTGACTTGTTGTCCTGCGTGCGGTATTGCCTGGCACTCTGCTTCGTAGCAGGAAGCTTCTCAAGCGAGGTCAGTACCTCATCGATAACGAATCGCCGCTGATCAGGATATCTCGTGAAAATCCTCCCAAGGACGTCCATAGCGTACTTGCGGGTCAATTCGAATGGTTGAGCTCCAAAGACCGACTCCTTGTCAGTAGCAGCGTTCTCAGCGAAGATGAGAGTCTTGCACATGTAGACGATGCTAGAGATTGCGCTTTCGTCAACTTTTACGCGCGACAGAAATTTGGCCAGAAGTCGAAAAGACTTGTTAACGCCTCCCAGGAGAGGTTTCAATGATGTACGGTGATTGGTGGCAAAAACGAATTTCGGATTCTGTTGTGGTTTGTCGCCGCCTCGAACCTTTTCGCCGAGGAAAGAACGTTCTTCAACGATTGGGACGATGGCAGTATCAATGACTGTCTTGAGCAAGTCCAAGACAATGCGCACATGATCTTCAGATTGCAGCTCTTTTTCCTGGTGGCCTGTGTTCATAACACGGAGCATGGTTCGCGCTGCGAGTAGTCCGAACCCGGCTTGTTCCACTTTGTGCAGCCAGAATTGTTCATCGTCAGGAGACCAGTCGTTACCAATACCCAGCTGTAAGTTGCTGGCAGATGACACTGCTCTCTCGTTCATTTTCTGAATCCGCATCACATCTTCAACGGGAATGCCATCGAGACGACTGCATTTCTCGACTGTAACGATAGCTTCATCGAGTGTCGCTTGCGCAGTAGGTTGAAGCATGGACACACGACCATCATCGGTGTCGACCACAGTGAGATATCGCGAGTGGTGTGAGGCATCTGCATCGAAGACATCATCTGCCGAGAAGATCTCGTGGAGAAGGCTTTGCAAAGCCATGACTGCAGCATCGCCTCTCTGGCGTTGATCAATGCTGACGGTTCGAGCTCCATTGCCGGCCATGCCTTGGGGTCTTCCTGAAGTTTGCACACTGCTGTGGGGGATATATTGTACGCCAGCGAGTTCGGAGGCCGACAGAGCACGCGGTACAACGGCTTGAAGGACTTGGCTGGATGGCTGGACGTTGAACTCTGGCTGCGAGACGATAGACGGCTGCAAATCATGTTGTTGAGTGATTTCTGCTTTGACAGTGGATTGCGGCGTTGTCGATTCTTTCTGTGAGATGGCCTTGCTCGACGGCTTCTTGCCATTCACTGACGGAGCGGGCTGTGTACCTGGTGACTCCGGAGTAAGGTAGCGGAAAGGAACATCGGTCTTATCCAGCACCATCTTTGCAAAAGGACTCAGCGCGGGTGATGGGAGTTGGGCGTGACCATTCGCGGAGTTGCTCGGCTGTATATGCCGTGGCTTCTTGAAGTGGTATCTTGTCAAGCTCTCCGCATCGAGTAGCTTGCGCACATCTCTTATCGTTTGCTGACAGCGCTTGGAAGCGTCTTCTGCACTTGTGGCTCCGGCACTCAGTCTCTCCAAGACACGGCGTGAATGTTGATGGTCTCCAAGACCGTAATTGGCGTTGTAATAAGGTGTTGCTCGCGGTGGTGGGATGACTTCTGCACGTGATGTTAGCGAAGTTCACCTTGGTCGCAACATGCCAGCACGTGAATGATCGGCAGCACATGTCGGAGGCCGCAAAGTGTCTTACCGGGATTGAATGGCACAATGGAGCTGAAAGGAGTGAAGGGCAGAGCCTCTGCTACTGTAGGCGTTCGCAGCCATCCGTGATCGCCTTGGTGACTTGCTTGTGACGAAGTGCCATTTGTGGGCGGCACATGCCCGTTGGCGTGGTATGAGTGCTGCATGATCGCAGCAGTGTCCCGTCTCCTCACTCTATCGTCTTTGACAGTCCCTCAATGAAAGTGTGTCGTATACAGCATTGTCCGGCGCATTCGATGTTGCGAAACGACTACGGCGTTTGATGGCGGCGCGGGCTCGGTAGCGGTGATGGCCAGATTTATTGGGTGCGGCGATATGATTGCTCCAGTGACAGACGGCTAGAGTACGTGTCGCATATTCGCGTGGGTGCAGGCAGCCGAGTGGTGGCCAGCACGGCGTTTGTCGATGTGTCGAGCGTTGATCTCCGCGTCCTCCATCACTTTCACTCAAACATTCGATTCGTCTCGCGTTCGGCGTCGGCGATCGTCGCTGCTCGCTGCTCGCTGCTGCCTAGGCTCGGCCCGCCGCCTGCCTTCCCCAGAAGTCTGCCGCCGTTTGGAGGCTCTGCGCGCAAAGTGAAGCTGCTATTTTTCCCAGGTGAAGCAGCTCGTCGTCACAAGCAAATATCACAAGCCAAAAACATATTCACAAACCAAAAACTCGCACGTGATCAGACACATACCGCAAACATGGCCGCCATTGGATCTCTCGTCTTCTGCACCGACTGCGGCAACCTCTTGGAAACCAACACCAGCCGCAAAACATTCCTGACCTGCGAAGTCTGCGGCGCGCAAAACAAGGGTGTGTAAAGACGAGAAAGAAGCAAATTGGCTTGACCGAATACTAATCAATCACTTCACAGACACCTCCAGCAAGACCATCTCCACAGCCTCCAAGCCCACCGCCTTCCCTTCATCCCTCCGCACGCGCCTGCGCTCCGACGTGCAAGAATACGACGAGGGCGAGATCCAGACCGACGCCATCATCGACCACCCATGTGAGAAGTGCGGTAACCCTCAAACACGCTACTACACCCAGCAATTGCGATCCGCCGACGAAGGTAGCACAGTCTTCTACACGTGCCCCAAGTGCTCGCACAAGTGGAACGAGAACAACTGAGCGGAAAGAGATTGCGACGATTATTATGCTGCTTGGGAGGGATCTTTAAGATTTTTTGTTGTTGAGATCTAATGTCATGAATTGATGAAACACTCTAATTCGCGCTTGCGCTGCGACCCAAAAAACGCCGACCAACGCCTTTTCTTTTGAACATGCAGCATACGGGACCCTTTTACGCGGCCGCAGCAGCAGTCTCGGCGACCGGGATGCTGGCGTACTGCAGCTCACCATTGCGCTCGAACTCGGCCATGTCTAGCGCGACGACAATGCTGTCCTTGACAACCTGCTCGGGGTCGTCAAGGAACTTCTTCAGCACATCCTCGACACCCTCCTCTTCACCCAAGCTGCCCAGCGCCTCGGCGGCTTCGTGGCGCACCATGCTCTCTTCTTTGGTGTTGCTGAGGGTCTCGATCAGGCTAGGAACGGATGCAGGGTGGCATAGTTGGCCAAAGACGAATGCGATCTCGTGACGGAACAGAGCAGATGGGTCGTACATGCCACGGGCGAGAGCGTGCACGGCAGGGACGGCGGTAGGAAGGTCGGGAGGCGAGGCAAGGTCGCGAAGGGCGAACATTGCTCTGTAACGCTGGAAGAGTGGGAGAGATGTATCGAGGAGAGTCTTCTCAAACTCTGGGATGGAGGGTGCGTCTGCGGTCTGTGCAAGAGGTGGTGCAGGGTCGACGGATGCGAAGTCACTATTATGCAAGTCAGCTCTGCCATGTATTCGTCTCCAATCCAGTTCATAGATCACATACCTTGCTCTCAGCTTCTCCGCCTTACCAGCATCGCTAGCAGCCCACTCAATCCTCTCAACAGCCAACTCAGCCGTCTCCCTCACAACCTGCACCTCCTCCTTGTCGTCCCTCCTAGCCTTCAACAGCCCCAAACTGCCATCAAACCCAAGCGCACCAAGCGCCTCAGCCGCCTCGTGTCTGCACATGTCATCCTCAGCGCGATCCTCGACGCATGCCTCTAGGTAGCGCACAGCCTCAGGCTTGCCGCTCTGGCCCAGGCAGTATGCGAGCTCGTGCTTCAAGAGCGCGGAGGGTGACACGAGGGCTGCGGCGATCGCTTCAATCGCGGGAACAGACTGGTCTGTGGGCGGGGAGAGGGCGGCGAGGTGCTTCAGCGAGAAGAGGGCGCGGAAACGAGCGGCCAGAGGAGAGGATTCGGATGTGACGACGTTGCGGAGGGCGAGGACCGTAGGGTCGGTGGGGACGGGGGTGTTGAAGATGGACATTTTCGCTGAGTTTGTAGGTGTATGTTTGTATGTGCCAGTGAGTGTGAGGAGTTGGGATCTTTCGATGTGGTGTGGTAGCGGGCCTGAATCACCTTGCGAGGATCTGATAACAATTTCTGAGAGGACCAAAATCATTCGCTGCGGGGCAGACTCGCTCTGACGATCGTGGAAATGAGGGTCCTCGATCTTCCTGCAGGTGGCTTGAGCTTTGAGACTGAAAGCATCATATTCCCCCCTTCGCTATCATTGAGCTATCATATCATCATATGCATTCACTTACAACCTGCGCCTTCCAAATCCGGACGTCAGTGATCAACCTTCGATAAAACTGAACCAAACCCACACCATCTCAACACCTCACACACACACTCTCTCTCAAACAATGGCCGAACCAATGCAACGCCTTCTCTTCACAACCCCCTCCGTCCACATCTACGCAATCCCACCTCTAACCTCGACCCGCGGCTTCAACGCTGGTCCCTGGACAGCACCACCCAAGCCCACTGCCCAGCAAATCTTCACAGCCCGCATGCGCATCTTCGAGCTCTCAAAACCCTCCCGCACAGCCTCCGACCGCGACTCGCTCTCCGTGACAATCAACCTCGAAGACCCCAAAACAGGCGAGCTCTTCGCCGCCAGCCCGTACACCTCCGAAGCCGTCGTGCAGCCAGCGCTGGACTCTTCGCGGTTTTTCGCCGTACGAGTTGTGGGAGAGGGAGGCATGAAAGCTACGCTGGGCTTGGGTTTCGAGGACCGCAGCGACGCTTTCGATTTCGGGATCGCGTTGAGGGAGGCGCGCAAGGTGCTTGGGTGGGAGAAGCCCAAGGCTGAGACGGGCGATGTGTTGCGGGATTTCAGCTTGAAGGAGGGCGAGAAGATTCACATCCAAGTGGGTGGGAAGGGACGGAGGGAAGGCGGCGATGGGGAGAGGAAGGCTGAGCGGGACGATGGACAGGCGTTGTTTTCTATTGCGCCTCCACCTCCCGCTGCTTCGTCTGGTTTCTCGCAGTCTTCGGTCGATGCCACGAACGGGAAGTCTGCGGCGGAGCTTGGCTTTGACGATGGCGAGTTTGGGGAGTTTCAATGAATGGGAAAATTTGCGCGCGCTCTCACACGAGGCTGGCGCGATGTTTTATTTATACAGGTAATTTTTAATATGGCTACATTTAGTTGGGTCGTAAAAGGAGGAACAGCAGGCCCACGGTGGCAATGCCGCTCGCGGCGCTTTGCAGTGCAACGGTCGTTATGTCGACTTGCTTGAGCTGGACGTCTCGATCGCTGAACAGGTCGAGGACGGCTGCTTTCGAGATCTCAAGCCGTTGTTCCCATGATTTGGCTTGCTCGAGCTGCTTCCAAATTGACTCTGTGGGAACCTCGCTGGGTATGACATTGCTGTTCAGTACGGCTTCGTCGGCGATGACGGGTGTCTCCACGACAGCCTCTGGCAGTGCTTCCGCTGGCGCTTTCGCGTCCGCCGGTTCCTCCACCAGGACGATAGGCTCGACCTCTGCTTCGGTCTCGACCACCTCAGCAGCCACTTCCTTGGGCTGTTCCACAGCATCGGTCTGTGCTACGACTTCGGGCGCAGCAGTAGCCTGGACAAGGCTTGGGCCAACAATACTTCTTTCATCCAAAGCTGCCTTCACCTCTCTCACCATCTTTTTCCTGCGGTAAGGCTCGAAGAAGATGATCTGCGCCAGCAGCAAGAAGATGTTCACTCCCATAAGACCAATTGTGACCCAAGTACTGTTCCTGCGAATCGTGTCGCTCCAAATTTGTTCTTCGTGGTATTGCTTGCGCTCCAGCTTCTCCAGCATCGCACGTCCATCTTCAAGATCCCGCTCCGCTTCCGCCAGATCCTCTTTGGCCTTCTGAACAGCCTGCTCGTCCAAATGCTCCGAGCGCACAAGCGTCATGTACCGTTCGAGATCGCTAGGCGACCAGCTGCTCTTCCTTTCAAGCAGACTGACAATTTCCTTCTGGCTACTCGCTTGCTTGACGTGTGCTTCCATGTGCTTGTCCTTCTGCGTGTTCACTGCTGCGTGCCTCAATTTGACCTGCTTTTCCTGGGCCACGATCTCGGTGCGCAGCGCTTCGATGCCGCTGAAGTCGGTGCCGGTGTAGGTGTTGATTTGCTGCGAGGCGGCGGTGGCTTTGGTGAGGAGGTTGTCCATCATGTGGGACATGCGGCGGGAGATCTCTGTTCGGCGGTGGGCGAAGGCTGAGGGGAGTGATTCGGAGCGAGATGCTGGAGTTGAGAGGGGTTGGTCGGCGGTCGCAGAGCGTGATAGAGGTTCGCTTGCGGGTTCTGAAGGTGTAGGCGTCGCATCTTGCTCCGGCTGAGTTTGTTGTAGAACAGGCTCAGCTTCCTCCGGCTTAGTTTGCTGTACTACAGGCTCAGCCTGTTCTGGAATTACTGGCTTCTCCGCGCTTGGTGGTGGTTGAAGGTGAATGGTCTCAGTCGACGAAGGCTGTCCTTTCGCATCTTTGTTGCCAGCGTCCCATTGCCTAGCAGATGTCGAAAATGTCCGCCCCGGCACGCCTTGACGTAGCACCCATTGTGTATACGATCTTCTGCTCGTCTGATCCTTCTTGAACATCGACTGGCATAATCCACCTATTCTTACAACAGCACTTGACGGCGACCCAGTCAGCGCCATGAAGAGCGGCTTCTGTACATTCTTCGCCAGGAGCGCGCCATATCGCGCCGCCGGGTTCATGCTCCAGACAATATAAGGGAATTGAAAAAGAGACAAATGCAAGTACAGACAAATGAACAGATGGAAGCCAACGTTCTCGGCTTAACTAGAAGCAGAGACAGCCAACAGCCAGCAGCAGAAGCTCGAGCTCCAGCTCCAGCCGAACAACGAGCGACTTGCGGAGACAGCCAAAGCCAAAGCTAAGGCACGCCAAGATGTTCATGTCACTCTGCCCTGCATGATCATGATCGGAGGTCCGTTGAGAGTTGAGACAGACGTCAGCGAGCAGCAGCGCAGAGCCTCACGCTCCGAGGGGCGAGGAGCGAGGGTTCACAACTTTTTGTTACCCGCCACGTGGGGGTTCCTGAAGTGTGGTATACAGTCACAGAGATATCTCCTTTTCGTCTTTTTTGTGAATATAGACATAAACTTTTACACCAAAAGATCATACAAACCATACATCTATATTTCTCTTAAATTATACACAATGGCCACCATCGACCTCAAGGCTCTCAGGTTCCCCTTCAAGGACCCCAAGTTCATCTTCTTCACCGATTTCGATGGTACCATCACATTGAAGGACAGCAATGATTTCATGGTGAGTTCGCGTCCATTTCGATACGTATTAATCGTGCGGACATAATTTGCTAACTATCCTAGACCGACAACATTGGCTTCGGCGCCGAGTTGCGCAAGCAGGGCAACAAGGATGTCCTCGAGGGCAGGAAGACTTTCAGGTAAATTATAACCTCTACAACGAAAACGCTCCACGCACAAAGAGTATTAACACATCCCTCTCCAGAGATTCATTCCGCGAGATGATGGACTCGATCACCCGCCCCTTCCCAGAGTGCGTCGACTACCTCGTCGAGAACATCACCCTCGACCCGCACTTCAACGAGTACTTCCAGTGGGCGCTGGCGAACAACATCCCCACCGTCGTCGTCTCCTCCGGCATGACGCCCGTCATCCGTGGCATCCTGCAGAAGCTCGTCGGCCCGGACTGCGACAAGATCGACATCATCTGCAACGAGGCCGTACCCCGTGGCGATAAGACTATCGACCAGGAGGGTGGCTGGCGGATCGAGTACCACGATGACAGGTGAGTTGTTCACCACTTGCAGGTTTTACAAGACCTGCTCTTTCTGACATTATTCACAGCGGCTTCGGCCACGACAAGTCCCTCACTCTCCGCCCCTACGCCCAGCTCCCCGCCGACAAGCGCCCGACTCTCTTCTACGCTGGCGATGGTGTCTCTGACCTCTCCGCCGCCCGCGAGACCGATCTCCTCTTCGCCAAGAAGGGCCACGGTAAGCAGAGCCATTCCCTGGTAGACTGCATTTGACTTTACTGACTTCCAACAGATCTCATCACCTATTGCGCGCGCGAGAACGTGCCTTTCACCGTCTTCGAGGACTGGAGCAGCATTCTCGCCACCGTCAAGCAGATCGTCGCCGGCGAGCGCACCGTCGACGAAGCGGCGAAGCAGGGCTTCCAGGACTACAAGGACGGCAAGGCTGGCGTTACTCCCGTGCAGGCCAACGGTGCTGCTAAGTAAACTCATACCGCGTGAGTTTACATGTAGATGATGTTATGGAGGCTCTACTGGTAGACATGATAGACGTTTACACGAAAAAAATGAAACCGCATTGGAACGTGATGAGATGCGTTACTGTCTGGTTCAGAATGATCTTTGATTCTTCGAAGGCGTAATTAATCCATCAAAGCCATGCTAATGAAGGCCTTGAGTTTGAAGCGCCATCGCATTAAAAGTACTGTCAGTGAGTCAAACGACTGTGACACTGTCTCCCACTCAAATGAGGTGGGTATCGCAAGTCGGTATGTCCCTTCGACTTTTCTTCAAACCATGCAATACCATAAAACCCGATTTTTCGCTCGCTTATGCAGGGGTATCATCCAAGGACAGTCCATGTCCATTCCACGAGCTTCGCGCCCAACGCCAAAAGAACAAATTCATAATTTCAAGATCCACTCCCCAAAACGAACCCGGTCTCCGGTCTGTTCTCCGTGAGCTTCTCCGTAAGGTCGTTGCCCAGATCGATGTCGTGTGCAGTCAAGCGGACCCGGTAGATGCAGGTTTGAGAAGAGCCATAGTTCGAGAGCACGCGGAAGTAGAATTTGCCAGTCTCGACTTTCGCCTCGGGATGATGAGTGTAGAAGAGCATTCTGGAGGATTGTACCCAATTCTCCGATCTGCGATTGTACGTACCCTGTGCAATGCAGATCGAGCTTTCGCTTGGTGGCGAGGCTTCCGGGGAGCAACTGAAGGAGGTCGAGTGATGTCTTTCGATCTTGTCTTTCAAGTCCTCGGCTTCCTCCTTGTCGTAAATCTCAGCCCATAGCTGCCAAGACTTTGGAGCACAGTTTCTGTCGATTTCGGAGTTCTGTGGGATGTGCTCGATGATCAACTCGCGTGGCATGATCTTGTGCTCGGTGAGGACCGCCAACTGTAGTTTGCCCATGTTTTCAGTCTTCGAAGCGCACCAGCAGTCGCCGGCCTCTTCCCATGGCATCAATGCCGCGACGGGTGGAGGTGCGACACGTTTCAGTGTGCTGGCAAACCATCCACGAGCAGGTTCCTCAAAGGGCCTTTTAGCGGTCGGAGAAGTGTGGCGTGGGACGACGATGGCGCCCATCTTCGGAGAAAACCAGTTGATCGAGTGCATTGCGTCGTAGGTGTTTTGAAGCATGTTCGACTTGGCAAGGACGCTGAGTTGAGCCCGTAGGTCAGATGGTGTGTTTTCGGCGATTTCTCTTGCCACTTGAGCAGCGATCTCGCGAGCAGCGCTAATCGCTTCAGCAGTGCCAGCCTGGATCATGGATGACATGCGCTTCTCAAGCTCTATGCCGTTCTGGCTCAGGGCTTCCATCAGGGCGTTGCGATCGAGAACACGCTTGCTGCTCAGGGCCTCATCCAAGTTGACGTCGAAGGCAGCCTTAGCGAGCTTGCTGGCGGACTCTTCATTGGCTGCGACGAACGCATCGAAAAACTCGGAACTGCCGCTCATCTTGTTGTTAAGAGCATGCCAGAAGTCGTCATTAATGACCATCTTGCCGTCGATAACATCGACAACCATTCTGGGCGGTAGGAACTCCTCCATGGTTGACACTCTCTCGGCTAGGGCAGTGTGGTTGCCTTCGAGTGCAGTACTGTTGCCCTGGAGTTCTTCGAGTAGCGTACGGAATCGAACATTGATCATTGATTGAATGAGAGGTTCCTTGACTGGCGGCATGTTCTTGATTTCGTCGAGCTCAAAAGACTTATAGCGGACAAACATCCAGAGCTTCTCGAGGTGGGAGGGCGGCTGATCGTACCCAGGGACGCCGACTGCGATCTTCAGGCCACGGAAGAACTCGTCACGGCGTGCTGCAGCATTTTCGGGTAGCGTGATGTGGGCGACCGTGCCCAGGAGGAGCGCACCGAGGAGAACGGCCCAGAGGTTGCGCCAGAGGTAGCGCGGGACGGCGAAGAGCAAGACAGAGAGAGCCCAGGGATTTCCAGGGACGTTGTGGATGGCGTGCGGCGCGGCACGGCGAGGGGACGGCGGAGGCATGCTGTCGTGCCTCTGAGAGTGCGCAGGGCTCTCGTACTGGGCGTCGGTGCCCACGTACGTCCCCTGGCGGGACATTGCTGGCTGCGAGCGCAGCTCTTCGTAGTCGTCCTCGGGTTCCTCCGGGACGGTCGCGACACCAGCGCGAGCAGTAGTGAAACCCTCGGCGAGGGTCATGCCCTCGCCGGCGAGTTGATTGTTGAGTTGTGCTCTCCCGCGAGAGCCGTAGGCGCGCGAAGAACGCACATCCACAGCCGGGAGTGGCTGTGGTGTGGTCTGGCGAGACCGAGAGCGCGTGGTGCGGCCAGGTGTGGCCATTGTGGTGGTGTTGGTGTTGTGGTCGTGGTGGAAGAGGAACGTGGAACGCGATAACTAATTGATTGTTGACGGCTGGCGCGCCACGGGACCTTGCATTAGCGGCGGGAGCGCGCGTGGCGGGGTAGTGGGGTAGCTGTATATCCTCTCTTCACTTCTATCCCTCACTTTGAAATCTGGCTATTATGAGTTCAGAGATGATGGTACCAGCATATTGAACTCGCCACGCCAGCGAGATACTGTATTGTTTCTCAATTGGGCACCATGCTGTTTGGCCCGTCTGTCACTGATGATAATAACACATTGGATTAGCCACGCCAATGAAGAACGACACTGTTCTTCAATGGAGAAGTATGCCTTCTTATGAGTACAGCATTGATGATACTAGCACATTAGAATGGCCACGCCTGTGAGATACTGTGTCGTTCTTCAGTGGGGAAGTATGCCTTATTATGAATCTGACATTAATGATACTAGCGCATGGAGACAGCCACACCAATGAAGAGCAATATCGTTCTTCAGTGGTCAGGCATACCTCGTCGTGAGTATGGCATCGATAATACTAGCACATGGAGACAGCCACACCAATGAGATGCTCTACTCTTCTTCATTGGTGCCTGTATCTTATTGTAAGTATGACATTGATGATACTAGCATATTGGGATGGCTACACCAGTGAGATGCAAGACTTCTTTCATTGGCAACTATATCTCGTACGCTATCCGTCATTCATGATACTAGCACATTGATATCAGCATGCCAACGAGATGCTGTGTTCTTCTCAGCGGGGACCAAGTCTTCTCATGTGCCTATCACTAATGATAATACCACATCAAGATTTTCATACCGGTGAGATGCTATGCTGTTCTTCAGTGGACGCCATGCCTCGATATCCGCCTATTGTTGACAGTAACACCATATAGAGATCGCTACACCAGTGAGATGAGACTCTGTTCTTCAGTGGGCATCATCCCTCCTTTCCCACCAATGTTTAACGATAACACCGTATGAAAATCACTATACTGACGAAACAACCTATCATCTTGAGTGGTGAGCATGCGGTTTTCTCTATCTATCATCGATAGTATTACCGTATAGAGATCGCTACACTAGTGAAATGCTACATCGCTCTCAGTGGAAACGGTGAAGCATTCTCAGCTAGTGGGTGATAGTGATTTCACATCAAGATTGACAAGCCAATGGAGGGCTATGCTGTTTCTCAACGACGACCACAACAGATTCTCAGCCTGTGGTCAATAGCAGTACCATATCAAGATCGCTAACCAACAGAGTGCTCTACTTTATCTCGATGGTAGCTAACACGAATCATTTTTCCGTAGACTATGAGAACACCATCGCCGCACTGATAAGATACACAAATAAAGATTGCTTATCTCAATGGTGACACAGCTGGGTTTAGAAAGTCGCTAGATGGTATCACCTTCAGTACAACTCCTCACGAAGAGAATTTTACGTACTTTCTCTATGGTGAGCATGGAGAATCGAAAGACTAAAGGCGATGACATCACCATTGCAACTTTGTCACACCAAGGAGATCGATACAACCTCTCTATGATGAGCATGCGTATTCGATGTGACCGTCGATACTGAGAATACCATAGAGACACGACAAACCTTGCCAGATGTTAACTATCTCACTATGGCAAGCGACTGTACCTTATGAGATTATGAGTGCTGAGATCACCATCGAAGGAAGACAGTATCAATAGCACAGTCCAATGCATTTCTGCGGCAAGTAATACAGACTTTGAGATCATTGCCGATAGGATTACTATGGGGAACAAGTACAGCAATGATACATCTATAGTCTCTGAACGGTAAACAAAATGATTCTCCAAGTGACTAGTGTAGAAAGCATCAGCAAGATGTCCAGCATAGGGGTGAGATACTCACTTCTTCTCAATGGGCCTCGTCGCAATGCGGAGACCAATACTGAAGGGACCAACGTAAAAAGTACACTGAACATCAGTCAGATGCTACCAGTCTCTCAATGGTAATCATGTCCAATTTCTCATCTGTTGGAAAAGATACTACCACGAAGAAATCCCCTTGATACAAGAGATCTTTGCTGGAAGGAACCGCGAAAGTTCCAGGCTGTGGCCCAGCAGGCTTCACTTGAACTCCCAGATGGCTGCTTCCATCAAACCACGTTGTCAAACGTATTAGCACTATTCTTAGGAATCTTCCAGATCGACCTTTTGATGGCTGAACAGAAGATCAGCTAGAATCCGTCGCCAATCCCTACCAGTGCCACAAGGCTTGGACATGAGCAGCTGCCAAACTTCGCACTTTGACCGTCGGCACAACATGGCGCAGGCACCATTCACTGGCTCCGAATGGATGACAAAGCAGTCGCCCTTTCGCCCGCGTTTGTTTTCTGCAGGCGTCAGCAAACGCTCCTACCCTGTGCCGCGACAAGCCGTGGCGAATTACTTGTTTCTCCTCTTCCGTGCACAAAGACAAGTCCGCACACCGTGTTAGAACACCTCAATCCTAAATTCAGTGGCGACAGTACCTGTGACACGGACAAACCATACATCCTTGTTCACGACCGAGGGTCAGCAGAAATGGCTGATGATGCGACACCATTGGTGGCTCAAACCACAGCTGTCGCACCCGAGGACCTCTTCGAGCAGCATTCCGGCGTTCCGAGCAAAAATCTCGTACATGATGACGGCGACCAAGAGAAAAAGACCGAGCAAACCGGCAACGACACTGTCACAAACAACAGCTGTGACCCTACTGTACTTGGCATCAAGAGCGTCCACACCGTCCAATCCTCGTTGGAAGATGAACTCCGCCAGCACAAGAGCACAATCAAGAAGCTCACTCTTGAGCGTGACGAGCTCGAGAAAGACTCGAACCGCAACCACCGTCTCCTAGAAGCCATACGCAAGAGCAATGACAACCTGGAGCGCCAAATTCGTGACCTGAGCCTGCAGTTGACAGAAGACAGCTCTCGTCTCAGGCAGCAGGTCATCACCCTCGCCAACGAAAAGCGCGCACAAGAGTCGGAAATCTCCGAAGCGTACCGACGAGGCCAACTGGATGGCGTTCGTACGCAGCTCGCGACTAACGAGAAGGTGGTGCTGATTCAGCAGGCGGAGGCCTACAAGAACGAGGCAGCCAAGTGGAAGCAGGAGGCGCTCGGGAGAGGCTCCGAGATGTTCAATACTTGCTGGCAAGCGAGTGTCGACGAGGCTGTGAGGAGGAAACGAGAGCCAGATAGTATGGCCATTGAGGCGCTGCGGGAGGAGCTCGCGGCGCTGAAAACCGAAAAGAGAAAGTGATAGCTGCAGTGGTGCCCAAGTCGAGTGATTGAAGCGGTCGAAGTCGATATCCTGATGGCCTGGCGGCTCTAGAACGAACGAGGTCGGGACGCCATCCCCATGAGATGGACCAAGAGCGTGGGATGAGGTGGATTGGTAGCATTATTAGACTACCAGTCGGAATGACTGAATGTATACCTCCCTTGTTAACAACCTTGCAGTGTCATCGGAAGAGGATTCCGTACGTCGAGTGGAGATGACAAGGCCGGTCAATACATAGCATAGCATGGTTGACTAATGCCTACCCATGTATAAAAACAAACGAAAGGGTAGTAGCGTAAAGTAGAGCCCTGACTCACGAGAACGGAGGTGTCCGAAGATAACTAAGCACCCAGTAAAGTATTCCCTCAAAGCAGATCTCTGCTCATGCAAGCGCCTCGATACATCGGAACGCGCACGATGATAGCTGCATCGTATCGGCAGATAGATCTCGCCATGATACCGATTGAGTGGGAGCTGGGAGCATGCAATGCACCCGTTGATTTTGCCTGAGTCGGGATCCAGGTATGCAGGTCAACGCATGGCGGGCTGAGACGAGCCAATGCTATATCTGCCGTTGAGCCCCTCTTCAACTAGTTGACTGCACCCCAAGGCACGATCGGGTTCTTGCGACTTCTCTCAAATATGGTACATTAGTAGTAGTAGGGTGCATGTATGCGTTGGTGTATTGGGTCCCAGGACCAAGGTTCTTTCAGGGCTCCCCACTCTTCCAAATCAGAATTCAGCCGCACACCTCCTTGATCTCGGTTGCCCTCAGCATGAGATCTCAATAACGAACATGCACGCGAGAAAGCATAAGAAAGTACCAGGTAACCAACACGCAACATGCCTAGACCTTTGTTTCAGCCATGACTGCAGCTGCTGAAGAATCGGCCGTTTCCACGCGCGGCAAGCGACCCGCGATGCCTGTCAAAAGCGGATCCAACCACCTGTCAAAATCCTTTGATCGCACGCCGGCACCCGTGGCATCGCACCCGACCTGCAGCGCACGCCCGATCTGCAGCGCAAGAGATTTGACAGATCCACAATCGAGACAATTAACACCGAATGTAGGTCCTGCCACGGCGTGTTGCGTATGATGGAGCCCGTCCGCTTTAGGACCGGTATACCTCGACCTGCAGGGATAACTCACTACTAGTCGCACCGGGGAAGTGGCGTTTGTGCAACCACCCTGGTCCTTGCAGGCGTTTAGACAACGGTAAAATGCAGGTTGCCACTTCAGTACCGGCGATACGGCGCTTTCGTGTCAGCTGCACCACTGCATCTTCATCTTTGGCAGGTGTCACTGCATCGGATTGAGATCTTGTACTTCGGCGATGGCTCGTGCTACCTGTTCATACTCATCAGTGTGGTACGGCGTGGGGGGAGTCTTCGTCATCTCGACAGACCCTTGCATGGTGCCTCGATGATTGTGTATAACATGGTGATGCCCGTTGCAATTGAGACGGGATGTGACGCATCGCCATCTGTTTCACTTCGAGCCGTCCGCAATCATGTCAGGAAATCTGCACCGCCCGGATCCTAGTGTCTATCTGACATGGCCAACGCCCAACTACATCGACCCAGTCCGTCGGTCTTGGATGCCGGCATATGCTGGTACATTACAAGCAGCATCCTCGCTAGCGGTCATCTTGAGACTTTGGCTGCGAGCGAGGAAGCAGGCCGGACCACTTGGTCTTGACGATGTATGTGGCATGCTCTTTGCGTGACTGCCAAACACAGCTAACAACCATAAAGGCTCTCCTCCTTCCAGGGTGGTTGGGCTCGATAGTATTCACGGTGTTTACCCTTTTGAGCACCGAAAGATACGGATCTGGTACTCACACATGGGACGTTCCAATGACCAACTTCGTGCCACTAGCCATGATGGGCTGGTGTGCAGAAGTCACCTACCTTGCTTCAACGGGCTTCACGAAATGCTCGATCCTCCTCTTCTATCGACGTCTGACCAAAGGAACGTACAACATGCGCTGGAAGTACGCCATCCTCATTGCGATTGCCGTAACCGCGATATACTCTCTCCTTTTCATCTTCATGCTCATTTTCTCCTGCTCTCCGACCGCAGCATACTGGGAGTCCTTCAATCCATACTACCAGGAAGATTTCCACTGCATCCAGTCGCAATACACCAACGTACTTTCTGGAGGCATGAGTATTGCAAGTGACCTCTACTCGGTCCTGCTGCCCTGCATCATGCTTCGCAAATTCGATGCTCCACGGCGTCAGAAGATCGCACTGAACATCATCTTCTCTCTGGGATTGATTGCCGTTGCAGCAGGCTCGGTGCGAACTTACTACCTCGAAAAGGTCGGCCACAGCGTCGATCTTACATGGGACGGTTACGATGTTTTAGTTTGGGCCCAGCTTGAGACACAGCTGTCACTAATCTGCGCCAGTGCGCCCGCACTCCGCGTGTTCTTCCGGACATACCTCACCAACCCACTTCGTGTGTTCTCGGCTCGCAGTGACAGTCGCCAAACCTCACGCCGCGAGAGCAAGAGACTTCCCGACGAAAGCTCAGACTCCAGCCGTGGAAGTGTGGCCATACCTTTGTCGAGTGTCACGGCAGGCAAGCAGGACCATCTCACGAATGTGAGTGAAGAGCATCTCGTGACCGAGTCTTCGGCATCCAGCGCACTACACAAGGAGATTGGAACAAGCCCTTCAGAGTGCGAAGACCCGATCAGAGACTTGGAGGCGAACAGAACACCATCGGCATATTCGCTGCGCGAGAAGCAACCTGTTGATGATCGTTCTCACGGAGGATACCAGTGCTATCCTCCTCCAGCGACTTGGAAGCGACAGAGCATGAGTCCCATCACCAAACCGTGATGCAGTGCGGATGTTACGAAAGCGAATAAACTTATGGTGTTACCTACGATTGTGAATGTATGTATTGAGTATGAAAAGCCTGAATGTTTCGAATGTCACACTTTGCTCGTTGTTTCTACACCTCGGATGGCGGCTCAAATTGCCCCGCTTCGTTCGCTCTACACAAAAACACAACTCCTGAACGGCTATTGCAACAGATGCGCCAATGCTACGGAACGACATAAAGATTTGACAGGCAACTGAAGTCTGCCTATCCTGCAAAGAGTGCTGGCTTGAAAGGAGTCCTATGCCAACCGCACCCAACGCTGCGACGATCTCATCGCATGCAAGCGCCACCACCACCACTTCTGTTGAAATATCTAGGTCTTTGATAGCTTTGTTCTTAGGAGACTAGGAGACTCGCGCCAATGATACCAATCATCAAAATGGACGATCACATAGCCCTATTCATCACCATGCACCCAGCCTCCGCGCCCAAACAATCAACCCTCCTCGCCAGCCTGCAACAAGGAGCTCGCGGGTTCTACCTCCTACCTTCAACCCGCTGCATAGCTTGGTCCTACTTTACCCCTCTAGCCCCAGCTAGCACTACACACAACGATCTAATAGTCGCTGGCATGGAAATATACACATCCAAAGCGGCATTGCAAGACCAGCTCGACAACACGACGTTCTTCCAGCCCTTCGAGAAGCTGGTGAGAGACGAACAGCTGTGCGACAAGAAGGAGACGATGATGGCGTGGTATTTGGCCGCTGGGTTCCTTGCGAGATCTCGAGAGAGGGCGATTGGTGGTGATGGGGTTGTTGTGAGAGTTCACCAGATGACTTGCGCTGGGAGTGGCGAGAAGGAGGCTGTGGTCAAAGGGCTGAGCGAATTGGCGGGATGGGCTCGAGGGAGCGACTCGGGGGTGCTTACCTTTGCGCTGTTTACGAGGAAGAAGGCCGCACGGGAAGTTTTGGTTTACGTGAGATATAGAGACGAGAGGGCTATGCGGAGGATTGAGGGGAGACCCGAATATCAGAATATCTGGTAAGCGAATCCTTCGCGATATCATGTGAGACGGTTGCTAACCGATACTGTACATCTCGCAGGAGGCTAGTAGCGCCATTACTCGTGACTGATGAAAGCAAGGAAAGTGTCTGGCGCGAAGTGGATGATAGCTTCGTCGGGCCTGTGCCACAGGACACCACTAAGCTATAAGGCGTCCTGACCATCAAGGTGCACATTGATTAACGTAGCAGCAATCAAGTCAGAAAGAAAGCTTGGGGATAGACATAAGCAGGCCGTGGCTTCATTCATTGCTAGTAGCAGTCATCTACAAGTCGCTAGGCTCTTGAAGAGCAAGCTCATAGCATCAACATCTACTGCGAACCAACAACCTCGCCAGTCATGAGCTTCGGGGTGGTGTTGGAGAAGTTCTTGACATCGCCCATGATGGCGTTGAGGGCATCCTGGTCGCTGGCGGCCTTCTTGAAGTCGTCTACGCTGCCCCACTCGAGGGTGGCCTGGACAGTGTAGGGAGAGTCATCGTCGAACTTGAGGACCTTCGCGTTGTCAGTGATTGAAACTGGGCGACAATTACGTTGCGGTGCGTGGAATAGCATACCTTCCAGGACTTGAGGCCGGCAGGACCCCACTTCTCCTGAACGAGAGGCATGTGGGTCTTGAGGTAGTAGTCCATCTTGAAGTCGGTACCCTTCTCGTAGATGACTGCGCAGCCCATTAGCAGTTATTCAAGTATTCTACATATGGCTTGTGTGCCTTACCGGTGGTAGTGGCGCCCATATTTGCGGTTGTGAGGTGATTGAGCTGTGTTTTCTGTTAGCCTGGCCTCAGTCTGAATACATATATGCTTCACTCACATTGTTGAGTTTGGTCGGATGGTAGGTGGGGGTGTGAAGACTTGAAATGTTTTGAGAAATGTGAGGCTATTAAATACGTGGTGGCTACCGGGAGCAATGCACGATGCCCCACCTCTCTCGTCTTCACGTCGACGTTTGAACCGAAGGGTCCCATCTAGAACGTCATCTTATCGTGGCACTTCAGCTCGCGCTCGTGTTCGCACAGAAAGAAAGGGCTGGAGAGACACGATAGAGTATACACTGATGCGAAGATGCGGCGAGTGCCGGGTCATGTCGGAACGATCTTAGTCTGAGGATGGTGCTGCTCTCTCTCTTGCTGTACTTCTCCCTCCGGTATACTACACAGATTTGGTGTCGCAGGTACTCAGCCAATCAAACCGCCTGATTGTTCGCTTTGAGATGCCATTATAAGAGCGGCCGGCGCGAAAGACGACCCCGCGCACAACCGACTCATGATCCCTATCGCCGAAACGACCAGGGCGCCAACCACTCACCGCAATGTAACGGGAATGACAATTAATTGTAGCCGGGACTGGAAAGGTCCGTTAAAAGGGATGGTAATGCACGTCCAGATTTTAGCTGCCAATGCCTTGGAGCCTTTACGTACGCACATCACTATGCGACTTCGTGATTACTGAGCCTATGGAACGCCGACTTCACCAGCCTCGGCTTGGATGTGTGTTGATATATACAGACCTAGGGAACGTCATGTTCTCATATTTCGATTAGCTCACATAGAGGGCAAGATCAACGCCGCTGATTGAATGACCATGAACAAATACGACCATCAAGGAGAAGTGGCACTCATCGTCGGATCATCGCGAGGCATCGGAAGACAAGTAGCCATCGATCTCGCCAAAGCCGGCTATGCCGGTCAGATGTCCTTGATCTCTACAGATATACAATAACATCATACTAACCCCTGTAACCCACAGTCGTCGTAGCAGCAAAAACAACCTCAGACGCCACAAAATGCTCGCCCTTCCCACCCGACCCAAACTCCCCAGCATCCACAATCAACACCGTAGCCCGCGAAATCACCTCAACCGGCGGCAAAGCAACAGCGATATCAGTTGACGTACGAGACTTCTCCAGCGTCCAGAGACTCGTAGAAAGCACAATCGCAACATACGGCCACTTGGACGTGTTAGTGTACAATAGCGGAGCGATCTGGTGGTCGAGCATAGCCAACACGCCCATGAAACGCTTCCAATTGATGCAGCAGGTGAATCCCGAAGGGCTGTATGGTAGTGTGCAGGCTTGTCTGCCACATCTGTGTGAGAATGGCAAAGGGCGGGTTATCGTTGTTAGCCCTCCGATTTACAGCCGCTTCTTCCGTGGGAAGACTGCGTATGCTGTGGGGAAAGTCGGGATGAGTGTATTGACAATTGGTCTTTCGATGGATTGGAAGCGGGAAGGGAGGGATGGGATGGCGATTTCGAGTATTTGGCCAGCGGCTGTAAGTATATATCTCCTACGATACCATCAAGACCTTGCTGAGTTTTTCGTCTAGGCTATCGAATCCGCCGCAACCGAATCCCACAGAGCCGACAAAAGCGATCTGCGCAAGCCAACGATCTTTTCCGACGCCATTCTCGCCATGCTTGAATCACCACCCGAGGACGTGACTGGCCAGTGTTTCCTCGATGAAGACTTTTTGCGCGATCATGAGAAGATGAATGATTTCGGAAAGTATTCTTGCGTTCCCGGAGCCTCCCCACGGCGAATCATGCCAGCTTCGTTTCCGGATCTGCGCGTTGCTGAGCAAGATGATGAGGGTACGAGGGTTGATAGTACGCGGTTGAGACAAGGCTCGAAACTTTGATGAAGGCGACGAGAATTACTCTGTCGAGAGACTTCTTGCTCGTGCACGCCACTTTCATTTCTGCCTGGAGGATCCTTCTCAAATAGCAAGAGACAGTGTCATCATCCTCGTCGCGAAATCGTCCCCATCGTCTCCATCGTCTCCATCGTCTCCATCGTCGCAATCACCCTCGCCATCGCTTGTATCACTAGTCCTTCTGACGATATCAGAAGTACAAGCATACCAAGCAGAGGGCCTTGGGTCGTAAGGCGTGCGACGCCCATCATTCCGGTAGTCCATCTTAGCAAGAACGTCCCGTAGATCCTTCACCCGGATGCCAGCCGGTACCCTCAGCATAGCTTTCACAGCCGTGTATCCAAACCCAGTATGGCCGAGCGCGACCAACGTGACGGGCGGATCTGTGATGAAGTGGTCGTCACTGGCGTTCAGGTCCGAGGAGACATCATCCTGTGGCATGAACTTGAGCCCGCGGTAGTGGTGTAGTGTTGACGGGGTGATATCTTCGCCATTGT
>Ga0265797_10003110_pt1 | contig 26985 bp, 20 predicted proteins | sample P2T30metagenome_FD_192433 | JGI IMG/M metagenome (GOLD analysis project Ga0265797, IMG submission 192433) | Plant litter microbial communities from East Loma Ridge, Irvine, California - P2 T30 | ecosystem: Environmental > Terrestrial > Plant litter > Unclassified | place: USA: California... | reverse complement strand
CAACCCATAGGAGTGCTCGGTACTGGTCAGGCCCCACTTGGCGGTGCGCAACGCGTTCATGCGGCCGACCGAGAGCTGGGCGTGGTGGCAGCAGGTGCGCAGGCCCAGTTTCTGCGCTTCGTCGAGGGCCGCTTCCATGACGGCGGGCGACGCACCGAAGAATTTCACGCCGTCAGCCCCTTTGTCCTTCACCTGGCGTAGCCATTCTCGGCCTTGCTCGGGTGTATGGATGACTTTGAGGTAGTCATTTACCGCAGGGAAATAGACATAGGGATACAGATGCGGTGCCGCAATATGGTTTTGCGAAGAGGCCTGCTTTTGCTCACAGGTCCATGCCAGCCCGTTCATGCAGCCCGCTTCGCGCACCGACGTTACGCCATGGGCCAGCCACAGCTTGTAGGCGTAATCCGCAGGCAGCATTTGGCCATTTTCGCCATGGAAAGGTGTCCCGACATGCGCATGGCAGTCGACAAAGCCCGGGGTGACGAACTTGCCGGTGCAATCGATCTCATGGTCTCCACGGGCGGGTCGCCTCAGGGGGTTGATGGGCAGCCCGGGTACGCCGACGGCTGCTATTTCAACAATGCGCTCACCTTCAATCACTATGTCGGCAGGCCCCCAGGGCGGGGCGCCTGTACCGTCGATCACGGTGGCACCACGCAACACCAGGCGCTGGAAGGGGCCATGCCCCCGATCATTGGTCGTGGCAGGTACGACTTGGCCAAGCCCTTTTTTTGCAAAGCCGGCGACCATCTCTTCGCCGACTTCGATGGCGGGGGGTACGCGATCTTTCACTGAATCCTCCCGGCGCCTCGCCCTTCAGCCCACGCTGCGCATGGGGAGGGGCACGCGCTCAGATTGTTATTGAGGCACGTCATCAAACGTGTTGTCAGCATAGATTCGCGCCGCTGGCGGGTTCTCCTATTTCAGATGCTATTGCAGCAGTTTTTTTTCCTACTTGGTTCAGGTGACGCTGGTGTCGCCGAAGTGGGCCAAATGTATGCACCCCCACAACAAGATGGGCACGGCTTTTTCATTTGCGCGAATAGCTGAAAGCTCGGAGGCGTCATGACTACAGCACCGCTAGCAGTCCATTCCCAGGCACACGGCTCGATGCGTCGCAAGGCCATTGTGGCCACCGTATTGGGCAATGGTTTTGAGTGGTTTGACTTTATGGTGTACGGCTTCTTTGCCATCACCATCGGCAAGCTATTTTTCCCCACCGGCAACGACGTCACTTCGCTGATGCTCTCTGCCGCCACTTTCGGCGTCGGCTTTCTGGTGCGGCCCGTGGGCGGGGTGCTCATCGGTATCTATTCGGATCGTTACGGAAGAAAAGGGGCGTTGTCCCTGACCATCATTCTGATGGGGATAGGCACAGCCCTTATCGGGCTGGCACCGACTTACTCGCAAATTGGCATGGCGGCACCGTGCATTATCGTATTTGCCAGATTGCTGCAGGGGGTATCGGCGGGCGGCGAAATGGGCACCGCCACGGCGTACCTGACCGAACATGCTCCGGCGGGCAAAAAGGCCTACTACTCCAGCTGGATCCAGACCAGCATCGGTTTTGCCGTGCTGGTGGGGGCCTGTTTCGGCACGGGCATTACCCTCAACCTGAGCCCTGAACAGGTCGAGAGCTGGGGCTGGCGTATTCCGTTTCTGTTCGGTTTGTTGATTGGTCCCATTGGTTATTTCATTCGCCGTAATCTGGATGAGTCGCCTGCGTTCCTGGAAGAGGGGGATAAATCCGAGACGCCCTTCAAGGACGTTATTCGGGAGTATCCCAAACAGGCCTTCGCCAGCTTCGCCATGGTGGTGCTGTGGACGGTGTGCATTTACGTGATCCTGTTCTATATGCCGACCTACTCGGTGAGGGTGCTGCAACTGCCGCAATCGGCATCCTTCATGGCCGCGATCGTCGGTGGGGCGGTGATCTCTATATGTTCGCCGATTACCGGTTGGCTATCAGACAAAGTGGGGCGCAAGTGGCTGTTGGGCGGGGCGTCTGCGGCGATGCTGGTGTTGGCCTGGCCGCTGTTTTCCATGATCGTTTCGCAGCCGTCATTGCAGACACTGTGCATCTTCCAGGCGGTGTTCGGGCTGCTGATCGCGACCTACACGGGGCCGATATTGGCGGCACTGTCCGAAACGTTCCCGACCAAAGTGCTTTCAACGGGACTGTCGGTGGCCTACAACCTGGCGGTAATGACGTTTGGCGGCTTCGCTTCGTTGATTTTGACGTGCTTGATTCAAGCGACGGGCACCGCAACCGCGCCTGCCTTTTATGTAATGTTCGCTGCTGCTTTCAGCTTCCTCGGCGTCATGCTGGGGTATCGCCAACCCAAATAATGCCCGTTCGTTGATGGGCGGGTTGCTTTGCGCGACGGGTCGGGCTCACACCTGAAGCAGGAGAGAAGATCGTTTCGTTCCTACTTTTCAACCGTGGAGCCACCGCCCGGCAATGCATAGGATGAATCATCGCTGAAGACGCCGTCCGGCGCCGGCGCGACACCAGTCGTCACCCAGTGCGTAGCCGCTGATATAACAATAGGCAACCTTATGACCTCCAGTACCGCCGCATCCGTCATTGATCTGAACGTGCTGATGAAGCTTCGCTCGCAACTGGAGGCACAAACGACTGCGCAGATTCGCTTCGATGCGGCCACTCGCGCGGTGTACGCTTCGGAGGCATCCAACTACCGTCAATTGCCTATCGGCGTGGTAATACCCAAGTCCATTGAGGATGTCGTCACCGCGATGCGCTTATGCCGGGAGGCAAACCTGCCACTGCTGCCGCGGGGGGCGGGCACTTCCATGTGTGGCCAATCGGTAAACGCGGCGGTCATCATCGACACGTCCAAATACCTGAACCGCATCATCGACATTGATGCCCAGCGGCGGATTGCCCGCGTAGAGCCAGGCGTTATCTGTGACCAGCTCAAGACGGCCGCGGCCAAACATGGGTTGACCTTCGGGCCGGACCCGGCCACCCACAGCCGCTGCACCTTAGGTGGCATGATCGGCAATAACTCCTGTGGTGCGCATTCGGTCATGGCCGGCAAAACGGTCGAAAATGTGGAGCGCCTGGAGATCCTCACTTATGACGGCGAGCGCTTCTGGGTAGGCCCGACAAACGAGGCGCAATACCAGGAGCATCTGGCGGCAGGCGGCAGGCGCGCGCAAATCGTGCGTGGTCTCAAGGTTCTGGCTGATCAGTACGGGGACGACATCCGCAGGATTTTCCCGACACTCAAGCGCAGGGTCTCCGGTTATAACCTCGACCAACTGTTGCCGGAAAATGGCTTCAACATTGCGCGCGCATTGGTTGGTGTGGAAGGCACCTGTGTGACGGTACTGCAGGCTGAGACGCTGCTGGTCACAAACCCGACTCATCGCTTGCTGGTGGTCTTTGGCTACGAGGATATTTTCCTGGCGGCCGACTCCGTTCCCCAGTTACTTCCACTGGCACCCATTGCCATGGAAGGGTTGGACGATGGCATCATCGGCGGGCTGCTTGAGCGCGGCATGAAGGTCGATGATATTGCTGAACTGCCGACAGGCAATGCCTGGCTGATGGTCGAGTTCGGTGCCATGAGCGATGCGGATGTATTGGCTGCGGCGACACGGGCACGGGACATCGCTGCATCATTGCCGGGTCATCCCACTGTACGACTGGTCACGGATGCGGCGTTGATGAACCGCATCTGGACCATTCGGGAAACCGGCGCATCCGCTACCTCTCTGGGGCTTGACCCCAACGAGCCCGACCCCACGGTTGGTTGGGAAGACGCCGCCGTTGAGCCCCATTTGCTGGGCCAGTATCTGCGCGAATTTTCCCGGATGGTTGCCGGCTATGGCTACAAGACCAACTTGTATGGCCACTTCGGTGACGGCTGTATTCATTCGCGCATTACCTTCGACTTGAAGTCGCAAAATGGCATCGATACCTGGCGTGCTTTTCTGGATGAGGCCGCGCATCTGGTGGTTCGCTATGGCGGATCGCTGTCCGGGGAGCATGGTGATGGCCAGGCCAAAGGCGAATATCTGCCTATCATGTACGGTGAGACCATCATGCAGGCCCTCGCCGATTTCAAGGCGATCTGGGACCCCCTGAATAAAATGAACCCCGGCAAACTGATCCACGCCATGCCGGTGGATGCCAATCTGCGCATGGGGCCGGACTACACGCGTAAGGACGTCAGCAGTTTGTTCACCTATGACGCGCGGCTGGGTGACAAAGGGTTTGCCAGGGAGACCGAGCGCTGCATCGGCATGGGCAAGTGCCGATCACCGGAAGGCGGGACGATGTGCCCCAGCTACCGCGCAACCAAGGAAGAGCGTTACTCCACGCGGGGCCGTGCGCGTTTGTTCTTCGAGTTGCTCAAAGGCGATGTGATCCAGGATGACTGGAATAACAAGGACATCAAGGACTCCCTTGACCTGTGCCTCAGTTGCAAGGGCTGCAAGTCGGACTGCCCGACCAATGTCGACATCGCGCGTTATAAGACTGAATTCCTGTATCGACACTACCAGCAGAACACTCGATCGCTGATGGACGCCATGATCGGGCGCATAGGCGAGTGGCTGCCCGTTGCCACCAAGGTTTCACCCATCCTCAACTACGCCATGGGCAACTCTTTGTTCAGGACCGCAGGGGCGCTGTTTGGCCTGGCACCGGGCGTCAAGTTTCCGCGGATTGCCAAACAGAGCTTCAGGGCAAGCAAGACCGCCAGGCGGTTGCTTCAACATAAGGACGATGTCTCGACGACGGATGTCCTGCTCTGGGTCGACAGTTTCAACAACGGGTTCACGCCAGCAATCCTGGAGGCCGGGGTCCAGGTGCTGGAAAAACTCGGTTTCCACGTCAAGCTCATGCAGCGGCATATCTGCTGTGGGCGGCCTTACTACGATGTGGGCATGCTGGATCAGGCCAAAGCCAATCTTGAGGCGATCTTGACGCAGCTGGAGCAGCCGCTAAGCGCCGGTATTCCGGTTGTCGTTCTTGAGCCCAGTTGCCTGTCGGTGTTCAGGGACGAAATGCCTGGGCTTTTCCCGAATGACGCCAGGGCAACGCAACTGACGAAATCGTTGGTGACGCTGAGCGAGCTGATTCAAAACCACAGCATTGAACTGCCGAAAATCGAGGAAGACGTTCGCATCCATGGGCACTGCCACCAAAAGTCGTGTGGCGGGCTCGGCGCCGAGCAATCGGTACTCAAGCAGTTGGGTGATAAGGGCGGGATCATCCCCGCAGGCTGTTGCGGCGTTGCCGGGGCCTATGGCTACCATCAAAAAAGTGCACCCATTGCCAAGATAATCGGTGAGCAGGAATTCAAGCCGCACCTGGATAAATTGCCCGAGAACGCCCGCGTCGTGGCCGATGGATTCAGCTGCCGGGGGCAAATACGCAACGTCAGTGGCCGACAACCGATGCACCTGGCGGAATACCTGGCGATGATTCTGCGCTGAGGCGTAGAGCAGGCTTCCACAATGTGAAGAAGCATCCTATCCGAGATAGGGCGATGCCTTCGCTTATTCACCTGCAGTGTTTAAAGAATTAGAACGCGTGATGATTGAAAGGAAATGACGTGTGAGCGAATTCGCGGTCCTTAAATTAAACCTGCGTGAAGTTGTCAATCGCGATAAGTTGCAACTGGCCAACGTTCGTCACGGCATTGCAACTTTATTGAATATGTTGGCGCGTGGGTTGAAACCCATAGTCGTCATCCAGGCTGAACAGGGCGAGACGCTCTATCGCACGGTGGCGTCTCCCGCTGCACTGATTGGGCAAACCCGGCTGATTGCGCATTGGGTCGCCGTGCTCGAAGACCACAACATCATGAGTGCGCAACTGGTGGTTGAGCGTTGCCGTGAAGGCAGTGATCGCCAACTTGTGCAAACACTCGCCACGATAAGAACCCTGACAGACCGGGGTGTTATACCTCTACTTATTCATAACGAGCTGACATGGGTAACAGGTCGGTCCGAGGATAGGCAGTGGGACATTGCTGAGTGTCTCGCCGATAAACTGCGAGCCACTATTGAAGCGCCGAAAAAGGAGCAGGAGCCGGTCATGGAAAGCGAGCGCGTTATTGCCTGAGTGAAACCAGGCTCGATTAATTGGAGAACTATAAAACAATAATGCGATGCCTTTGTGCATCCAGAATTTCACAGCCTGCCTAATAAAAAAAACGGTGAATCTAATGTCAAAAATACAAACAACCATTGAGGCCGGAGGACAGGCCGGCTCGTCGCTTGCCCCTGGATTGAAACAGCGGCATGTCACGATGTTATCTATCGCGGGCGTCATCGGCGCGGGGCTTTTTGTCGGGTCGGGCCATGCCATTGCGGCTGCAGGGCCTGCGGTGCTGCTCTCCTATCTGGCTGCTGGCACCCTTGTCGTGCTGGTGATGAGAATGCTCGGAGAGATGGCCGTTGCATCGCCGGATACCGGTTCTTTTTCCACTTATGCAAACCGGGCCATCGGACCCTGGGCGGGATTTACCATCGGCTGGCTCTACTGGTGGTTCTGGGTGCTGGTGATTCCCCTTGAAGCCATTGCTGCTGCGGCGATATTGCACGGCTGGTTCCCTGGCATCGATACGTGGATATTTGCGCTATCCATCACCTGCGGGCTGACCCTGACCAACTTTTACAGTGTGGCTCGTTACGGTGAGTTCGAGTTCTGGTTCGCCCTGGCGAAAGTGCTGGCGATCATCGCGTTCATCGTGGTTTGCGCTATCGCACTGGTGGGTGGTTTTCCTGATCGTACGGTCAGCGGTATCAGTACGCTGATCAACAACAACGGCGGCTTCGCGCCAAACGGATATGCCCCGGTATTGGGAGCTTTGCTCACGACGATGTTCAGCTTCATGGGCACCGAAATCGTCACCATCGCGGCAGCGGAATCCCATAATCCCAGCAAGCAGATCGCGCGCGCCACCAACTCGGTGATCTGGCGTATCGGTCTGTTCTACATCGTCTCGATCTTCATGATTGTGTCGATTGTCCCGTGGAATGATCCAGCTCTCGCTGTCGTGGGCTCGTATCAGCGAGCACTGGAGTATCTCTACATTCCGAACGCGAAGTTCATTGTCGATATCGTGGTATTGGTTGCTGTTGCCAGCTGTCTCAACTCCGCTATCTACACCGCGTCGCGGATGCTGTTTTCCTTGGCCAAGCGGGGAGAGGCGCCGGCGTTCCTGAAGGCGACGACACTTGCCAAGGTGCCGCGTCAGGCCGTCATGGCAAGCACCACCATTGGCTGCGTCACTACGATCATCAATTACTTCGCACCAGAGCGCCTGTTCTCATTCCTGCTGGCCACCTCCGGCGCGGTTGCGCTGCTGGTTTACCTGGTCATTGCGATCTCCCAGTTGCGCATGCGCAAGAAGTTGATGGCTCATGGGCACCGCATCAGTTTCAGAATGTGGCTGTACCCAGGGCTGACCTGGGCAGTCATCGTGTTCATCGTCGGCGCGTTGGGTGTGATGCTCACGTTGCCGGCGCATCAGGGCGAAGTCCTTGCCACCGCCGGGTTGGCAGCCCTGGTGGTGATTACCGGTCTGGTCGTCAAACGACGCAGTCCATCCCAACCCTGGGTGCCTGACCTGCTCGTCCAGGAAGCACGTCGCTAACGTCGCGGTTACATGAAAAAGCCCAGGCCGGCGAGCGGTCTGGGCTTTTTTGTGTGTGTGGCTGTCGCGCTGCGCTGTTCAGTTACAGTACGCGAGCGGCCGTCTTCTCGATGGCATGTTTCAAGATCTCGATGAGGGTATCGATATCGGCCGTGGTGTAGTTCAACGACGGTGCAAACCCGAGGATGTCGTCGGAAAAGGCTCTGAACACCAATCCCTCGGCAAACGCATGTTTGAGCACTTGCTGTCCGAACTGCAAGGAGGCTTGCGGCTTTGATCGGGTCTGTTTGTCAGTCACGAATTCCAAGGCGGCCAGCATGCCACGGCCACGCACCTCACCGACGCAAGCCAGTGACTCCAGTTGCTTGAGCTTGCGTTGAAAGTAAGCGCCTACCTCCTGGCCATTCTGCAGGAGGCCGCCCTCCAGATAGAGGTCAAGTGTTGCGTTCGCGATCGCAGCACTGACCGGGTGCCCTGCGTAGGTTTGCCCATGGCCCAGGGCTGTTCCGTCACTGCCGGCTGCGGCGATGGCGGCGTAGATTTCCTCGGAAATCAAGGTTGCACCCATAGGGGCGTAACCGGAGGTCAGGCCTTTGGCAAGCGTCATCAAATCCGGGCTCACTCCTTCCGATTCACAGGCGAACATCGGACCAGTACGCCCGAACCCAGTGATCACCTCGTCGACGATCAGTAAAATACCCAAGCGATCACACGCGTCACGCATCGCCTTTAAAAAACCGTTCGGTGGAACGATTACCCCACCCGAGCCTTGAATGGGTTCGCAGATGAATGCAGCAACGTTCTGCGCGCCGATTTCAGCGACTTTGTCTTCCAGTGCCTTGACCGTGCTGTGCAGCACCTGGTGTTCATCAGGGCCCTCTGGATGCCGATAGGTGTAAGGGGAGGGAATGTGGTGCTGTTCACGGGTGGGCACATCGAAATAGCGGTGAAACAAGGGTAACGCGGTTAATCCGCTGCCATTGGACGACGTGCCGTGGTAGCCGCGCTGCAGCCCTATGAACTGCTTCTTTTGCGGCTGCCCGGTGGCGTTGAAGTAGTAGCGAACCAGGCGAATAGCGGTGTCGACTGCATCCGATCCACCTTGGCCGAACACCACTCGATCCAGACCTTTAGGCGCTATCGCTGCCAGCCGAGCTGCGAGCTGTATCGCCGGCTCGCTGGCGAAGTGAAAATAACCGGTGGCATAGGGCAGCGTTTCCAACTGACGCTGGGCCGCCCGCACAATGGATTGCTGCCCATAACCGGCATTCACACACCACAGACCGGAGAAGGCATCCTGAACACGTTTGCCATGAATATCGGTGAGATGGATACCCTCGGCGGACTTCCAGATACGGGGCCCCATCGCTTCATGTTCCAGCAAGGCGGTGACAGGGTGAACCCAGTGACGATCCTGGCGCAGCAGGCGATCTACGTCGTGCATATAAACTCCAATGACTATCGAGTCGTTTAACGGATGGATGGCATCAAACAAACTGTGCGCGGGGTTTCAGGCGGGACTTGAACCCGCACCGCGTGACGGGCAGGAAACCGCTGAAGGAGGGGGGAGGGCGCGAATGGCGGCTTTATCGGACAGAGGCCTGCCATTACCGACCGCGTGGCACGGCGGTCGATAATGCGCCCGTTAGGGGCGAAGGATCAGTCCAGCCCGCCTTGGCAGGTGTATTTGATATGCATGTACTCTTCCAGACCGTGGGTGGAGCCTTCGCGGCCATAACCTGAATCTTTCACGCCACCAAAGGGGGCCGCTTCGGCCGCCAGGGCGCCCTCGTTGATCCCCACGATGCCGCACTCGAGTGCTTCGGCCACCCGGGTGACCCTGCGCAGGTCAGTCGTGTAGAAGTAAGAGGCGAGGCCGAAAGGGGAGTCGTTGGCCCACAACAGCACTTCAGCCTCGGTGGTGAACCGCGTGACCGGCGCGACCGGACCGAATGTTTCTTCCAGGAAGCACCTTGAGGCCTTATCCACATCGACCAATACGGTAGGTGCGTAGTAGGTGTCACTCACGCACTCTTTCGACTGGATGCGTTTACCACCGGTCGCCACGCGCGCGCCGCGACTGACGGCATCAGCCACGTGACTTTCAATCTTTTCGATGGCCTTGGCATTGATCATCGGGCCAATCTGCGAGGCCGGGTTGGTCGCAGGGCCAACAACCAGCGCTGCAACACGTGCAGTCAGCTTGTCTACGAATTCATCGTAAACGCCGTCCTGCACATAAATGCGATTGGGGCACACACAGGTCTGGCCGCCGTTTCGGAACTTCGCGACCATCAAGCCTTCGATCGCGTCATCAATCGCGGCATCGTCGAAGACGATGAAAGGGGCATTACCGCCCAATTCCAATGACAGCTTTTTAAGCGTATCGGCAGACGCCCGCGCCAGGTGCTTACCGACGGGGGTGGATCCGGTAAAGGTAATCTTGCGAACCCTGGGGTCATTCAACCATACATCCGCGACGCTCCTGGATCTGGAGGTCACAACGATGTTCAAGACGCCGGGAGGAACGCCGGCCAGTTCGGCCAGCTTGACCAGGGCCAGGGACGTCAGAGGCGTTTCTGCCGCCGGTTTGCACACCACCGTACAGCCTGCCGCCAGGGCGGGCGCGATTTTACGGGCAATCATCGCCGCCGGGAAATTCCAGGGGGTAATCGCCGCGATGACACCCACGGCTTCTTTATGTGCAGCCATACGCCGTCCGGTGGCTGGAGACGGGATGATCTCTCCGTTGGCACGCGTCGCTTCCTCAGCGAACCACTCAACGTAACTGGCCGCATAAGCCACTTCCCCTACACCTTCTGCCAGGGGTTTGCCCTGTTCCGAGGAAATGATTTTTCCCAGGTCCTGGGCATTGGCCAGGATCAGGTCGTTCCAGCGCTTGAGAATGTTGGCGCGTTGTTTTGCCGGTACCTTTTTCCAATGGGTGAAAGCCGCCGCCGCAGCGTCAACCGCGGCCTTGGCATCCACCTCATCACTGTCGGGGACGGTGGCATAGACCTCGCCAGTGGCCGGGTTGAGCACCGGCAGGATACGTTTGCTCCGGGCATCGCACCATGTGCCGTCGATGAAGTTCATCTGGCGCAATAGTTCGGTGTTTTCAATGACGAAAGACATGCTACCTCCATAATAATAATGACAGTCCAAGCGCGCTGTACCGCGTGCTTGAACGGGCGCGAACGTGTCGCTAGGGCGCCGGCCGCCCATTGCGGATGCACCAGTTTTCACGGGGTGATTCAATTAAACCGATAAAAATATCAATCTCGTGTATGCCCAAGGCACCGAGGCGTTTGATGATCTCTTGGTAAAGCATTTGTTTGGCGACATCTGTTCGCCCCGAAAACAATTGGATCGTAATAAGAATGAAGTTTTCTGAACTGTCCGGTGGTGTAAAAAACCACTTGGGATTGTGCTCTACATATCGCAGCTGCCGATCTGATGCGGGCACATTGAATGCATTCAACTGCGCCTCGTAGACCGCCTGCAGCAGTTGCTCTATTTCATCATCGGTTCGTTTGCGACAGGTTTCGATCAAGGCTAATGGCATGGTAAACCTCCAGGTCGACTCATCTGTAGAGTAGAGAGCGCGGTAAATTCGAACTACAAATACGGCATAGGAAAAATCGGCAGTTCTCTCCTATGACAGGCAGTACGGTCGGTGTTTATTGATAGAGCATCGCGCTGATGTCCAGGTCTGGCGTGCGGCCCGCGATCAGATCGGCCGTCACCTTTCCGCTGCCGCAGGACATGGTCCATCCTTGAGAACCGTGGCCGGTATTGAGGAACAGGTTGGTGATTTGGGTTGCGCCAAATAGCGGGTTGCCGTCCGGTGTAGCGGGGCGCAGGCCGCACCACAGTTCAGCCTTGGAGTAATCGCCAATGGTGGGGAACAGGTCTTTCGCGGCCTGGGTCATGTAGCGAAAGTCGTCGCGCGAAATGCTCATGTCATAGCCGGTGAATTCCGCCGTTGCGGTCAGGCGCAAGCGATCTCCCAGCACGGAAAATGCCAACAGGTTGTCCTCGTCCAGCCCGCCCATCGTGGGGGCTTCTTCAGGCCGTTCGATGGGGACGGTCATGGAGTAGCCTTTGACGGGGAACACATCAATCTTTACGCCATGATTGCGCAGTAGAATCGATGAGTAAGACCCCATGGCAACGACAATAGCGTCTGCAGCGATCAACCCTTTAGATGTGCTGACGGCGCGCACTTTTCGGTTGTCGATATCCAGGCCCAGCACTTGAGTGTTGAACATGAACTTGACCCCTCGCTCGGCACACACTCGCGCCAGTTCGGCGGTGAACAGCCGAGCGTCGCCCGTTCCGTCAGACGGTACGTAAACGCCTCCCACCAGTTTATCGGCGACAGGTTTGAGCGCGGGCTCAAGCTGTGCGACACGTGCTCCGGACACCACTTCAATGTTCAATCCGGCTTGCTCCAGGACGCGCATCTGGCGCAAACCTTCTTCCATCGAATGTTGCGTCCGATAGACATAAAGAAGGCCTTTGTCGACGTGATGGAACTGGATTTGGGTATCGTTCACCACCTCCTTCATGACCTCCTGAGAATAGGACGCCAATCTCAGGCGAGTGGCTGCGTGTTTGTCTGCTCGCGCTCTTGGGCATTCGCAGAGAAACTTGATGAGCCACGACCACATTCTTGGGTCTATCTTGGGTGCAATGCGCAATGCCTGGTCATTTCGAAAAAATGATTTCATCATGATGCGTGGCGCTGCAGGACTTGCCCACGGGTATGAGTGGCCCTGGCAAAGCAGGCTTCCGTTTGCAAAGCTTGTTTCCATAGCCGGCGCGGACTGGCGATCAATCACCGTGACGTCATGACCATCCCGAGCCAAATAGTAGGCTGAAGGAATCCCGGCAAGACCTGCACCCAGCACCAACACTTTCATAATCAAACCCTTTGAATGTTTACGTCGTTATCGTTTGGCCGTGACGAACAGGCCATGGCTTATTGCGCGCATTGCCGGGTATAAACCACGCACTTCAATGCCATTTGATTATGCGCATCTGCTTGTTATTTTTTATTCGAAACATCATTCGCGACGATGCAAAATCGCTTTTAAACCCAGCATTAAAGTTATTTTTTTGACGTGGCCGGCTTAGTCTGTAGTGACTTTTAAAGGAGGTCACTTCATGAGCGCTGTATTTATTGACTGTACGCCTGAGCTTAACGTCCTGTTTGAGGCTGGCCGCCTGGTCATCCCGCAAGACACTTATATACATGTCGGCGATCCGACTGCCGTGGATGTTATTGCGTTGTGCCAAACCGCCCAGGTCATGTTGGTCGAACACACGGCCATCACGGCACAGACCCTGGCCGCATGCCCGCATCTGAAAGCCATCGTTTTCATGGGCACCGGAGCGGGTGCATACCTTCCTCTGGAATGGGCAAAGGCTAACAACATTGCCGTGAGTACCACGCCCGGTTATGGCAGTACGGCGGTGGCTGAGCACGCCATGGCGCTGACGTTTGCGGCGGCCCGGAAGTTGGGGCCTATGGTGAAGGACATCGTTCGCGGCGTATGGCTGCCACGGGGCGGCATGCAACTTAAAGGTCGCAAGGTTGCGGTGATCGGTTTCGGAGAGGTCGGTCGCTGCTACGCCGAAATGGCCTCAGCACTGGGCATGTGCGTTTCAGCGTGGAATCGTACGCCGGTCGATACGGCGTATTTTGAGGCGGATATAGAGCGGGTGCTTGCCGGGGCAGAGGTGGTTTCACTGCACTTGGCCCTTAATGACGATACCGCCGGCTTTCTCAATACTTCGCGGCTGCGCCTGCTTAGCCCTGGAGCGCTGGTAATCAACACCGCTCGCGCCGGGTTGATCGATCAGGATGATCTTGCCCAGGCGCTGCAGTCCGGTCAGGTCGGGCACGCCGCGCTAGACGTGTTCTGGCAGGAGCCGATTGAGGCGAATGACCCGTGGTGTGATGCGCAGAATGTAACGTTGACCCCGCACGCCGCGTACATGACCGAAGAGGCCTACATCGAACTGTGGAAGCGCACGTTGAAGGCGATGGACGCTCACATGCCCCGGTAGGGTGATAAGGCATTTACGGGTTACAGAAGTGCCTGTAAATCGACGCCCTCTCTTCGAAATACTGTCTTGGTCACAAAGAACGTGTGGAATCGCGCAACGCCGCATTCGCTTTGTAATAGCTCATCCATGATGGCTTGATATTCAACAACGCTTTTGCAGATGAGCTTCAACACATAATCTATTTTCCCTGTCACCATGTAACATTCCTGCACGTCGGGATACTTGCAAATGGCGGCTTCGAATCGCTGAAAGCTCTCTTTACGATGCTGGTCCAGTTCGATCTCGGAATAGATAGTCAGTGAGTCCGCGATCTTGGCGATGTTCAAGGTTGCGGAATATCTCAAGATGTAGCCACTTTTCTCAAGGCGTTTGACTCTGATGTAGCAAGGGCTCGGTGAAAGATTGACTCTTTCCGCAAGGGCCGCGTTGGTCAGTGAGCTGTCCTTTTGCAGCTGGGCAAGAATGCAAATATCTATGCGGTCAAGCCTGGTCAGGTCATGCATCTCCATTCGCCTCTCTGGTGAGCGCCACACTCGGCGCATGACGGGGTGTCGACGCTGCAATGCAAAAGTCGCCAACCGAGGCGACTTATGCTGATTCACTACCGCTTCGAAGAGAGCGATGAATCAAATACTGGCTTCCAGCGCCAGCTCAAATATAGCCAATGCGGCCGCGACATCACTCTCGGAGGTGTTGAGTGGGCATAGAAAGCGCACAATGTTTCGATGGACGCCGCATTTGATCAGCAGCAGCCCACGCGACCGCGCCTGCTCGATCACTTTCTGTGCGATGTCGCTATCGGGCGCTTTGGTGTCTTCGTCAACGACAAACTCAACTGCGGCCATCGCGCCGAGGGTGCGCACATCGCCAATCTGCGGATGGCGATTCTTTAAACGTTCGAAGCCAGTCATCAACTGCCGGCCAATACCTTGGCTGCGCTCCAGAAGATTCTCGCTGGCGAAAATGGACAGGACCGCAAGGCCAGCCGCACATCCTAACGGATTACCGCCGTAGGTACCGCCCAAGCCGCCAGGTGCAGGGGCATCCATGATGTCTGCTTTACCCACGACCCCGGACAAAGGAATACCGCCCGCCAGGCTTTTTGCAACCGTGATCAGGTCGGGCTGGATGCCTGAATGCTGAAACCCGAACATCTTGCCGGTGCGGCCAAAACCCGTTTGAATTTCATCACAGATGAGCACAATGCCGTGACGTGTAGTCAGTTCCCGCAGCGCTTGCATGAACGCCGGTGGGGCCGCCACGAAACCGCCGTCGCCGAGCACCGGTTCAATAATGATAGCTGCCACGCGCTCAGGCAAAATCTGAGTGTCGAAAATGTCCTGAAGTGAGGCAAGTGCCTGTTCGGTCGTAACGCCGCGGTACTCATTGGGGTAAGTCGCGTGATGGATGTCAGGTGCGAAAGGGCCGAAATTCTGTTTGTACGGTTGGCTGAACCCGGTCAGCGAGATCCCCAGAAGCGTACGGCCGTGGAAGCCACCGCGAAAGGCAATAACCCCGGAGCGCCGGGTGTGGCTGCGGGCGATTTTGATGGCGTTTTCCACGGCTTCAGCACCCGTCGTCAGAAATACGGACTTATAGGGCTCGCCAGCGCCTATCAGTGCGTTCAGCTTGCCTGCCAGCTCTACATACGGTTCATAAGCACCCACCTGAAAGCAGACGTGGGTAAAGCTGTCGATTTGCTTCTTGATGGCATCGACGACGGCGGGGTGGTTATGACCGACGTTCAAAACGCCAATACCTCCCACGAAATCCAGGTATTTTTTGCCATCGGTATCCCAGACATAGCTGCCGGCTGCACGGCTGATAACGATCGGGTGGGCAGATGCTACGCCGCGAGAGACGTTAGTTTCTCGTGCTGCCAGAACAGGGCTCGAATTAATATCACTCATTCCAAAAACTCCGTTAATTGTTCAACTCTCACAGGTAGCGCCTGCCGCTAGTTATCAGTTGGCGCCGTTGATACAAATAGCCAGCGCTGGGTAATAAGCGACGGCACTCCTTTAGTTCGCGCAGTACGGCGATCTAAAAAATAGAAAAAATAAATAAAATGCGTAGGGACCAGTGAGGCGGTGGTGGGCGATTTAGTTGATGCCACGTTTACGTGGCATCCGCCGAGTGCGCTCGACTATCAGCCCACCAGTTTCTTATGGGCTTCGACCATGTCCGCCATGCTGATAAAGCGGAAGTCATACTTGGCTTCGGTGGCCGGTACATGAGTCGCACCGAAACCTTCCTTGCCATGGCGGCGATGAATCCACGCCCCCGCCAATCCGGCAGCTTTGCCTGGAACATGGTCGTGGTACAGGCTTTCAGCGGTGTGCAGAACGTCGCTTTTCGCGATGCCAGCCTTGGCTAACAGGTCGATCATGTAAGTGAAGTTGTTCGGGTTTGGTTTGTAGGAACCTACATCCTGAGCCGTCACGATATGATCGAATTCAACCCCTAGCTTCGCTTCGCTGAACTTGAATTCAGTGCGGTCGATGTTGGAAAGAATAACCAGCTTGTAATGCTGTTTCAGGTAATGCAGGGCTTCTGCCGAGTCAGGGAATGTAGGCCAGTCCTTGACTGACGTCGCGAACGCTTCGCGTTCGGCGGCGATGGGCTCAAGCGCCCACTCCGTGGCAATGCGGTCATACACCGCAGCGAGAATGACGGGGTACAGAGCGCCAGGTGTCAGGGTCTGCTGTGGTGACTCATGACGGCCAAATACCTGCAGAATCTGCTCGCGATCGAGCCCTTTGCCGCTGCGATCGGCCAAAGGCTGAAGGCCGTTTACAATGCCGGTCTCCCAGTCGATCAGGGTGCCGTAGCAATCGAACGACAGTGTAGTGAAATCAGTAAGTTTCATTGCATTTCCTCTCAATATAGCCATCGGTATGACGTAGCGTTTTATAGGTCGATGCCATTCGGCGTCGGTGTGCCGTTAAAATACTTTTTGTCCCGGCGTGACGGCGCGTTCCGGTTTAAGAAATACGACGTCGCCGGGCGCTGTTTCTGCCCCGAGCATGAGTACTTCCGAGGCAAAGCCTGCGATGTTTCGCGTCCCCAGATTAACCACGCAAACAACATATTCACCCACGAGTTCCGCCGCCGAATAAAGTCGGGTGTATTGCGCACTGGTGGTTTTTACACCTAATTCACCCATGTCGATCCAGAACTTATAGGCCGGTTTCTTTGCTTTATCGTTTACTTCAACTCTGATCACTTGGCCGATTCGTATGTCGACACTGGAAAATGCTTCGTATGGCGTCATACATCACTCCTGACAGTTAATTGTGAGTCTGCACGGATTCCATACCGCACCGGCTCCCCGCTGTTGGCCTTTGTTACGTTTCACAATCATAGGAACTGTCAAATGGCCAATCCACCTACAAAAGGCAGCAGGTAAGTGAAGGTTTATCCTGCTTTATGCATGAAGAAGATGGGTTTTCAGGTTCAGCGTCTGTTGGCCTGCCGTTCAGGTCGCCGGCAGGCAGTGTCAGGCAACGGTCATCGGCACGCGCAGGGGTGATGAAGCAGGTTGAATGGTGGGAAAAGTAGGATGTTCTATTGATTATGTCCTATTGTGAGTAGGTGTTGCTGCGGCTTTGGGCGGTTTAAAGTGAAATGCCCGATACACCAGTAATCGTGCTGTTGCCGCACCTCAGTCGACCCTCCACTCGTGGACACGTAATGAAACTATCTACCGCACTAGAGCAGACCATCCTGCGGCAAGCCACCGTAGTGGCCGGAGCCAATGGGTTGGATCGGCAAATTGCCTGGGTTCATATTATCGATCACCCCGATATCACCCAATGGTTGAAAGTCGGGGACGTGCTGCTCACGACGGGCTACAACTGGCCTCGGGATGATGAGGAGAGCCGGGTGCTGGTGCGAACACTCAATGATTTGGGGCTCGCTGGTGTAGTGCTTGCGGTGCCGCATTTTCGCGAACATTTTTCCGAAGCCACCATCGCGCAAGCGGAGCAGTGCAATTTCCCCCTGTTGGAGTTGCCGTGGGAGGTGCCTTTCAGCGAAATCACCCAAGAGATCCTGGCCAAGATCATCAACCTGCAAACCGAGATCATTCAGCGCTCGGATTTGATCCATCGCAAGTTGACCCGGGCCGCCATCGAAGCCGATAACCTCGATAGTCTGGGCAGTGCGCTGGCCAGCGCCCTGGAGATGTCCGCGCTGGTGGTCTCGGCGTCGGGGGATATTTTGAGCGAGCATGATATCGATACGAACGAGCAGTTCGAGCGCGACCTGATTGCAAAATTCATCGCCGAACGTCCCCTGGAACATCGCTTCGATGAATCGCAGACGTTGTCGATCAACCTGTCGGACACTCGGCCGCGGTTCAGGCTTGGCTGCGCGATATGGCTGCAGGGAGAGGTTGCTGGCATCGTTTGGCTGGAAAGCGCCAAGGACCAATTCGAAGAGCTGCATTCCCGAGCGCTTGAACACTCTGCGGTGATTGCGGCGCTTCATCTTTCCCATCAGCGAGAGTTGCTGGATCAGGAGACGCGGCTGGGGCATGCACTGGTTGCGGGACTGCTGGAGGGCAAATTCCCGGAAACGCCGAGCGCTATCGAGAGAGCACTGGTATCGGGATGGAGTGAAACCCGCGATTACAGGATCTGCCTGGTGCTGTTGGACGAACCTATTCCGCTCAGCCTGGAAGGCTTCAAGCGGCGCAAGGAAAAAACCGCGCGTATTTTCAACTTAATGATTTCAAGCAGTGTTTCTCCGTTGATTTCAGTGTCGCTGAACCAGATCAGCTTCATCATCCCGGCCACGCTTGCACCCGAGACGATCTGGAGGCAGTTACGTCACGAAGGGGGGGCGATGGCTGTCAGCCGGGTGCATCGAGGCGTTTCAGGCATGGCGCAAGGAGCTGAAGATGTAGCGGCGTTAGTACCCTTATTGCGACCAGGACGTCTTCATGTCTTCAACGAGGTTCTGTTTCCCCGGGCCTTGATGGGCGATAAAAAAGCCAGGGGGATGCTGCTTCAGCGTTTGATCGAACCGCTGGCCAACCGAAAGAACGGCACCATGCTTCTGGAGACGGTATGCGCATTATCCAGCGAAGGTTTTCAACTGGCCAACACTGCCAAAGTGCTGGAGGTGCATATCAGTACCTTGCGATACCGTTTAGCCCGCATTGAGAAACTGTTGGATATCTCGCTGGAAAATCCGGAGTCGCGGTTTCAAATTCAAGTCGCTGCAGAAATGTATCGCTTGGAGCATGACGAGTGAGAAACCGCATCGGTTCGGTATCGAGAAAGGGCAGTCATTCACCCTGGGCCTCGTTTCCTATGAGACGTTTGACGCGTGGCCATGACGCTTTTACTCGCTGCATGACAGGGGATCAGACAATCACGCTGTCTGTCTTTTCCGAGATCAGTTTTTTATGGCTCTCAACCATTTTTGCCAAGCTGATAAAACGAAAATTATAGGTGGCTTCAGTGGCGGGTACATGAATCGCGCCAAAGCCTTCTTTGCCGTGGCGACGATGGATCCACGAGCTCGCAAGTCCAGCCGCGTTGGCCGGTACGTGGTCGTGATACAGGCTTTCGGCGACGTGAAGAATGGAATTTTTTTCAAACCCCATTTTCCCCAGGGCGTCCATCAAGTAAGCAAAGTTTCTAGGGTCCGGTTTATAGGAACCGACGTCTTGAGCTGTTACGACGCAGTCGAATTCAACGCCCAGTTTCTCTTTACTGAACTCAAATTCACCGCGGTCAATGTTGGATAAGATGGCAAGCTTATGGTACTGCTTGAAGTAGTTGAGCGCCTTGATCGAATCGGGAAACGGTGGCCAGTGCTGGACGGACATTCCGAACGCCTCGCGCTCTTGTTCATTGATCTCGACTTTCCATTCTTTTGCAATACGGTCGTACACTTTGCGCAAGATATCTGAATACAGTGCCGTCGGCGTGGCTTTTTGCTGCGGGGATTCGTGCCGACCGAACACCTCAAGAATTTGATCGCGAGTAAGGGTTTTTCCCGAGCGTAGTACCAGCTGCTTCAGTGCATTGAATATGCCACTTTCCCAATCGATCAGTGTGCCGTAGCAGTCGAAGCTAAGGACTTCGAAATCTGTCAGTTTCATGCTCTACCTCTCATTTATAGGCAGTGGGAACGGTCTTTGGCCAGCCTCATCCTGAAGTTGGTGCCATCTCAACAAAGCCCCCTCTGGCCGAGCATACGCTGTCAGTTGGCTCACATCATCTGGTACACAGCTGCGCGTGAGGGCTGCCTACGCTGCACGCGCCCCGGACCGGCATTTGCTGCGCCTTCAGGCCGGCCGCTTGTCTTTCTTTTGCGCGGACCTTGATCTCGGCCTTGCGCAAAAAACACATAACCCAGCAAGTCTTGAGACTCATATGCGCACCTTCACTTCGATGGTGGTTGTCGTTGAACAGGCAAAGGTACTAGCGGGTCATGTTAACGCTGCGTGTTTGAAGGTATTACCTAGAAATAATAGGAAAATAGAGCGATTTTTTCCCTTGTCTCGCGTGATTATGGCGTGCGCTCGCTACCCGATTCACCTGACGCCAGGCGCTCGGTGCCTGGATTGAACAGCGACACGTAAAGCACAGGGATCAACCCCAGAGTCACCAATGTTCCCAGCGCGAGACCGCCCATCAGCGTGATCGCCATGCCTTCCCACAGTGGCCCGGCAAACAGCATCAGCGGGATCAGCCCGATGATGCAGGTCAACTTGGTCATGACGATAGGGCGCAGGCGTTTCACGGCCGCGTTCACCACCGCCTCATACACCGGCAGGCCAGCGTGGATTTCCGCCTCGATTCGTTCCAGCAGCAACACGGCGTTGTTGACGATGATCCCCGCCAGGGATAACAGGCCAAACGTGGCCATGAAGCCAAACGGGTAGCCGGTGATCAACAGCGCGACCGCAACGCCAATCAATACAAAGGGGATTGCTGAGACCACGATCAGCAGCTTGCGGAACGAATTGAATTGCCAGACGAACAACAGCAGCATGGCGATCAATGCGTGGGGCAGGTACTGCAACAGCGCCTGGTTGGCGTCTGCCGAGTCTTCGATTTCGCCGCCCAACTCGATGCGGTAGCCCGGCGGTAAGGCCAGCGCAGCCACCTGTGGCGCCAGTTGCTCGACAATGGAGGTCGCAGTCAGCGAAGGGTTGTGCCCGACCACGGTGATGCTGCGTTCCTGATTGCGGCGGATCAGTGTGGAGGGTTCACTGGACGCGACGATGTGTGCAATGGCCATCAGCGGCAAAGGCGTCGAGCCGTCGGCCGGATAGACCAGAATGCCGCGCAGATCCGGCGAGTCGTGGTTGGTCGCAGCGGGTTCGCGCACCACCAGGGGTACGCGGGTTTCGTTATCCTGCAGCGACGATACCTGGATGCCGCCGAAGTGCAGTTGCAAGGCCTGGGCAATGGCCTGGGTGTCCACCCCGGCACGGCGAGCTCGGTGCTGATCGACCTCGACGGTATAGCGCGCCAGGCGTGTGCTCCAGTCATCGCGCACATCCAGCGTGCCCGGCACGTTACGCAGAGCCTTCTCAATCTGGCCGGCCAGCGAGCGCAGTAGGTTCTGGTCCGGGCCAATCACACGATAAATGGCGACACCGGCCTCGGTGGTTCCCAGGGAAAACCGTTTGGGCTCGGCGCGCAGCTCAGGGTGTTGTTTGAGCAGATAGCGACGCATATTGCCCATGACCGCTTCGATATCCGTCCCCGCCTTGACGCTGACGGTGAAGTAAGCGGTTTCCGCTGCCGGCAACGGCGGGTTGAGGCCCAGCACGATACGCGGCCCGCCATCGCCCACGTAGCCGATGCTGTCGACCACCTGCGGTTCCTTGCTCAGCCACAGGCTGATTTCGCGCACGCTTTGCAAGGTACTGCGCGAGCCGCTGCCGGGCTCCAGGGCGATGGGCACCTGAAACTGCAACCGGTCCGACTGGGGCAGAAAGTCGTAGGGCACACGCATCAGTTCGAAGAGGGCGGCGGCCAGTAGCACCAGCATGGCCATCAGAAACAGCGTCTTGTGTTGAAGCACCCGGCAGATGATGGCCCGATAACCACGGTAAAAACTGCTGTTGTAGTTGCCCTCTGACGCTTCGCTGGGCGCAGCCTTGGCGAAATACAGGCACAGCAGGGGCGTAACCGTGATGCTCAGTAACCACGAGCCGAGCAGGGTAAGTGCCAGCACGATGGCCAATGAGCGCAGGTATTCATTGGTGCTGGTCTGGCCAAGAAAGAACGGCGAGAAGGCCAGCACGATCACCAGCGATGAGGTCAACAACGGTATTGCCAGGGTGCGTCCGGCTTCTTCGCAGGCCTGGCGCCGTTCCTCACCGGCCTGCAACCGGCGTTCGATGTCCTCGGCAATCACAATACCGTTGTCCACCAGCAAGCCGAGTGCGAGGATGATCGCGGCGATCGACACGGTTTGCAGCTCCACCCCCAGCATGCGCATGGCGATCAATGTACCCAGAATGGTCAGCGGTACGATGGCGCCCACCACCAGCCCGGTGCGCCACCCCAGGAACAGCATGACCACGGCCATTACAATGACCACTGTCTCAATCATCACATGCTTCATTTTGGCCATTTGCTGATCGACCACATCGGCTTGAAACGTCACCATATGCGCCGAAAAGCCTAGCGGCAGTTGCTGTTCCAGCTGCGCCAAACGGGCGCGCAAGGCTGCGCCGAACTGATGAATGTTCTGCCCGGCAGCCATGGACACCGCCAGCACCACCGCGTCCTGGCCCTGGTAAACCGCGGCGGTCTGGGGTGGATCGGCGGCCATCACCGACACCTGCGCTATGGCACCTAGAGGTACGCTTTGCGCGCCGCCACTCGAATCAGGCAGTTGGATGGGCAACTCGCGCAGTTGATCCACACTGAGCAGTTCGCCGGTCACGGTGAGGGTGGTGATCTGCCCGCCAATGTCGGCGATGCCGCCTGGCGCCAGCACATTCTGTTGCTGCAATTGCTGGAACAGTTGTTGGGGAGACAAACCCAGGCCCGCCAGGCGCTGCGGGTTGAAATCAATCGAAAGCTGCTGGTCTTGGATACCGTGCAAGGTGACCTGGCCAATGCCGGGTAATCCCCCCAATTGATCGCGCAGGCGCTTTAACGGCCCGCGCATCTCGCTCATGCTGTAGCCCGGCGCGGTGACGGCAATGGAGGCGACAGCGACGCGCCCGAAATTGTCGTCGACAAACGGGCCTTGGGCGCCCGGCGGAAAGCCGGCACCCGCTTCGGCGACTTTATTGCGTACCTGTTGCCACAGCACCCCGAGGTCCTTGATTTCATCGCGAGCCGTTACCTGGATCACCACGCTGCCGGGGTGGATCGTGGTCACGATGTTTTTGATTTGCGACAGCTCGCGCAGTTTTTCTTCCGTTGGACGCGCCAGCAATTCTTCGGCACGTTCGCTGGGCAGCCCGGGGTACTGAATACTCACCAGTGCGTCGCGGATGGTCACCGAGGGTTCCTCCTGGGTCGGGAAGCTCAGGAACGTTGCCACGCCTGCCAGCAGAATCAGCAGGGCGGTGAACAGCGTCAGGCGGCTCGCACCCAAGGCGTGACGGGTCAGGTTGATCATTCGGATGTGCTCAAACGGCTGGAGGGCGAGAGCAGGTTGACGGGCTGGCCGTCAGTGAGAAACGCGACGCCCGTGACGACCACTTGTTCGCCGCCCTTGAGGCCTTTGTCGATGGCGACACGGCCCTGGTCGATCAGGCCGATCGTGATATCACGTTGGGCGACCTTGCCCAGGGTTGGGTCATAGACGAATACCTGCACCTGACCGGCATCACCGCCCATGCGCAGGGCCTGGATCGGAATGGTCAGCGCGAGCGGAGCGGGGTCCGCCAATCGCACGTTGAGGCTTATGCCGCTGGGGAGCGCGAGGTCGTGGGCGTTCAGGTGAAAGCGTGCGCTTTGCAACAGACCGTTCTGCGCACGCGTCGACAAGCCTTCCAGTACCAGCGGCAGGGTGGAACCAGGCGCGGCCGGGTCGGCTGCGACGGCGTGGTCGCCAGGGTTGAGGCCGGCGGCCTGTTCCACCGGGATTTGCACGATGACCTGCAACGCGCCGCTGGCTTCCAGCTCCATCACCACTTGGCCTGCCGATAACTCGCTGTACAGCTGCGCGGGTCTTGCCACGACACGGCCGTCAAATGGCGCAATCAACTGGCCCTGGCGTTGATCGCGCCGCACCAGGTCCAGTGCCGCTTCATCGGCGGCCTGCTGTGCGACGGCGGCCTGCCACGCTGCTTCGGCTTGTTCCATGGCACTGGCCGCGACGCTGCCCTGGGCATACAGCTGTTGCTGGCGAACCTTGTTGCGCTTGCGCTCACCGGCTTGCGCCACGCTGGCGAACAAGGCCGCCTGCGCCTGTTTCAGGCGTAACCGGACGGCGGCCGTGTCCAGGCTCGCCAGCACCTGGCCTTGTTTCACCGCATCGCCGACGTCGACATTCAACACCATCAATCGGGCCGCACCTTCAAAGGCCAGGTCAGCGCGTTGGCGTTGGCGAACCACACCTGTCAACGGCGCGGTGTCGGCCCCTGTGGCGTGCACGGTGGCGACTTTCACCGACCTTACGGCCGGCTCCGGCACAGCTTCCTCGCGCGAACAGGCCGCCACCATCAGGCAGGCAACACCGAGCATCAGGGGATGGCCCCAGGGACGAAACAACTGAGCAAAACCCTGCATGCCGGACGCCTCGTTATCAGAAGGTGTAGTTGATGGCGAACATGCCCAGGCCGGCGCTCTCACGCCTGACCAGAGGGCTGTTGCGGGCCTGGTCGGCGTACTGGGTCAGCGTCAGGCTGGCGAGCGTCGACCAGTGCGCGCCCAGGCTGTGCTGCCAGTTCAAGGCGGCGGAGTAGGCGTAGATCCCGGCGTCGGCGTCGTATCGCCCGTAGAGCGAACGTTGGCTCTGTGCCTGGGTGACGCCGAAGAAGGTCTGGTTGTAGCGGCCATCACCGGCGTGAGCGTCGATGTCCAGGACCAGGGTGTCGCTGCCTGCGTGATACAGGATGCCTTCCAGGCCGAATCGGTAGCGGTTGCCGCGATGCTCGCCGGCCATGCGCAGTTCGGCTTCGCCGCTGACCGACAGCCAGTCAAGCAGCTGCTGGCTGAGGGTGAAGTCGGCGACGGTGGCGCCGTTGATATCGCCCATGCCGCTCAGCTCTCGATCTCCCGGGCGTGTCGTGCTGTCCTTTTCATTGCGGCCCAGGTCGTAGTTGATTGCCGCGCTGGCGGCAAAGCCGCTGTCGGATTGAAACTGCACGCCGACGCCTCGGGTGGTGTCGGCAAACAGCACGCCGCGCTGGATGCTGAACATCGGCAGCACGAGGGCGCGGTAACGGTCGGCGCCCATGTAGCGCGGCGTGACGCCCATGCCGAGTCCCAGGGTTGCCGTGGTCTCGTCGGCCGCAGGGCTGGCATCGGCCGCCTGTGTGTTGGTCATGAGCGTGCAGCATGTAAGCAGGGCGGCGCCCCATAGCACGGCGCGGGTAGGGGGGGTGGTCAAGTTCATGGTGAAACCCTTTCTGCGGAGGAAAACAACGGTGCGCCGGACAGCGCGCGATACAGCGCCAGGCGGTTGAACAGCAATTGGTAGGTGGCCTTGCGTAATTCAGTGGCCGATTCAGCCAGGCGAATGGCAGCCGTCGGGTGCTCCGAACGTGCCGCCGCACCCGCGGCGATCTGCTGGTCGAGACGCTTGGCCTTTAATGCGGTCAACGCTGCCAGATCGATTTGCGTGGTGGCGTTGGCCAAGGCTTGTTGGCGTTGGCTCAACAGGTCGGCGATTTCGCGGAAGGCGTCCTGCACGGTCTTTTCGTATTGGGCGACAGCTGACTGTTGGCGCGCAGTGGCCAAATCAAGGTTGGCCTGGTTACGGCCACCGTCGAACAGCGGCAGGTTCAGTTGCGGTGTGAACAACCACGCGCCGCTGCCGGATGAGAACAAGCTGCTCAAGCGTGGGCTGGCTATGCCTGCATCGGTGCTCAAGGTGATCGAGGGGAAGAACGCCGCACGCGCGGCACCGATGTTGGCATTCGCTGCGCGCAGCGCTTCTTCAGATTGGCGCACATCGAACCGCTGCAACAGTCGCTGTGACGGCAGTTCGACCAGCCATGGCGGAGTGCCGAGGTCGACGGCGGGGGTTTGTGTGGCCTGCGTCGTAGGGGCGACCTGATAACCGGTGACCCATGACAGCGCCTGCAATGCGCGCTCATGGTCGGCGCTTGCATCCTGCAATTGCTGGGTAGCTCGATGAACCTCCAAGCGTTGGGTATCGACCGTGTCCTGGGCTACCAGGCCTTCCTTTTGCTGGCCGACGAGCATGCTCAGCAGATGGTTTTGGTCGTCGGAAATGGACTGCGTGTCGGCCCGCACGCCTGCTTGCAAGCGCTCCTGCAAATACAAACGTGCCACTTCCACGATCAGCGCCTTGCGCGCGGCCAGGGCTCCGTAGTGCGTCGCGAGGTAGTCATGCTGCGCCGCGTCGGCCAGGCTGCGAACCCTGCCGAAAAAATCCAGCTCGAAGTCCGACACGCCCACGGAGGCCACCGCGATGTCCTGGCCATAACGCTCGTCGGCAGCCTTGTCGTGCAAGTGCTGGCGGTTGCGTTGCAGCCCCAGTGCCACGGTTGGCCAGCGATCGGCGCGGGAAATGCCGTACTGGGCGCGAGCCTGCTCGACACGTAAGAACGCCAGGCGCAGGTCCCGATTGTAGTGCAGGGCCTGATCAACCAACCGGGGTAGCTGCGCCGATGAATCCAGCCCGATCAGTAACTGTTTTTCTTCTTCGGTAAGCGCCTCTACCGCGTTGGTCATGGCCGATGGCGCGCCCGTTTCGGGGCCGCCGTGCAGGTTGTTCGGCACCGGCAGCGCGGGCGCCTGGTACGCCGGAGCCAGTGAGCAACCAGCCAACATGCCGACCAGCAGCAAAACCGCGCTTAGGCGTTCAGGCAGCTTGATAGGCTTGGACAGCGATGCAGTGGTCGGCATAGGATCGGTTCGCGAAAGTCAGGCGTAAGGCAATACTGGCAGCAGACTTTCAATAAACCGTTCGTGAATTATCAAGGTTTCATCAAGAGGCGTATTTGTGTCAGGGAAACGTATCCTTATCATCGAAGACGATGCCGACAGTGCCAATATTCTGGAAGCCTATTTGCAGCGGGACGGCTTTGAGGTGGCGTTGGCCGAAGACGGCCAGCGCGGTCTCGACCTGCACAAGAGCTGGCGGC
>Ga0265797_10003108_pt1 | contig 26998 bp, 25 predicted proteins | sample P2T30metagenome_FD_192433 | JGI IMG/M metagenome (GOLD analysis project Ga0265797, IMG submission 192433) | Plant litter microbial communities from East Loma Ridge, Irvine, California - P2 T30 | ecosystem: Environmental > Terrestrial > Plant litter > Unclassified | place: USA: California... | reverse complement strand
GCGGGGCCTCCCGCTCGGGTGTCGTGACGGCGACCGGCTCGTCCGTCACGTCGCCGATGCAGGCCACCGTCGTGAAGCTCGCCGTGACCGAGGGTCAGCAGGTCGTCAAGGGCGACCTCGTGCTCGTCCTCGAGGCCATGAAGATGGAGCAGCCCGTCGCCGCCCACCGCGACGGCGTCGTCTCAGGGATCGACGCCACGGTCGGCCAGACCGTCTCGTCAGGTCACGTGCTGCTCAGCATCGACTGATCGCCCCCGGCGCCCTCCTCCCCCCGATCCGGTGCAGCCCATCCCGACTCGGGGAGGAGCGCCGAGGAGGCGCGGGTCGAGCAGGTCGGGACGGCCGCAGACTCTAGAGTGGTGGGCATGTCCGAGACCACCATGCACCCGCTCGACGACCGCGCCGCAGACCCGTTCGAGGTCGCCCGCACCGCCGCCGCCGAGATCGCCGACAAGACCGGCGTCGCCCACCACGACATCGCCCTGACCCTGGGCAGCGGCTGGGCCAAGGCCGCCGACCTGATCGGCGAGACCGTCGCCGAGGTCCCCGCCACCGAGATCACCGGCTTCAGCGCGTCCGCGGTCGTGGGTCACACGGGCTCGATCCGCAGTATCCTGCTGCCGTCGGGCAAGCACGCGCTCGTGATCGGCGCCCGCACGCACTACTACGAGAACCACGGCGTACGCCGGGTGGTGCACAGCGTCCGCACCGCCGCAGCGACGGGGGCCACCACGATGATCCTCACGAACGGCGCCGGCGGCATCCGCGAGACCTGGAAGCCCGGCACTCCCGTCCTGATCAGCGATCACATCAACCTCACGGCCGACTCGCCCCTCGAAGGCGCGACCTTCATCGATCTGACCGATCTGTACTCGAAGCGGCTGCGCGACGTCGCCCGGTCGATCGATCCCTCGCTCGACGAGGGCGTGTACACGCAGTTCCGCGGGCCGCACTACGAGACCCCCGCAGAGGTGCAGATGGCCAAGGCCATCGGTGGTCACATCGTCGGCATGTCGACGGCGCTCGAGGCGATCGCGGCCCGTCAGGCCGGCATGGAGATCCTCGGCATGTCGCTCATCACGAACCTCGCGGCGGGCATCCAGACCACGCCGCTCAGCCACCAGGAGGTGCTCGAGGCCGGTCGCGAGGCCGAGCCCGTGATCAGCGACCTCCTCGCCCGCATCGTGGCCGCGCTGTGAGCCGTACCGCGCAGACCGGCGGCGACGCACTGCTCGCCCTCGCCGTCGCCTGGCGCGACCAGGACCCCGACGTCGAGACCCGCGACGAGCTCGACGCCCTGATCACGCGGGCCCGCGACGGCGACGCCGACGCGGCCGACGACCTCGGCGACCGCTTCACCGGGCGCCTCCAGTTCGGCACGGCCGGGCTGCGCGGGGCCCTCGGGGCCGGTCCGCAGCGCATGAACCGCGTGCTCGTCGCCCAGGCCGCCGCCGGTTTCGCGGCGTTCCTGACCGGGCGCGAGAGCGAGCCGTCGATCGTCATCGGCTACGACGGGCGCAAGAACTCCGACGTGTTCGCCCGCGACACCGCCGAGATCATGGCCGCGGCGGGCGTCCGCGCCACGATCCTCCCGCGGGCGCTCCCCACCCCCGTGCTCGCCTTCGCCGTCCGTCAGCTCGACGTCAGCGCCGGCGTGATGGTCACGGCGAGTCACAACCCGCCGCAGGACAACGGCTACAAGGTCTACCTCGGCGGCGTCGACGACGGATCGCAGATCGTGTCGCCCGTCGACGGCGAGATCGCCGCCCGCATCGACGAGGCCGCGCGATCGTCGGTCGCCGACATCGCCCGATCCGACGACTACAGCGTGGCGGGTGACGACCTCGTCATGGAGTACGTCCGACGGACGGCCGCCGTCGCCGGCACCTCGTCGACGGGCCGCCAGCCGAGGGTGGTCTACACGGCCCTGCACGGCGTCGGATGGGAGGTCGCGCGCCGGGTGTTCGCGACCGCCGGGTTCGCCGAGCCGATCCCCGTCAGCGAGCAGAGCGCCCCCGACGCGGCGTTCCCCACGGTCGCGTTCCCCAACCCGGAGGAGCCCGGCGCGATGGACCTCTCCTTCGCCACGGCCGACCGGGTCGGCGCCGACCTGATCATCGCGAACGACCCCGACGCCGACCGTCTCGCCGTCGCCGTGCCGTCCGAGGGCGGCTGGCGTCGACTGAGCGGCAACGAGGTCGGAGCGATCCTCGGCTGGCGAGCTGCGGAACGCGCGCGGCGCGCCGACGCCGACGGCACGCTCGCGGCGAGCATCGTCTCGTCGCCGGCGCTCCGCGAGATCGCCCGGGTCTACGACCTCGACTACGTCGACACCCTCACCGGCTTCAAGTGGGTGTCGCGGGTCGGCGGGCTCCTCTACGGCTACGAGGAGGCGCTCGGCTACCTCGTCGACCCCGAGGTCGTGCGCGACAAGGACGGCATCTCGGCAGCCGTCGACCTGCTCGCCCTCGCCACCGAGCTGCACACGGCGGGCTCCAGCCTGGCCGAGCACCTCGTCGCGTTCGACGAGCGGTTCGGGGCCTACGCCTCGGCGCAGGTCTCCCTCCGCGTCGACGACCTCGCGACGATCGGCGCCCTCACATCGCGCCTCCGGCAGTCGCCGCCGTCGACGATCGGCTCACGACGCGTCGACCGCGTCGACGACTTCCGCGACGGGTTCGGCGCGTTCCCCGCCGGCGACATCCTGCGGTACTGGCTCACCGACGGCTCGAGGGTCATCGTGCGCCCGAGCGGCACCGAGCCGAAGCTCAAGGTCTACATCGACGCCTCGAGCACCGAGGGCGATGCGATCACCCGACGCGCAGCCGCCGAGGCCGCGGTCGCCGACCTGGAGGCGGGGATGCGCGCGCTCCTGGCCTGAGGGTCGGGGGCGCGCAGCCCGGGCGTCACTCAGCCGAGCGACTTCTGCAGCTTCTCGGTGAGCTCCTGCTGGTCGAAGTGGTTCTGGATGACGATCACGTCGGCGAATGTGCTGCCGATCGCCTCCACGAACTCGGCCGAAGTCAGGATGACCTGCGCGTCGTCGGCGACCGTCGAGATGGAGCCGATGTCGGCGGCCACCACGTCGGCCTCGATGTCGAGACGGGCGAGCACCCGCTCGGCGTTGACCTTGAGGATTCCGCTGCTGCCGATGCCGGCCCCGCAGATGGTGACGATCTTCATGACATGGCTTCCGTCTCGGTGCAGCAGGGGTCGGGGCCGGCGCTCAGGCCGGGACGCCCATCAGGCGTCTGATCTCGTCCGAGGTCGTGGCCGCGGCCAGAGCCGGGATCACCGTCTCGTCGTTGAAGACGTTCGCGAGATCGGCGACGGACTCGAGGTGAGCGCCGACGGTCGGCAGAGCGAGACCCAGCACGACCGAGACGGGGTCGTTGTGCGGATGCCCGAAGGGCACCGGCTCGGCGAGGGTGACGACGGCGAGGCCGTCGCGGACGACGCTGTCACCCGGTCGCGCGTGGGCCAGGGCGAGCCCCGGGGCGATGACGACGTACGGGCCGTGCTCGTCGATCATCCGCTCCATCTCGTCGCCGTAACCCTCGAGGGCCGCGCCCGAGGCGACGAGCGCCGCTCCGGCGACGTGGACGGCCTCGCGCCAGTCGTCGACCCGGGTCGCGATGACGATGGCGCTGTCGGGCAGCGGTGGGAGCGCCACGTCAGACCGCCTCGAAGCCGCGCACGATGCGGTCAGCGAGGTCGTCGCGGTCCTCCAACGGCAGGAACGACGCCGCGGCGGCGTTCAGCTGGAACGCCTGCAGGTCGGACAGCGAGTAGTCGAACGCCTGCGTCAGCAGGGCGAGCTCGCGACTGAGGCTCGTGCCGCTCATGAGGCGGTTGTCGGTGTTGACCGTCACCCGGTAGCCGAGCTGGTAGAGCAGATCGAACGGGTGGTCGTCGAGGTCGGCGCCCCAGGCCGAGATCGCCCCGGTCTGGAGGTTCGACTGCGGCGACAGCTCGAGTGCGATCTCGCGGTCGCGGACCCACGCCGCGATCGGCCCCAGTTCGACGGTCGTCTGGTCGCCGCGGTTGCGGACGACCCGGATGTCCTCTGCGAGGCGGACCCCGTGACCGAGACGCAGCGCCCGGCCGTCGAGCAGGGCCCCGCGGATGCTGTCGAGGCCGTCGGCCTCGCCGGCGTGCACGGTGACGGGGAAGAACTCGCGGGCCAGGAGGTCGAACGCGGCTCGATGCGCCCCGGCCGGGTGCCCCTCTTCGGGCCCGGCGATGTCGAAGCCGACGACCCCCGTCTCGCGGTGACGGACCGCCAGCGTGGCGATCTCGAGCGAGCGGTCGCCGTGCCGCAGGGCGGTCAGGATCTGACCGACCGACAGCTCGTGCCCGCCGTCGGCGAGTTCGTCGACCGCATCGTCGATCCCCGACTGGACGGCGGCGACGGCGTCGTCGAGGGAGAGACCACCGCGGAGGTGCTGCTCGGGCGCCCAGCGGATCTCGGCGTGGACGACGCCGTCGGCCGCGAGGTCGAGCACGAACTCGCGGGCCACGCGCTCGAGCGCGGCGGCGGTCTGCATGACCCCGACGGTCACGTCGAACGTGGCGAGGTAGTCGGGCAGGTTGCCGGCCGACGCCGACTCGACGAACCAGCGTCCGAGAGCCTGCGCCCCGCCCTGCACCGGCAGATCGAGACCCGCCTCGGCGGCCAGCTCGACGACGGTCTCGGGGCGGAGGCCGCCGTCGAGGTGGTCGTGCAACGACACCTTCGGCAACGAGGCGAGCCTCGGCCCCCCGTCGGGCATGCGGTAGTCCTTGTCCGGTGCGCTCATACGGCTCAATCTACTCGCGCCCGCGACCTCGGATCTGGACGCCGCCTGCTACGCGATGCGCTCCGCGACGATGCGGCGCGCAGCCGGCGCCTCGTCGCCGATCGCCCAGCCGCCCTGGACGGCCTCGAGGGCGCGGTCGAACCGCTCCGGCTCGTCGGTGTGCAGGGTGAAGAGCGGCTGCCCCGCCACGACGGCGTCGCCGGGCTTGGCGTGCAGCTCGATGCCGGCCGCGGCCTGCACCGGGTCCTGCTTGCGCGCCCGCCCCGCACCGAGCCGCCAGGCCGCGATGCCGAACGGCAGGGCGTGCTGCTCGGTGAGGAACCCGGAGCGCTCGGCGGTCACGACCTGGGTCTCGCGGGCCGTGGGCAGGTCGGCGTCGGGGTCGCCGCCCTGTGCTCGGATCATGCGGTTCCAGGCGTCCATGGCGCGCCCGTCGTCGAGGGCGGCCTCGACGTCGGCGTCGGGCAGACCCGCCGACGCGAGCATCTCGCGAGCGAGGGCGACCGTCAACTCGCGGATGTCGGCGGGTCCCCCGCCGGCGAGGGTCTCGACCGATTCGCGCACCTCGAGCGCGTTCCCGATGGTGAGACCGAGCGGGACGTTCATGTCGGTGAGCAGCGCGGTCGTGGCCACGCCGGCGTCCGTCCCGAGGTCGACCATGGTGCGGGCGAGCAGACGCGACTGGTCGATGTCCTGGATGAACGCCCCCGAGCCGAACTTCACGTCGAGCACGAGCGCGGCGGTGCCCTCGGCGATCTTCTTGCTCATGATCGACGACGCGATCAGCGGGATGGCCTCGACCGTGCCCGTGATGTCGCGCAGGGCGTAGAGCTTGCCATCGGCGGGCGCGAGCCCCGAACCGGCCGCGCAGACGACCGCGCCGCTGTCGGCCATGATCTCGCGCATCCGGTCGTTCGAGATCGACGCCTGCCAGCCGGGGATCGACTCGAGCTTGTCGAGGGTGCCGCCCGTGTGACCGAGGCCGCGACCCGAGAGCTGCGGCACGGCGACGCCGAACGAGGCCACGAGCGGAGCGAGCGGCAGCGTGATCTTGTCGCCCACTCCCCCGGTCGAGTGCTTGTCGACGGTGGTCTTGCCCAGACCCGCGAAGTCCATGGTCTCGCCGCTGCGGATCATGGCGAGGGTCATGTCGCGGATCTCGCGGCGCTCCATCCCGTTCAGGAAGATCGCCATCGTCATCGCGGCCATCTGCTCGTCGCCGACGTAGCCCCGGGTGTACGCGTCGATCAGCCAGTCGATCTGGGCGGTGCTGAGCTCGCCCGACCCGCGCTTGACGCGGATGAGGTCGACGGTGTCGAACGGTTCGACGATGCTGGCCATGATTCTCCTTCGGTGCTGGCGGCTCCCCGGATCCGGTGGCGCGCCTCCGGAATGATGTCAGAACGACGGGAGGAGCAGGGCACCGAGGAGGCGCGGGTCGCCCCGCGCGGTCTGGTTACGGTCGCGAGTCCCTGAACTCGTCGAGCTGGCGGGGCCCGAACGCGTCGGGGATGACCTCGTCGATGGTCTTGAAGCCCGAGACGGTGTCGAGCACCATCGAGGCGTCGGAGTGCTCGTAGAGCAGCTGACGGCATCTGCCGCACGGCATGAGCACGTCGCCGTTCCCGTCGACGCAGGCGAAGGCGACGAGGCGCCCGCCGCCCGACATGATCAGATCGCTGACCAGCGAGCACTCGGCGCAGAGCGTGATGCCGTACGAGGCGTTCTCGACGTTGCAGCCCGACACGAGTCGCCCGTCGGTGGTCAGCGCGGCCGCCCCCACCGGGAACTTCGAGTACGGGACGTACGCCTTGGCCATCGCCGAACGGGCGGCGTCGCGGAGCGCGGCCCAGTCGGTGCTCTCGACGACGCTCACGACTTGATGTAGGGCTTGCCGGACGCCGCCGGACCCCTGGACTGCCCGACGAGACCGGCGACGGCGAAGATGGTCACGATGTACGGCAGCATCAGCATGAACTCGCTCGGGACCGGCGAGCCGATGGCTCCGAGCACGTTCTGCAGATTGCTCGCGAAGCCGAAGAGGAGGGCGGCGAGAGTGGCCCGGATCGGATCCCAGCGACCGAAGATGACCGCGGCCAGCGCGATGAAGCCGGCGCCCGCCGTCATCTCCTTCTGGAAGTTGCCGAGCGAGCCGAGCGTGAAGTACGCGCCGCCGAGCCCCGCGATGGCCCCTGCCAGCGAGACGTTCCAGAACCGCGTCGCGTTGACCTTGATGCCGACGGTGTCGGCGGCCTGCGGGTGCTCGCCGACCGAGCGGAGGCGCAGACCCCAGCGGGTGCGGAACAGACCGTAGAACACCAGCGCGATGGCGATGTACATCAGGTACACGATGATCGTCTGGCGGAAGAACACCGGCCCGACGATCGGGATCTGACTGAGCACCGGGATGTCCAGCTGCGGGAACCGCACACCGCGGCTCAGCGACTCGGAGCGCGCGAGCACCTGCGAGTACAGGAAGCTCGTCAGACCCGTCACCAGGACGTTGAGCACGACGCCGACGATGACCTGGTCGACGATGTAGCGGATGCTGAAGACGGCCAGCACCATCGAGACGAGCACGCCGGCGATCATGGCCCCGACGAGACCGACGTACGCCGATCCGGTCGCCGAGGCGACGAGGGCCGACACGAAGGCGCCGGCCAGCAGCTGGCCCTCGATGGCGACGTTCACGACGCCCACCCGCTCGGAGATGACTCCGCCGAGGGCTCCGAAGATGAGCGGGGTGCTGAGCGCCAGTGCGCCGAGCAGCAGGCCGGGCACGGGGATCGTCGCGCCGGCGCTCGTCCAGGTGAGGAAGGCGACCAGGAAGAGCACGCCGAAGACGGCGACCAGCCAGATCGGCACGCGCTGCGCCCGGACGACCAGGGCGACCGACGCCGCCGTGAGGAGCGCGAGCACGATCGAGAGCACGAGACCCGTGGCGGCCGAGGGCAGAACCGCGTCGGGCAGGGCGAAGAAGTCGCGTGCCGTGGCGAGTCGGAACGTGCTCGAACCGTCGCGTCCGAAGCCGACGAAGAGGACGAAGGCGATCACCGTGAAGATGGCGAACGCGATGGGGGCCTTGTAGCTGCGGCTCACCGCACGGGCCAGATCGGGCGACGCGGCGGCGGGTGCCGCGGTGTCGGGACTGAGGGTGCTCACTTGGTGACCACCGCCTCCTTGGTCGAGGCCTTGCGCACGGGACGGGCGCCCGGGGCCGGCAGACGGAAGATGCTGCGGACGAGCGGCGGGGCCGCCACGAACAGCACGATGAGGGACTGCACGACGAGCACGATGTCGATCGGCACGCCGTTGGCCGCCTGCATCGAGTATCCGCCCGCTTTGAGGGCGCCGAACAGGATGCCGGCCGCGAAGACGCCCCAGGGGCGCGAACGACCGAGGAGCGCGACGGTGATGGCGTCGAAGCCGATCCCGGCGTCGATGCCCGACGTGAAGCCCGAGGTGAGCGTGCCGAGCACCTGCGTCGACCCGGCGACACCGGCCAGCGCACCCGAGATGAGCATCGCGTAGAGGTAGATGTTCTTGACGTTCATGCCGGCGGTGCGGGCCGCGTGCGGGTTCTCGCCCACCGCCCGGAACCGGAATCCGAGCGTCGACCGGTTGATCAGCCACCAGACGGCGGCGGTGATCGCGATCACCAGGATGAAGCCCCAGTTCAGCCCGTAGCTCGGACCGAACAGATCGGGCAGGATCGCCGTCTCGAGGGTCGCGGGCGACTTCGGGTTGTTGCTGCCGGGGGCCTGGAGCAGACCCTGCGTGCGGAGCATGAACGCCAGCAGGTAGAAGGCGATGTAGTTCAGCATGATCGTCAGGATCACCTCGTGGGCGCCGGTGCGGGCCTTGAGGAGACCGACGATGCCGCCCCACAGCGCACCGGCGGCGATGCCCGCCGCGAGGGCCAGGGGCAGGTGCAGAGCGAGCGGGAGGTGGAACGAGAAGCCCACCCAGCCGGCCGCGGCGGACGCCATCAGCATCTGACCGCGGGCGCCGATGTTGAACAGCCCGACCCGGAACGCGACGGCGACCCCGAGCCCGGCGGCGATCAGGGGCACGGCGTAGTTCAGGGTCTCGGTCAGCGGCCGGATCCCGTTCGCGAAGCCGTCGACCCGGAAGTTGTACACCGCACCCTGGAACAGCGACGAGTACGACCCGCCGACCGCCGACCCGAAGGCCTGGAGGAAGTCCGTCGGGCGCGAGAAGAAGTAGCCCATCGTGCTCTGGACGTCCTGATCGGTGAAGCCGATCAGGAGACCCGAGACGATCAGGGCGAGCACGACGGCGAGCACCGAGATCGCGGCGTTGCCGGTCGTGAGCTCCCTCAGGAGGCGCGACCCGCGCGAGTCGCCGCCCTCGGCGCCGGCACCGGGCGTGGCGCCAGGCGTGCTCGGGGGCGTCGTGCCCGACGTCGTGGTGGTGGCGTCGCTCACGCTGCCTGCTCCGTTCCGTGCGGCATCTCGCCGGCCATCATGAGCCCCAGAACCTCGCGGGGCGTGTTCGCCGGCACGATGCCGACGATCGTTCCGCGGTACATCACCGCGATGCGGTCGGCCAGTGCGGCGACCTCGTCGAGCTCGGTCGAGACGACGATCACGGGGACGCCGCGATCGCGCGTCTCGACGATGCGCTTGTGGACGAACTCGATCGAACCGACGTCGATCCCCCGGGTGGGCTGCGCGGCGACGAACAGTCGCAGATCGCGGCTGAGTTCGCGCGCCAGGACGACCTTCTGCTGGTTGCCGCCCGAGAGGCGACCCGCGGGAGTCGCGATGCCCTGGGTGCGGATGTCGAACTCGCGCACCTTCTCGACTGCGAAGGCGGCGAGCTGCGCGAGCTTCAGCGAGCCGCGCTTCACGAACGGACCGGACTGCGAGCGGTCGAGCATGAGGTTCTCGGCGACGGTGAACTCGCCGACGAGGCCGTCCTGGTTGCGATCCTCCGGGACGAAGCCGACACCGGCGTCGAGCACCTGGCGGACGCTGCGCCCCGTGATGTCGTTGCCGTCGAGCGACACGCGGCCCTCGACCCGGGGCTGCAGACCGAGGATGGCCTCGGTCAGCTCGGTCTGGCCGTTGCCCTGCACGCCGGCGATCGCGAGGATCTCGCCGCGGCGGACCTCGAACGAGACGTCGTCGACGACGACCTGCCCGATGGGGTCGACGACACGGAGGTTCTCGACCACGAGAGCCGCGTCGCCGGGCTCGGCCGGGGACTTCTGCACGGTCAGCTCGACGGCGCGACCGACCATGAGCGAGGCCAGCTCGGCGTTCGAGGCGCTCGGCTCGGCCTCGCCGACGACCTGGCCGAGACGGATGACCGTGATGCGGGTCGCGACCTCGCGGACCTCGCGCAGTTTGTGGGTGATGAAGACGATGGCCGTGCCCGCGTCGCGCAGCTGACGCATGATGACCATGAGCTCGTCGGTCTCCTGCGGGGTGAGCACTGCGGTCGGCTCGTCGAACACGAGCACCTTGGCGTCGCGCGACAGGGCCTTGATGATCTCGACCCGCTGCTGCACGCCGACGGGCAGCTCCTCGACGAGGGCGTCGGGGTCGACGTCGAAGCCGAAGCGGCTGCTGATCTCGCGGACCTTCGCCCGGGCGGCTGCCAGGTCGAGCAGACCGCCGGCCTTCGTCTGCTCGTGGCCGAGCATGACGTTCTCGGCCACGGTGAACACGGGGACGAGCATGAAGTGCTGGTGGACCATGCCGATGCCCGCGGCCATCGCGTCGCCGGGGCCTGCGAAGTCCTGGACGACGTCGTCCAGGAGGATGTCGCCCTCGTCGGCCTGGTACAGGCCGTAGAGGACGTTCATCAGAGTCGACTTGCCGGCGCCGTTCTCGCCGAGCAGGCAGTGGATCTCACCCGGCTCGACCGTCAGGCTGATGTGGTCGTTGGCGGTGAGTGCGCCGAAGCGCTTCGTGATGCCCCGCAGTTCGAGCTTCATCTCAGGTGTCTACCTCGGGTCGGGTGATGGGTAGGGCGCCGGGGCACGTCGGGTCGGCGTGCGGCCGGAGGCGTTGCGAGGGCCGGGAGCGACGGGGTGACCGTCGCTCCCGGCCCTGGGTCAGTCGATGCTAATCGATGACGGGTGGTGCGTCGTTACTCGGTGAGGGCGGAGGGCGACTCGACCTCGATCGAACCGTCGATGATGCCGGCCTCGATGTCGTCCAGCTCGTCCTGCAGGCCGGAGTCGACCTGGTCCTCGTAGTCGTGGAACGGGGCGATGCCGACGCCGTCGTTCTCGAGCGTGCCGACGTAGGGCTCGTTCGTGAAGTCGCCGGAGGCGGCCTGGCTGGTGACGTCGTCGGTCGCCTGCTTGATGCCCTTGAGCACGGAGGTCAGGAACAGGTCGCTGTTGGCGCTGTCCGTCTCGTAGGTGTCGCTGTCGGCGCCGATCAGCACGATCTCGTCGCCCGAGTCGCGGATCGCCTCGGCGGCGCTCTGGTAGATCGGTCCGCCGACGGGCAGGATCACATCGGCGCCCTGCTCGATCAGCGTCTGGGCGCTCTGCTTCGCGACCGTGCCGGCCTCGAACCCGCCCGTGAAGGTGCCGGTCTGGCTCGCGACGTCCCAGCCGACCGTCTTGACGTCGGCGTCCTTCTGCTCGTTGTAGTACTCGACGCCGTCCGCGAAGCCGTCCATGAAGATGGTGACGGTCGGGAACTGCATGCCGCCGAAGGTGCCGACGGTGCCGGTCTTCGTGAAGCTGGCCGCCGCGTAGCCCGCGAGGAACGCCGCCTCCGAGGTGTTGAAGGTGATGGGACGGACGTTCTCGGCGTCGTTCGCCGCGTCGTCGATCGTCGCGTAGTCGATGTCGGGGTTCGCCGCCGCCGCCGTGCCGGTCGCGTCGGAGAGCGCGAAGCCGACCGTGACGATCAGGTTGCAGCCCTGCGAGGCGAGGTTGGTGAGGTTGGCGTCGTAGACGGTCTCGTCGGCGGACTCGACGGTCTTCGGGGTCGCACCGATCTCCTCCGCGGCCTCGGTCAGGCCCTCGAAGCCGAGCTGGTTGAACGACTTGTCGTCGAACCCGCCGGCGTCGGACACCATGCAGGGGACGAAGTCGCTCGAGGCGCCGTTCGACGAGCCGCCCTCGGACTCTTCGGGAGCCGAGGCACAGCCGGCCAGGATCGCCGCGGTGCCGAACAGGGCGATACCGCTGAGCACGGCCTTGCGCGCAGTTGTAGTCAAGTTGTCCTCCAAGATGCAGCCCGGCAGCTGAGCCGGGCACGTATGGCTGTCAGGTTACTCATTGCGACGAGCGCTCACGGCCGTCCTGGTGGAGTGATGCCGTCCCGTTACACAAGCGGGACCGGCGCGAAACGAAGACGAAACGAAGCGACGCCGCGATGGGTCAGAGGACGTCGCTGCGACCGCTGAGCTTCAGGGCGTCGACGACGGACTTGACCCGCTGGGCGTTGGCCGTCGTCGTGACGAGCAGGGCGTCGGGGGTGTCGACGACGATGATGTCGTTCACGCCGATCAGCGAGATCAGCCGATCGCTGCCGGCGACGACGATGCCGCTCGACGCGTCGGCGAGCACCCGGGCGTTCTCGCCCAGGATCGCCAGGTCGCTCTTGCGCCCGCCGGAGTGCAGCTTGGCGATCGAGGCGAAGTCGCCCACGTCGTCCCAGTCGAAGTCGCCGGGCACGACCGCCAGCCGCCCGGCCGCCGCGGCGGGCTCGGCCACCGTGTAGTCGATCGCGATCTTCTCGAGGGCGGGCCAGACGGCGTCGACGACGGCGCCGCGCCGCGGGGTGTCCCAGGCCTCGGCGAGCTCTTCGATGCCGGCGAGCAGAGCGGGATCCGTCTGACCGAGCTGCTCGAGGAGGCGGTCGGCGCGTGCGATGAACATGCCCCCGTTCCAGAGGTAGTCGCCCCCGGCGACGTACGCCTCGGCGGTCTCGAGGTCGGGCTTCTCGACGAACGACTCGACCATGCGCGCGGACGGCGCGCCCTCGACGGCGAGCGGCCCGCCGACGTGGATGTAGCCGAAGCCGATGGCCGGCTCGGTCGGCGTGATGCCGATCGTGGCGATGTACCCCTCGTCGGCGACGACGATGGCCTCGCGGACGGCGCGCGCGAAGCCGCGGGTGTCGGCGATCACGTGATCGGCGGCGAACGAGCCGACGATCACGTCGGGCTCGCGGCGTCGGAGGATGGCGGCCGCGAGTCCGATGGCGGCCGTGCTGTCTTTCGGCTCGCTCTCGAGCACGACGTTGTGGTCTTCGAGGTCGGGCAGCTGGCGCTCGACCGCGGCGCGGTGCGCCCGGCCGGTGACGACCATGATGCGCTGCTCGCCGTTGAGCGGCGCGAGGCGGTCCCAGGTGCCGCGCAGCAGGGTCGAGCCGCTGCCGGTGAGGTCGTGCAGGAACTTCGGGGCGTCGGCGCGGCTCAGGGGCCAGAGCCGTGAGCCGATCCCGCCGGCCGGAATGATGCTGTAGAACCGGTCGAGGCTGCTCTGGGTCGTCATCCCCCCACCCTACTGAGGGCACCGCGCCGTCGGCCGCCGGTGGACGACGCGGCCACCCGTACGCTCACCCGGGCGTTCACGCAGCCGCCATCCGTCGGCCACGGCGTCGAGACGAGGACGACACGTCGCGGCGTCAGCCTGGGCTCACCGCGAGCCGAGGAGCACCGTTTGAGAGTCGTCGTCGTGACCGAGAGCTTCCTCCCGACCGTGAACGGGGTCACGACCAGCGTGCTCCGCGTGCTCGACCATCTCGCCGCCCGGGGCCACGAGGCCCTGATCATCGCCCCCGCCGGCCGCGGGCACGACTCGTACGCCGGATTCCCCGTCCACCGGGTGCCGTCGGTGGCCTACCGGCAGTTCCCGGTGGGACTGCCCAACCCCCTCGTCGCCGGCGCGATCGCCGCCTTCGCGCCCGACGTGGTGCACGCCGCGTCGCCGTTCCTCCTCGGGGCCCAGGCCATCTCCGCGGCAGCGCGTCTCGGCGTCCCCAGCGTCGCCGTCTTCCAGACCGACGTGGCGCGGTACGCCTCGACCTCCGGGCTCGGGGCGACCGCCGCCTCCTTGGCCTGGCGTCTCGTCCGACGGATCCACGAGCAGGCGACGCTGACCCTCGTGCCGTCGACCGCCTCCCGGCGAGACCTCGAGGCCGTGGGCGTCCGCCGCCTGGCGACCTGGGGACGAGGCGTCGACTCGGTCCGGTACCACCCCAACAGCCGGCACTCGCCCGAGGCCGCGGCGTTCCGGGCCGGGCTGGCCCGCCCCGACGAGGTCGTCGTCGGCTACGTCGGGCGCCTCGCGGCCGAGAAGGAGCTCGACCGGCTCGCCGCCCTGCGCGGCGTCGACGGAATGCGTCTGGCCGTCATCGGCGGAGGCCCGAGCCTCCCCGGGCTGCGCCGTCGCCTCCGCCACCTCGACCCGGTCTTCACGGGACCGCTGCACGGATCCGAGCTCGCCACGGCCTACGCCGCGCTCGACGTCTTCGTGCACACGGGCACGACCGAGACCTTCGGTCAGACGGTGCAGGAGGCGCACGCCAGCGGACTGCCGGTCGTCGCGCCGGCCGCGGGCGGGCCACTCGACCTGGTGCGGCACGGTGTGGACGGCTACCTCGTCGACCCCCGACACGACCACTCGCTCCGCCGAGCGGTGCGCCGCCTCGTCGAGGAGCCCGAGCTGCGCGCCCGATTCGGCGAGGCGGGGAGGCGCGCTGTCGTCGGACGCACCTGGGAGCGACTCGGCGACGAGCTGCTGGAGCACTACGCCGACGCCCGCCGATCGGTGCACGCGCCCCTGCCCGCGGCCCTCCGACGGACCGCTCCCGACCGTGATCGCGGTGTCTCGACATCGAACTAGTTAGGCGGGCCTTGGCGGCGCCGCGACGGGCCTCGAACATAGACTGAGGGCGTTCTGAGAACACACACGGCGGACACGGCTGTCCTCTCCCGATGACAGCCCGACCCGCCCCAGTCCGCGAGGAGGGCCGCTCATGGCCGAGCAGTCGACGGAGACCCTGCCCCCACCGGCAGGCCGACGGGGAGCACCCGAGATCGGCGCGCCACGCGGCAAGAACCGGCTGGCGGGCACGCTCTACCGTGGTCGCGAGGGCATGTGGTCGTGGGTCCTTCACCGCATCACCGGTGTCAGCATCTACTTCTTCCTGCTGGTGCACATCCTCGACACGGCCCTCGTGCGGATCAGCCCCGAGGCGTACAACGCCGTCATCGGCACGTACAAGAACCCGATCATGGGGCTCGGCGAGACGGCGCTCGTGGCGGCGATCCTGTTCCACGCGCTCAACGGCCTCCGCATCATCCTCATCGACTTCTGGGGACCCGGCACCAAGCACCAGCGACTCCTCTTCTGGATCGTCATCGGCGTGGCCGTCGTCCTCTTCGCGGGCTTCGCCCCCCGCCACCTCATGAACGTCTTCTCGGAGTAGCACGATGACCACCGAAACCATCGAGGCCCCCCGCTCGGCCCGACCCGCCTCGCGCAGCAGCAACCTCGAGAAGTGGGGCTGGATCTACATGCGGGCGAGCGGCGTCGTCCTCGTCGTCCTCATCTTCGGCCACCTCTTCATCAACCTGCTGGCGGCCGAGGGCGGCATCAAGGCCATCGACTTCGCCTTCGTCGCCGGCAAGTGGGCGTCGCCGTTCTGGCAGGTCTACGACACCCTCCTGCTCTGGCTGGCCCTGATCCACGGCTCGAACGGCATGCGGACGATCGTCAACGACTACGTGTCGAAACCCGCCGTCCGCAAGGTGCTGCTCGGCGCCCTGCTCGTCTCGGCCGTGGTGCTGCTGACCCTCGGCACCCTCGTCATCTACACGTTCGATCCGTGCCCGGCCGGCGCCCCCGCCGATCTGCTGCCCTCGATCTGCTCGTAGGCGACCGGCCCGACCCGCGCCTCCTCAGCCCCACGCCCGCACCACATACCGACGGAAAGCACCGTGACCACACCTTCTCCCGCTCCTGAGAGCACCGTCGTCGACGGCATCCACTACCACCAGCACGACATCGTCATCGTCGGAGCAGGAGGCGCGGGGATGCGAGCGGCCATCGAGGCCGGTCCGAACGCCAGCACCGCCGTCATCTCGAAGCTCTACCCGACGCGGTCGCACACGGGCGCCGCTCAGGGCGGAATGGCCGCGGCCCTCGCCAACGTCGAGGACGACAACTGGGAGTGGCACACCTTCGACACCGTCAAGGGCGGCGACTACCTCGTCGACCAGGACGCCGCGGAGATCCTGGCGAAGGAGGCCATCGACGCCGTCCTCGACCTCGAGAACATGGGTCTGCCCTTCAACCGGACCCCCGAGGGCAAGATCGACCAGCGTCGTTTCGGCGGCCACACGGCCGAGCACGGCAAGAACCCCGTCCGTCGGGCCTGCTACGCCGCCGACCGCACGGGTCACATGATCCTCCAGACGCTGTACCAGAACTGCGTCAAGCACGGCATCAACTTCTTCAACGAGTTCTACGTGCTCGACCTGATCATGGGCGAGATCGACGGCGAGCAGCGCCCCGCCGGCGTCATCGCCTACGAGCTGGCGACGGGTGACCTGCACGTGTTCCAGGGCAAGGCCGTCATCTTCGCGACCGGCGGTTTCGGCAAGATCTACAAGACGACGTCGAACGCCCACACTCTCACCGGCGACGGCGTCGGCATCATCTGGCGCAAGGGCCTCCCCCTGGAGGACATGGAGTTCTTCCAGTTCCACCCGACCGGTCTCGCCGGGCTCGGCATCCTGCTCAGCGAGGCGGCCCGAGGCGAGGGCGCCATCCTCCGCAACAGCGAGGGCGAGCGCTTCATGGAGCGCTACGCACCGACCATCAAAGACCTCGCACCGCGAGACATCGTGGCCCGGTGCATGGCCACCGAGATCCGCGAAGGACGCGGCGGCGGCCCGCACAAGGACTACGTCTACCTCGACATCACCCACCTCGACCCCGCGGTGATCGATGCGAAGCTGCCCGACATCACCGAGTTCGCCCGCACCTACCTCGGTGTCGAGCCGTACACCGAGCCCGTGCCCGTGCTGCCCACGGCGCACTACGCGATGGGCGGCATCCCCACCAACGTCAAGGCGGAGGTGCTGCGCGACAACACCACCGTCGTGCCCGGTCTCTACGCCGCGGGCGAATGCGCCTGCGTCAGCGTCCACGGCTCGAACCGACTCGGCACCAACTCCCTGCTCGACATCAACGTCTTCGGCAAGCGCGCCGGGAACAACGCCGTCGAGTTCGTGAAGGACGCGCCGTTCGTGCCGCTCCCCGACGACCCGGCGGGCTTCGTCCGCGGGCTCGTCGCCGACGTCCGCGCCGCGACCGGCACCGAGCGCATCGCCACGCTGCGGAAAGAGCTGCAAGACAGCATGGACCGCAACGCCCAGGTGTTCCGCACCGAGGAGACCCTCGACGAGGTGACCCACGTCATCGCCGATCTGCGCGAGCGGTTCAAGAACATCAGCGTGCAAGACAAGGGCAAGCGGTTCAACACCGACCTGCTCGAGGCGATCGAGCTCGGGTTCCTGCTCGACCTCGCCGAGGTCGTCGTCTACTCGGCCCGGTCGCGACAGGAGAGCCGCGGTGGGCACTTCCGAGAGGACTACCCGACGCGCGACGACGAGAACTGGCTCGTGCACACCATGGCCTATCTGACGGGCGACCCCCACTCGTCGCTCGCCGGCGACCACATCCGCCTCGACACGAAGCCCGTCGTGATCACGAACTACCAGCCGATGGAACGGAAGTACTGACATGAGCACCGCAGTCCTCGAGAACTCCCCCGCAGGGGCCGACGCGATCCCGACGTTCACCGCCACGCTCATCATCCGACGCTTCGACCCCGAGGTCGACTCCGAGCCGCGCTGGCAGGACTTCGACGTCGAGGTGCTGCCCACCGACCGGGTGCTCGACGCCCTGCACCAGATCAAGTGGGAGCAGGACGGCTCGCTGACCTTCCGCCGTTCGTGCGCCCACGGCATCTGCGGCTCGGACGCCATGCGGATCAACGGCCGCAACCGTCTCGCCTGCAAGACCCTGATCAAAGACCTCGACGTGACGCAGCCGATCTACGTCGAGGCCATCAAGGGTCTGCCCCTCGAGAAGGACCTCGTCGTCGACATGGAGCCGTTCTTCCAGTCGTACCGCGAAATCCAGCCGTTCCTGATGGCCTCGTCGAAGCCCGAGAAGGAGCGCATCCAGAGCGCCACCCAGCGTGCGCGGTTCGACGACACCACCAAGTGCATCCTCTGCGCCGCCTGCACGTCGAGCTGCCCCGTCTTCTGGACGGACGGGCAGTACTTCGGCCCGGCCGCGATCGTGAACGCGCACCGGTTCATCTTCGACTCCCGCGACGAGGGCGCTCAGGTCCGCCTCGACATCCTCAACGACAAGGAGGGCGTGTGGCGGTGCCGCACGACCTTCAACTGCACCGAGGCGTGCCCCCGCGGCATCCAGGTGACCCAGGCGATCGCCGAGGTCAAGCAGGCCGTGCTGCGAGGTCGCGCCTAGTCGCGGAAGACACGCGGACGAGAGGCGCCGGGCTGTCGAGCCCGGCGCCTCTCGTGCATCCGAGAAGCGCCGTCGGTCGGCGGGCGCACGGTGCGGGGCCGTTCAGTCGTCTTCGACGATGCAGACGGCGTCCAGGGCGAGAGCCAGCCGGAGCGCGACCGACACCCCGGCCTCGCCGTCGTCACCGAGCGGCGCGATGGCATCGACCCAGAACACGGGGAGGGGCACCTCCGGCGGATCGGTCAGCAGACGCTCGATCTCACCCGACGTGTTCAGCTCCTGGGCGCCGTAGACGGTCAGCAGCGCGCGGCCTCCGCGAGCGAAGACCTGATGGGCGGTCGCTCCGTCGATGGGGCGGACCCCGTACGACTCGTCGACCGCGTGCGCGGCGCTCGCGAGATCGAGCCCGTCGGGGGCCTGGGGACTCAGGATGGTGATGTCACGAGGCATCGTCGTCCCGCCCCTCCTGCATGTCGCCAGCTTCGGAGCCGCTAGCGTCGCCCTGCACCCTGCTCTCGTCGAGGAGGTCGAACTCGTCGAGGTCCTCCTCCCACGCCTGCAGGAGGGGCGGCGAGACCAGGGTGGCGAGACGCTCCGGTCCCACGGCCTCGAGGGTCTGATGCAGTGCGTCCCACCCGGGCGTGCTGGCGTCACCGAGCGGCACGACGAAGGCCGGCAGGCTCGGGCGGCCCACGACCCGGACGGTCTCGCCGGTCGGCAGCGCGGTCAGGTCGAGCCCGAGACGCTTGACGGACGGCGCTCCGATGAGCAGTGCGACCGGGTTGGGCGGCGGGTAGGTGACGGCGCAGACGCAGCGATCCACCTCGCCCTCCCGTGCGACCACGAGGGCGAAGGTCGGCAGGCTGTCCCGGGCGATCTCGGCGAGGGCGCCGGTCAGCCGGTCGATGCCCGCGTCGAGGGAGTCTCCGTCGGCGGGGTGGACGACGTCGACCGTGATCGACATCGTCTCCTCCGTCCCGTGCTCGGTGACCCGGGCGGTGACGGTGGCCGACAGATGCGGGCCCTCGACGAGCATGCGGAGGGGCTCCGGCGCGGCATGGCGGGCGTGCTGGGTGAGAGCCCAGCGATCCCAGGAGGACAGCATGGGCTCGGTGACGCCCCACGAGACGGGGAGCGAACCGGATACGGCCTGCGAGATGGTCTCGAGCGCGCCTCCCAGGCTCATGTCGTGGGCGGGGAGGTGGAGGACGGTGAGATCGATCGTCAGCTGCACCCTCGTGTCGACGGCCGGACCGATCTCGGGGAACTCCACCTTCTCGACGCCGAGCTCCTCCACGGGGATGCCGGCGTCGTCGACGGCATCGTACGGACGACCGGTCAGGCCGTCCCGCAGATCTCCTCGGTCGTCGTGGACGACCCAGGCGGCACCCGCCTCGACGAGGGCCGACCGGAGACCGACCGTCAGACGGGAGCGCTCGCTCGATACGAGCACGACCCGCCGTCGGTGCCTGCGACGCCGGAGCAGATCGGCCATGGGAGGGCTGAGGCGGAGGACCCGGCCCCGACCGTCGACTCGGACGACGCGCGCCGTGACGGCGTCGACGAGCGGATGTCGAATAGGGGTGCCCACCTGTCCAGTGTGCTCCGCGGGCGCCGGTCGGGTCCGTTCGGACCCGGACTCGCAGGCGGCGTCCATGCAGCGGACGGGAAGTCCCCCCGTGCGAGGGGCCTCGCGGCGACGGTGGGCACCTAAGCTGGTGAGAGCTCCTCACGGGACGTCGTCGACTCCCGCGTCGGCGCCGACCACGACCCCGAACGAGAGGCCGCGACCCATGGACGTCACCCGCCAGCAGCAGTTGCAGAACGACATCGCCGCGACATTCGCCGAGTCGCTCGCCGGTCACGACTGGGCGGAGGCGACGTTGTTCCTGCTCGAGGTCGGCTCGACGTCGCGCGTGTGGGTCGACGCGCTCGACGCCGCCGGCGGCGCGAAGCAGGGCCTGAGCATCCCCGACGTCGCCGCCGCGGGCTCGCGCCTCCGCGAGGTGATGGCCGACCCCGAGAAGGGCGCATGGTTCTCCTTCGCCCTGACGCTGACCAGCGACGGGTCGTTCACGGCACGCTTCACCCTCGACCGTCGCGTCTACGACAACCCGGCGTCCCCGTTCGAGCCGGGTCCGGCCGGCGAGGTGCCGACCGACGCCGACTACACGGCCGACCTCGAGCGCTTCCCCCGCAGCGCGAAGTACCGTCCGACGTGGGCACCCGCCGTCGCAGGCAGCTGAGCGGATGACCTCGGCACGGGGCCGGTGAGTTCGCGGCGGGTCGGTGCGCAGCCCGTCGGACGGCAGCCGGACGGGCCGTGAGCCGATCGGACCCCGGCCCGACCGGCCCGCTCGACTACAGGCCTGCGGCGACCGCCTCGGCGGCCTCGCGCGCGCCCGGCGCCGTCGTCGCATCGATCGCAGCCGCCGCCAGGGCGCGCGCCTGCTCGATCGTGTACTTCGACAGCTCGAGGCGGACGTCGGCCAGGGCGGCCGGGGTCATCGACAGCGTCGTGGCCCCCAGTCCGACGAGCACGACGGCGAGCAGCGGGTCGGCCGCCGCCTCGCCGCAGATGCCCACGGGCTTTCCCGCGGTCGCGCCGGCGTCGCCGAGAGCCCGGACCAGGCGGAGCACGGCGGGGTGCCACGGATCCTGATAGGACGCGACCGAGCCGAGCATGCGGTCGGCTGCGAGCGTGTACTGCGTCAGGTCGTTGGTGCCGATGCTGACGAAGTCGGCCGTGCGGAGCACCTGGTCGGCCAGCACCGCGAGCGAGGGCACCTCGGCCATGACCCCGACGGTCTTGAGTCCGAGCTCGCGACCGAGGGAGACGAAGTACTCGGTCTCTTCGGCGTCGCTCACCATCGGCGCCATGACCCAGAGGTCGGCCGTCGTGGCCGCCTGGGCCTCGGCGAGCGCGGTGAGCTGATCGCGGAGGATCTGCTCCTTCACGCGGAGGGCGCGGAGCCCCCGGAGCCCGAGGGCGGGGTTCTCCTCGTGAGCGTCGTTCAAGAAGCTCAGCGGCTTGTCGGCACCGGCGTCGAGCGCGCGGACGACGACCTTCTTGCCGGGGAACGCCTCGAGCAGCGCCGTGTAGCTGGCGGTCTGACTCTCGACGGTCGGGGCGGTGGACGACCCGAGGAAGAGGAACTCGGTGCGGAACAGGCCGACGCCCTCGGCCCCGAGCTCGACGGCGCCGGCGGCCTCGTCGGGCGAACCGAGGTTGGCCAGCAGGGGCACTGCGTGGCCGTCGGCGAGGGCGCCGTCCGTCAGCGGGGCGGCTGCCGCGGCGCGGCGGTCGGCGATGCGCTGCTCCGCCGCGGCGATCTCGTCGGCTGCGGGGTCGACGGTCACGACGCCCGTGGCCGCGTCGGCGACCACCACGGTGCCGTCGACGAGGTCGAGGGCTCCGGTGACGCCGACGATGGCGGGGATCGACTTCGAGCGGGCCAGGATGGCCGTGTGCGAGGTCGGTCCGCCGTCGCGGGTGATCAGGGCGAGCACCTTGTCGAGGTCGAGGAGGGCGGTGTCGGCGGGCGCGAGGTCGGGCGCGACGAGCACGAAGGGGGTGTCGCTCTCGGGGACGCCGGGCGCCGCGACTCCGCGGAGGGATGCGATGACGCGCTGGGCGACGTCGCCGAGGTCGGTGGCGCGCTCGGCCATGTAGCCGCCCATGCCGACGAGCATCTCCTGGAAGGCCGCGAAGGCCTCGAACACGGCCCGTTCGCCCGTCGCGCCGTCGGCGATGCGCTGCTGGACGTCGTCGGAGAGGGTGGGATCTTCGGCCATGAGCGCCTGGGCGTCGAGGACGTCCTTCGCCTCGCCGCCGGCCTTCTCGCCCCGTGCCGACAGATCGGCGGCGACCGAGCGGAGCGCCCGGGTGACGTCGGCGAACTCGGCGTCCGCCTCGGCGGTCCGCTTGTCGCTGCTCGGCTCGGGCAGCGGATCCGGCATCCGGAGGATCGGGCCGACGGCCACTCCGCGTCCGACGCCAACGCCCTGTAGTGCCACTGTGAGACCTCTTCGTTTCGGTGAGTTCGGATGCCGGGCACGGGCGGTGACCCTGTGCCGCGCGGTCGCGTGCCATCGTACGCGAGGCGCACGGGTGCGTGGTCCGGACGCGAGCGTCGCGCACCCCTACCCTGGTGCGATGCGACGACGACCGGACGACGAGCGGTCGATCGACGACCCCGTGCCCGGAGACGACGCCGACACCCGGTCGAGGGTCGGCCGCGTCACGACGGCGCGGCCCGTGCGGGTGGTCGGCCGCTACGTCGGAGCGAAGGGCCCGCTGCTCGCCGCCGGTCTCACGTACCAGGCCCTCTTCGCGCTGTTCGCGGGACTCTGGGTCGGCTTCTCCGTCGCGGGCTTCGTCGTCTCGGGCGACGAGGCCCTCCGCGACCAGCTGGTCGTCTTCATCCGCTCGGCCGTCCCCGGCCTGATCCAGGACGACTCGGGGGCGGGCGTGGTCGACCCCGACGCCCTCCTCGACGCCACCGTCTTCGGCTGGACCGGCGCGATCGCGTTCGTGGGTCTGCTCTTCTCCGCCATCACCCTCTTCGGCGGGATGCGCGACTCCGTCCGCACGATCTTCCGTGCGCCATCGCCGGCCACCCCGTTCCTCCGACTGGTGCTGCGCGACCTGGCCCTCGCCCTCGCCTTCGGCGCCGCCGTGGTCGTCTCGGCCACGGTCTCGCTGCTCAGCACCACGGCGGTGCGCTGGGCCCTGCACCTGCTCGATCTGTCGACCACGTCGGCCGCGTCCGTCCTGCTGCTCCGCGTCACGGCGCTCCTGCTCGTCTTCGTCTTCGACGCTCTCGTGCTCGCCGCGCTGTTCCGGGTGCTGGCGGGTCTGCACATCCCCGGCCCGCGCCTCCTCGTGGGGTCCGCGCTCGGCGCCGCGGGCTTCGTCGGTCTGACGGTCGTCGGCGGGACCCTGCTCCGCGCGACGGGCGCCAATCCCCTCCTGGCGTCGTTCGCGGCGGTCATCGGTCTGCTGATCGTCATCGATCTGCTCTGCCAGGTGCTGCTGCTCGCCGCGGCCTGGATCGCGGTCGGCATGGACGACATCGGGGTGCTCGCCGACCCGCACCAGGAGGCCGAGCGCCTGCGCCTGCTCGAGGAGGAGCGGCTGGCCCAGGAGGCGCGGGTCGCCACCCGCTCCCGGCGTGCGGTGGCGGCCGTGCGGGGCCTCGTCTCCCGCCTGCCCCGTCCCTCCCGACCGCGCGGCGACGGCGACGGTGGCCGCCGGTAGTGTTCTGCGCATGGGAACACGTCTCCGCCTCGCCTCCGTCAACGTCAACGGCATCCGGGCCGCGTACCGCAGGGGCATGGGCGACTGGCTCGCCGAGCGCGACGTCGACATCCTCACGCTCCAGGAGGTGCGCGCCTCGACCGACGACCTCGAGGGCCTGCTCGGCCCCGAGTGGAACGTCGTCCACCACCCCGCGACGGCGAAGGGCCGCGCGGGTGTGGCCATCGCCTCCCGCGGGGCGGCCTCCGTGCACCGCGTCGAGCTCGGCGACGACGACTTCGACAGCGCCGGGCGGTGGATCGAGGCCGATTACGACGTCGCCGGCACGATCGTCACGGTCGTCAGCACCTACGTGCACTCGGGCGAGGTCGACACCCCCAAGCAGGACGAGAAGTGGAGATTCCTCGACGCGATGACCGCCCGGCTGCCGCAGCTGGCGGCCCACAACGGGCTCTCGGTCGTGACGGGCGACCTGAACGTCGGTCATCGAGAGCTCGACATCAAGAACTGGAAGGGCAACGTCAAGCGGGCCGGCTTCCTCCCGCGCGAGCGCTCGTACTTCGACCGGTTCCTCGGCGAGGCCGGGACCGAGATCGAGACGGTCGACGGCACCGGCGGCCGCGGACTCGGCTGGGTCGACGTCGGGCGGCGACTCGCGGGCGAGGTCGAGGGGCCGTACTCGTGGTGGTCGTGGCGCGGCCAGGCCTTCGACAACGACACCGGTTGGCGCATCGACTACCACCTGGCGACGCCCGCTCTCGCGGCCAAGGCCGAGAACCACACCATCGATCGAGCGCCGTCGTACGCCGAGCGCTGGTCCGACCACGCACCCGTCGTCGTCGACTACGACATCTGATCTCTCCGACCCCCTGAGGACGTCATGACCGGCACCACCCCCTCCCCCGCATCCGCCTCCTCCGAGACGGTCGAGCCCCCTCGCGGCGCCGGCCGCCCCCGGCTCTTCTCCGGCATGCAGCCCTCCGCCGACTCGCTGCACATCGGCAACTACGTCGGGGCCCTGCTGCAGTGGCGCGAGCAGCAGTCGACCCACGACGCCCTCTTCTGCGTCGTCGACCAGCACGCCATCACCGTCGCCCAGGATCCCGCGACGCTCCGCGAGTCCACCCGGCGGACGGCCGCCCAGTACATCGCCGCGGGCATCGACCCGTCGCTGTCGACGCTCTTCATCCAGTCGCACGTGCCGGCGCACGCGCAGCTCGCCTGGGTGCTGAACACCCTCACCGGCTTCGGCGAGGCCAGCCGCATGACGCAGTTCAAAGACAAGGCGGCCAAGCAGGGCGCCGACTCGGCCTCACTCGGCCTGTTCGCCTACCCCACGCTCATGGCGGCCGACATCCTGCTCTACGGCGCCGAGGTCGTGCCCGTCGGCGACGACCAGCGTCAGCACGTCGAGCTGACACGAGACCTCGCCACCCGCTTCAACTCCCGGTTCGGCGCGACGTTCGTCGTGCCCGAGGCCACCATCCAGAAGGAGTCGGCGCGGGTCTACGACCTGCAGAACCCCGAATCGAAGATGAGCAAGTCGGCGGCCACCGAGTCGGGTGTGGTCTGGATGCTCGACGAGCCGTCGCGCACGGCGAAGAAGATCAAGTCGGCCGTCACCGACACGGAGCGCGAGATCCGCTTCGATCGGGGCGCCAAGCCCGGGGTTTCGAACCTGCTGACCATCCAGTCGGCGTTCACCGGGCGCGCCATCGCCGATCTCGAGCACGACTACACCGGCCGCGGCTACGGCGACCTCAAGAAGGACGTCGCCGAGGTGGTCGTCGAGACGTTCACGCCGATCCGGGCGCGCGCGCTCGAGCTGCTCGACGACCCCGCCGAGCTCGACCGCGTGCTGGCCGGCAACGCCGATCGCGCGAACGAGCTCGCCCAGTCCACCCTCGACACGGTGTACGACCGCATCGGCTTCCTGCGCAAGGCCTGATCGTGCAGCCCTTCGTCCTCGAGTCCGACGCCGTGCGTCTGGCGGTGCCCGAGCGGGCCGACATCGCAGCCATCGTCGACGCGTGCCGCGACCCCGAGCTGCAGAGGTTCACGACCGTCCCCGTGCCCTACGACGAGTCCGACGCCGAGTTCTTCCTCCGACGGATCGTCGATCACGGCTGGTCGACCGGGCGCGAGTTCACCTGGGGGCTCCGGTCTCCCGGGTCGTCGCTGCTCGTCGGCATGATCAGCCTGCGCTTCGCGGACGACGACATCGGCTTCTGGACGTCACCCGCCCATCGGGGTCGAGGTCTCATGACGGCCGCGGTCGCTCTCGTGGCCGACTGGGCGTTCGCTCACGGCGGGGTCGACGAGCTCTACTGGGAGGGCTTCGTCGACAACGACGGCAGCGCCGGCGTAGCCCGATCGACGGGGTTCCGGTACACCGGCGACGCCCCGGGTCTGCATCCGGCACGCGACGGCTCCCATCCGCTCTGCCGGACGGCTCGACTCCGTTCGAGCGACGACCGGTCGGTGAAGCCCGGGTGGCCCGTCGGCGTCTCCCCCTCGGAATACTCGCGCGACCCTGCGGTTGACACCCGTGGCCTCGACGAACCGATCGGCGAGACCGAACCGGAGAGACCATGACCACGCCCTCGAGCGCGTACGACGACGCCATGCGGCGAGCGCTCGAGCTGGCTCTCCGCGGCACGTCCCTCGGCCCCAACCCCCAGGTCGGGTGCGTCCTCCTCCGCCCCGATCTGACGGTGGCGGCCGAGGGATGGCACCGCGGCGCCGGGACACCGCACGCCGAGGTCGACGCGCTGTCGAGGCTCGCGCCGGGCGAGTCCTCCGTCGGTCTCACGGCCGTCGTCAGTCTCGAGCCCTGCGATCACACCGGGCGGACGGGCCCCTGCAGCGAGGCTCTGATCGGCGCCGGGGTGTCGAGGGTCGTCTACGCCGTCTCCGATCCCGGCGAGTCGTCCTCGGGTGGTGCCGAGCGCCTCCGGCGGGCCGGGGTCGAGGTCGTGGCGGGCGTCCTCCGCGACGACGCCGAAGAGACCATCCGCCCCTGGCTCGTGGCGACCCGTGCGGGTCGCCCGTTCGTCACCCTCAAGTGGGCCTCCAGTCTCGACGGACGCGCCGCCGCGGCCGACGGCACCAGCCGGTGGATCACGGGCACGGCCGCCCGACAGCACGTGCACGAGCAGCGGGCCGCGCACGACGCCATCCTCGTCGGCACCGGCACCGTCCTGGCCGACGACCCCGGGCTCACCGCGCGCGGCGACGGCGGCGAGCTGCTCGCCGACCAGCCGCTGCCCGTCGTGGTCGGCCACCGGCCCGTCCCGGCCGACGCCGAACTCCGGAGACACCCGAGGGCTCTCGTCGAGACCGGCAGCCGAGACCTCGAGGCCGTGCTCACCGACCTCTACGGGCGCGGCGTCCGCAGCGTGTTCGTCGAGGGCGGCCCGACCGTCGCCAGCG